>Ga0316613_10001349_pt1 | contig 16854 bp, 5 predicted proteins | sample OWC_soil_day10_C_2_FD_207647 | JGI IMG/M metagenome (GOLD analysis project Ga0316613, IMG submission 207647) | Wetland soil microbial communities from Old Woman Creek delta, Ohio, United States - OWC_soil_day10_CT_b | ecosystem: Environmental > Terrestrial > Soil > Wetlands | place: USA: Ohio...
GGGTGACCACAGCGTCGAGCGTGGCATTCACACCTTCAATGACCTTACGGTAATCACCTTGGTGCTTGCTGGCATCGGCACGCGTGTCGAGTTTGAGATCAACGGCTGCCTCCGATAGCATATTGGCATCAGCGATGAGCGCCGTCAGCGATGAGCCAACTTGTTTGAAACTGTTATCGATCTTGCGGAACTGGGCTGCGACCTCCAGGGTGTATTGATCAGCTGCGAGCGCCCTGAGATTGAGATCTAGATCTCCTTTACCCAAACGCTCAAGATTCTCTGCGACCCGCTGGACTTCTTTTTCCGTGAATTCCTTGATGCTCAGTGTGGCGGATAGGTCCGTCACTGTTTCAACGTAACCGACAACCTCCCCTTTGGCATTGATGACATTGGCAGTGTCCTGCTTGCACTTGAGATTGCCCCAGTCAAAGAAGCTTTCCTTCACACCAACCTTGAGTTGCTGGATGCCACAATTCTTGGTGTTGCAGATGTTGGCGTTGGCCGTGGAGCAGGGGCGACCGACAGCGTCGTTGCGATCGCGCACATATCCACGGTCAACCATCAGCTTCTCAAAAGCCTTGTTGAGGAAGGTCCATTTCATATCCATGTCGATGACATGGATCGGGAAGGGGACGGCATCAATGATCGAGCGATACCATTCGAGCTTGTCGACAAGGCGGGACATCGCCGCCATCAGGCTGGTCGTGTCCCCTTGCTTGACCTCGATCTTGGTAGCGGTGTCGCCTGCTGCAATCTTGTTGGCAATGTCTACCGCAAGATTCGGTTCGCCTCCCAGTGTTTTCTTCAGCCCGAGGACGATCAGCCATCCCATCGCGGCAACGGCCAAGGTGACGCCCAAGGCCAGGCTGATCTGAAGGATCGTTGAGTGGGATTTGACGGTTTTCGCTTCTTCAGCGGAATCAGCGGAGAATTTGACGGTAAATGCAGTGTGATCGTGAAATGCCTTGACCGCAGCCTGGATTTTTTCCTGGCTGGCATACAGGAAGTCAATAGCCTCGGCAGACTTGCCCTGGCCGGATAGTTGTTTCAGTTTGTCGACCAACTGCCAGTAATCCGCAATCGCGGCTTTGTCGAGCTCAAGCAAGCGTTTGTCTTCGTCATTGGAGATGTCGTTCTCTTCGTACTTCTTGATGGCTGCATCCGTTGCTTCACGCAGCTTAGCGATGCGTTGCCGGATCTCGTCCTTGGTTTTCTGATCATTTACCGCCAGGAGTTGCCAGACAGATAGCCGGACCTGCATGAAATTGGTGGACACGTCATTGATATCCACGATGCTCGGTACTGCATTGACGTTCGAGTAGTTCGCCGCATCAAAAACACGTTCGGTTTCATACCAGCTGACGAACGCCGAGATCAGCAATCCCAGAGTAGAGATCCCGACCAGCAGGTAGAGCCTTTTGAATACAGACATGACGCACTCCTAAAGTTGTTCAATGAAGCAGTTTCGTGGCCGACAAGACCTTTTCCACAAAAACAGCAATCTTGCACAGCAAGAGGCCAATCCTTTTGGGGCGGGATGGCCGCCTCGATCAAAGAGGCATGGGGGCCTCCCCCAATCTGTGCATGGCTGTCGAAGTCTTTGGGGTATCGGCCCCAGATTTGAAAAGTGATGGCCGCGTGCCCCAAAGGGCATTAAGCCCGTATCCAACGGTGCGTTTTCAAGATGGCTGTGGTGAAAAAGCCATGTTCTGTCATGCTTTTGCCGCATCGGTGTAAAGCCAGCCCGCCGGATTTTTGACGCGTGAAATGCGATGAATTCTCGTTGACGGACATCCAAAAACGGCCAGGAAATCCGATCCGAACAGATGCGTTGAGCGGACGCTCAGAGGGAGTACTGACCGGGTCGGGCGTCGGCCTGACACCGGTCTCGCATGGACTGATCGGGGCGCGTATTCATTGTGCTCAAAGCGCGAACGGCATCGCCGGTGCCGGTGCGTGCGTGGATGCAGCGTCAGGCTTTACCGGTTTTTCTCTTCGGCAAAGGCGATATCGAGCGCCAGCGTGATGGCGGATGGCGGAGGAGGGAGGGGCGTGGCGGCGCGGGCGGCACGCAGGGCATTGTCATCCAGCAAGGGATAGCCGCTGCTCTTGCGGAGCAGCAAGCTGTTCGGCTCGATCTGGCCATCGATGCCGATCCGGAAACTGATGACAGGCGTTCCCGTCTGTCCGGCGAGCTTGGCTTCTTGCGGATAGATGAGCTTGGCCTTGATCGCTTTCTTCAACAGAGCCAGATATTTCCGGAAAGCGTCTGCCTGGGGATCGGTATTGCTGAGGGTCTGCTGTTTCTGTTGCTCGTCTTCGCCGCGCGGGAGGCTTGGTGTGGCCACTTGTGCTTCGGCCATTTGTGCCTCGGCCTTGGCGACCTGAACAGGGCTCTCGGCCAGACTTTGTGGTAACCGTTTTTCATTCTCTTCACGCCGCGCTTGCGCCATGATTTTGGGTCTGGGCTTTTCCATCGGCTGCGCGCTACGTTCGCCCAGCTGCCTCGCTTCGGCCTGCCGATTCGACACCATGCCGAACAATTCAACGGCCAGTTGCTGCTGTGCCACCGGCGTTGGTGGCAGATGACGGACCAGGACAACCGGTACGACCAGCAAGGCGTGCAACAACAAGGAGAGGCCGATCCACTTTGCAAGCGCGGGGTCTTGCGCCTTGCGCGTAGCGCCCGGGATTTTCGGGGGGAGGGTGAGCCCCGGAATGCGTTCGGCCATCACGGGGTGCCAAGCTCTGTCCGCACCGCAACCTTGCTGAAGCCGGATTGCTTGAGCACATCGGCAACGTCGACGAAACGTTGCAGGCGCACGTCCTTGTCTGCGCGCACGATGAAGGGTGTGTCTTTGGCCAGGCTGGCCACTTGCGTCTTCAGGGCCGGTGGTGAAGTCGGCTGGCCGTCCAGATATACGTCGCCATTGGCGGTGATGTCGATGCTGTGGTGCTTGTCATTGTCCCGCGGGCTACTGGAGGCCTGTGGCAGGTTGATCGGGATCTTGCCGCTGGCAATGAAGCTGGAGGTGGTGAGCACGATGGTCAGCAAGACCAACATGATGTCAATGAACGGGATCATGTTCATCGTTTCAAACGGTTTATCGTCCATGGCCCTTTCCCTTCTGCGCGATCTCCCATTCCAGCGTGATCACTTTCACCTTGCGCAGCAGCGTGTTGTAGAACACCACCGCCACCAGCGCGACCATCAGGCCGATGGCCGTGGCTTTCAGCGCTAGGGCGAGCCCGGTCATGATCCGTGTGGCCTCGATGTTGGCATCCTGCCCCATGTGGTAGAAGGTCAGCATGATGCCGAACACGGTTCCTAGCAGTCCCAGATAGGGGGCATTGCTGGCGACCGAGGCGATGACGAAGAGCCTGCGTGTGAGGGTCAGTTCGAGGGACTGGCTGTCATGGACCTCGCCGGTGTTGAAGCGGCGATAGAACGCCAGCCGTTCCAGCCCGATTGCCACAACCACAATGCTCAATACGATCAGAAGGCCGATGACGCCGTAATCGATGGCGCCAGAAAGAAATTCCATTTTCATATCTGTTCCTTTGGGTGAAAGCGGGTTAGCTAGAACACAAGGCCTGCCTGGAGCAGGAACCGGGTCCTGTCGTCGCGTGGTACGGAGGATGGCCAGCTGTCGATAGCCTGGGAAACTTGGGTGCGTACAAACAGTTTTTTCCAGGAGAACTGATAGCCGAGACCCACATCATTCAGACGCTCGCCATTGCTCGTCGTGTAATCGGCGTTTTGCAGATGGACGCGGCCGGTGTCGTAGAACAGGCTGGCGGATTGTTCGATGCCGGAAAGACTTGGCAAGGTGTAGCGCAATTCCGCATTGAACAGATAGCCGTTGTCACCGCTGACCGACTGCTCATATGCCATCACGCCGCGCGTGCCAGAGATCATCAGTTGCTCGCTGCTGTCGAGATTCCTGTTCAGGGATTTTTGCAGGCTGAGCGAGCTGGACGTGCTGAGTTTTTCCGTCAGTGCGAGGCGGCCGAGCAGCGAGACATTGGCCTTGCTGTAATGCCCGGCCGTGTTAGCACCGGACTGGTTCAGGGCTTTCTGGGATTCATCGCTGATCGACAGATAACCATAGGTGAGGTTGGCGGCCACGCTGGCATAGCTGTCGAAGTTCAAGAGCCGCCCATAGCTGTCGTGCGTAATGCCCAGCGTGGCAACCTGCGCCCGTTTGTGGGTGACCTGATCGACTGCGCCCAGTTCGTCGCGCATCTGTCGATTGGCCAGGTTGAGCGAGAGCGACAGATTCCGGGCGCGGGTGCGCAACAGCGGATAGGAGAAGGTCGTCTCCAGTGTGTCGGCGTGCCCGGTTGCGTCCAGATCGCGGTAGCTATCGCCCAATTCGTAGGTCGTCTTGCCATAAGCAATTTCGCTACGCAGGCCCTTGCTGCCGAGTGGCAGGCTGTAAGCGAGGCGGCCGTTGAGCAGACCGTTGCCGTCGCTGGCCATGCCCGAGAAATTGAGCTGATCGCCGAGCCTGAAGGGCGAATTCAGGCTGGCGCCGACGTTCAGGCGATTCTCGCCGGTATAGCGGGAGCCGTAGTTGTCGCCATAGAGGTAGCCCGTCGCACGCGTACCGGTCGGAACTTCAACGGCGAAGTCGGATGTGCCCGGCACCTCTCCCGGTGCAATGCTCAGCTTGGGCAGGCTTGCGCCAGGCAGATCGCTGACGAGCAGCATGGCGCGCTCCAGTGCTGTGCGGGAAACCGCTGCGTCTTGCGTCAGCTGATCGAAGTAAGGACTGATCACCGTATCGCGGAGTCGCGACGTGTTTTTGATCGAGATCTTGCCGTAGTGGCCGACCAGTACGCGGATCGTCAGCGTGCCGGCACTCGCGTCCTGTCTGGGAACATAGGCCCGGGCTACGAGGTAACCGCGTTCGCGGTATAGCGCGGTGATACGGCCGGCCGCGGATTCGATCTCGGCCATCGACAGGGCACGGCCCTTGAATGAAGCTATACGCGTTTGTAATAAGGCTTCGGGAATGAAGTCTGCGCCTTCGAAACGAAAGGCATTGACGGTCAAGGTTTGCCCGGCGGGCAAGGCGAGGGGGCTCTCCTCCTGCTGGAGGATGATGGGTTCCGGTGCCTTGCGAGGGGCTTGTGGCTGTGCCGGTTGCGCATCTTTCAGGGCATTGCCGGCGTTGTAAGGCGCAGGCGTTTGCGCGAATGCCGGACTTGCTAGCCCCAGCGAGGCAACAAGCAGGGCGAGACGGGTGGGTTGCTTCATCATGGTCGTGTTCATAAGGAAGATGAAAGTCAAAAAACAAGCAGTGCCCTGCCGCTGAGCGGCAGGGGTACCGGCGTATCAGCGCTTGGGTGCAACAGGCGGATGTTCTTCTTCGTCTTCTTCCAGGATGAAGACCTGGCCATCGACCTCGATCCGGCGGACATCGGCGGCGTAATTCCGTTTGTCGACGAAAACGATGTTCTGGTCGAGTGCATCGGCCAGGGAGACGGTGCTGTCTGCCCTCAATTTCTTTTGCGGGGATTCGGCAGGGGCCTGATGTTGCGCGACATCCTGGCTGGCAAGCTGTGTCCCGGCGGCCTGATGCGCTTGTTGCGCGGCAGCCTTGGCGCTTGCTGCGGCGGCAGCCTGGGCTGCGGCTTCCTGTCGGGCGGAAATGACCTGATTAATTGTGCCGTTGGCATAGTGAGTCACGTCATCCATCTGGGTGGAATCCAGACCGCTGCTTGCATTGTGGAAATAGGAGCCGAAACCCGGATTGCCATAACCTCCCCTGACATGGCCCGCGTTCAGTTCCGCGTTGTAGTAGTCGTTGGTGAGGGTCAAGAAACTCCCTGTACCAACGATGCCGCCCACGTTGGTATTCAGGCCGAAGGCTTGGGTCGCCGTAATCAGGCCGGTTGTGTAGGAATTGCTGATCGTCGAATTACTGGCTGCGCCGGCCAGACCCCCAACTGTATTGACGCCTGTCACGTTCCCTTTGGCATAGGCGTTGTTGATGGTGGTGTAATCGGCACTGCCAACCAGGCCCCCTACGACACTCGAAGCGGAAACGACGTTGCCGAGCGCGTAAGAATCGGTGATGGTATTCGGCGTCGTGCTGCTGCCAGAGAGATAGCCGACGAGACCGCCCGTGTAGCTGACATTGGCATCGGTCGTGACATTGCCGGTGGCAAACGAACTGCTGATATTGATCGCCGTACCGGAACCCACCAGACCGCCAATCCCGAAAGTCGTCGTCACCTGATTCGCTGGATAACTGCCGTTGATGTTGCCCGTGGCGTAGCTGTTGACGATGCTGACGGTACTCGCCTGGCCCACCAGCCCACCAAGAGGTACCGCACCATAGACATCGCCGGTTGCAAAAGAGTCCTTGATCAGGTTGCTGCCACCCGTTGTGCCATCGTACTGCTGGATCAGGCCTCCGGCGCTGCTGAAACTGCCGGTCGCTCCGATGACCCCTGTGGCGTAATCGTTGGCTATCAATGTGCCGTTATATACCGTTCCGATAAGTCCCCCGGTCCCCGCTGTCCCCGTGGCGTGGGACCGTACCACCGAGCCTCCATAAGTACGTGCAATCAAGCCCGCCGATGCTCCGGACAGCGTGGTATAGCTATCAGACACAGAACCATTCTGCATCCATGCGGCCAGACCTCCGGTTGATCCCGTGGCGACGCCTATGCTGCCGTCTTCCACATAATCCTGGCTGAGCGTGCCGTAAAGCATTCCGACCAGCGAACCGGCCCAGATATTTACATAAGCTGTAGTGCTGGTGCTTTTGTAGTATTCGACCGGATTCACCAGTCCCAGATCGCGGATGACGCTGCCCGCCTGCGCGATGTCGATCATGCCCTTGTAGGTCGTGCTGGTGGTTGAGGTCGTGGCGCTGCTGATGTTTAGATTGCTGATCGTGTGGCCCAGACCAGCCAGCGTACCCGAGAAGTTGTAGAGCAAAGAGTCGCCATAGACTGTGCCAGACGCATCCAGATCACCGGCCAGTGCATAGTAGCCGCTGACCGTGGGCTGGGTCGTCAGGTCGTACTTGCCGTTGCTATTGTCATAGTAAAGAGAGGTGATGCTCGTTTTCGAACTCAGGTCGTAAAGGCCGGTGAGCGGGTTGTAATATTTTCCGGTCGCTGTGTCATAGCCCATTTTGTTGTACAGGCCTGTGGCAATGTCATAGTAGATATTGGCGCTATAAGACGAACTCAGATCGTACTGCCCGGTGGTCGGGTTCCAGTACTTCCCGGCATCCTTGCTGTAGGCCGCGTGGGAGTAGAGACCGGTAGTCAGGTCGTAGTAGTAGTAGAACGTCTTGCCCGTCGTCCCATAGGCCGCCGTGATGTCGTATGCACCCGTGTCCAGGTTGTAGTTGTACGTGGTGCCGTTGATGACCTTGCTCATCGGGATGTCGTAGGCCTGTGTCACCGGGTTCCATACGTTGCCGTTGGCGTTCCACCATTTGGTGCTGGCGATGTAGCTGACGATCGATCCACCGGACTTGCTGTAGGTACCGGTAGCGGGGTCGTAACACAGCCCGCTCGCACATTGATCCAGCTTGTCGAGCTGATCCACGCTGTGAATCAGCGTGTAGGATTGCCCGTTCATCTTCAGGCTGGCATTGCTGCCTGAGAGCGTGATGCTGGCGTACTCGGTTCCTTCGGGGGCGGCATCGGCGACCGCCTTGCCGTTGGCATCCAGTACCGTGCCGCTGTAGCTGGCCTTGGTCAGCAGGTGGTAGTCACCCCCGTAATTCAATGCCAGGCCAGCGTTGGTACCGGTGGCCGTGATCGACTTGTTGAGGTAGAGATCGCCGGATGCGCCCAGCGTCAGTGCTGCATCGCTGCTCCAGGTGATTTTGTCATTCAGGGTCAGGTCACCACTCAAGGCATTGAGCGCCAGACCGTTTTTCAACAGCTGTCCATCGACCCAATCGCCCGTGAAGTCGCCACCGCTGCCAATCGTCATGGTCGGCAAACTGATCGACCAGAGGTCACTCAATTTCTCGCTCAAGAAGAAGTTGCTGCCGATGCTCAGGCTCTGGCCGGCGGTTTCCAGCGTGGCCACCTTGCTGCTGGTGGAGCGAAGATAGACCGTGCCATCCACGCTGGTTGTTCCCGAAAGTTGTGCCAGGCTGTAGTTCGCCAGCGAACCGCTCGTTGCATCAAGATTCAGCGTCAATTGTTTGGCCGAGGCCAGGATGGCCGTGCCGCCAGGCGCTGCGATGAAGCCCTTGGCGCTGACTCCATTGTCACTGACCAATGCCAGAAATCCCCCTTCGACAACGACGATACTGCCTTCATCGACCAGGGAGCCGCTGCCGCCTGCACTGATGAAGACATAGTTGTCACTCAGGAAGTCGCTATCGCTGATGTTCAGCGTACTGGCTACCAGTGCGCCGACATTGACGCTCGCCCCGGCCTTGAACAGCACGCCATTGGAATTGATGATAAAGACTTTGCCATTGGCATTGAGTGCGCCAGCGATGACCGACGCTTCATTGCCGGTGACCCGGTTGAGGACTATCGATGAGGCCGATGGCTGCACGAAATTCAGGCTTTCGTCGCGGCCCACCGAGAAACGCAACCAGTCGATCATGGCTTTGTCGGTGGTCTGGCTGACCGTGGTCGATGTGCCGCTGGTGCTGACTGTGGCACTCCCGCTGGCCACCTTGTCGAGCACCAGATTGCCGGCCCCCACCATCACTGAACCGACCGTGCCGACCAGGGTGTAGTTGGCATTGCTGGTGGTCAGCCCGGACAGGCTGGAAAGCGCTTGTGTACCGGCGGCAGCGCTGGCAAGGGTCGCACTGCCGCTCAGGCCTACGCTGTCGCCGGCGACGGCATTCTTGGCATAGAGCTGGCTGGCGCTTATCGTGGTGGATCCATCGGCGATCTTGCTGCCGGTCAGCTCGATGACCCTAGGCGTGATGTCGGCCGTACTCGCTACCGGAGCGCTCGTGACGGTGTAGTTGCCGGCACTGCTGCCGGAGAGCGTTGCGTCGGAGAACACAACCGATTTATCGGTACCGACGTTCTTGTCGGTGAAATCAGCGCTCACGCTGGACAGGCTCACGCTGTCGCTACCGATGATGCCGGACAGGCTGGCGCTGTTGACCGTGGCGGTGGTCGTGCCGTCATAGGTTTTGTCGGCGATACTGGCGTTGAGCGTCAAGGCCTTTGGCGTGATGCTGGCGGTGGTGGTCGTGCTGCCGATCTTGTAGTTGCTCGCTTTGCCACCATTGCTGCCGTCCGACAAGGTGTAGCCGCTGACTGTCACCGTCTTGCCAGTGCCCGCGTTGGCGTCGGAGAAAGTGCCGGTCAGGCCGGTGACCGTGAGCGTCTGGTTGCCGATCAGGCCAACGAGGTTGACGGTGCCCAGGCTTGCCGTTGTCGTGCCGTCGTAGGTCTTGTCGGCGATGGAACCGGCACCCAGGGTCAGCGCCTTTTGTGCCACCGTGATCTGCCCGCGGATGTTGGAATAAGTCGTCGAGCCCAGTACCGAACTCGCCGCATTTCCCCCTGCGTCGATATAACCGCTGCTATCAGTGACATAGATCGGCGCATTTTTGTCATCGCCCAGGCTATCAACCGCACCATAAGCGCCGCCACCGCCTTGCAAACCGATGGCGATGAGCGCAAGCGCCGAGCCGTAAGTGGTCGTAGTCCCGTTGAGGACATAAACCGGCGTATTCCTGAGAACGGGATAGCCCGAGGCGGACTGGGCCCATACATCCGAAGAAAAACCGACATAGGATGCAAAATTGGCCGCCTGTGCTGCTGTCAGCTGTTTGGCTGTGGAGTTGTCGTCATAGACGGTGGCGGTACTGGAAACGCCTGCATACCAGTAGTCATTGGTGGTGGTGCCGCCGGTATTGTCATAAACGAAACCGGCATGTGTCGCGCTATCGTAGGCGTAGCTGGTCGCGTAGGAATTGGCGATGGTTCCGGAATTTTTATAGGCGAAGGCGGCGATCCACTTGCCAGTCGTGGTTCCGAGGTAAAGGGGGTCGTCGTAGGTCAGGGTGCTGTAGGCGTTGGTGATGCTTCCGGTATTGACTCCGACGAAACCCGCCAGTGTCGGCCCCACGCTGGAATAGCGAATGGCGCGCGAAACATAACTCTGATCAATCGTTCCCGCGTTGAGACCGACCAGACCACCGGCAATCGAGGTCGTGTCGGTCAGTTTGAGGGTCATGTCGTTCCAGGAGCGATCGATCTCGCCATAGTTGACCCCGACCAAGCCGCCTACATAGCTGGCACTGGCACCCGTCGCTGTGTAAAGGTTGTAGCCGGTTGAAATGCTTTGGGAAATGACGCCTGTGGCTGCGTTGGTTCCTACCAGACCGCCGCCTGTATCGGAAACATACGGGCTTCCCTGGTTGATCGCGAGCATGATCGTGCCTTCGTTCAGGCCAACCATTCCCCCAACACTGCCGATGTTCAATGTATTCGGAAGCGTGGAACCGCTGGAGACATTGAGGAGCGTTCCCTTGTTGACGTTGGCAATCGACCCCAGGTAGGCAATGGCAGAAGTCGGAGCGGTGATCGTGCCCCCCGTTTTCAAGTTGCGGACCAGACCGCCGGCACCAATCGTATCGAACAGGCCCGAGCCGATGAACCCCCGTTTTGTGGTGGTGTTGTAACCCAGCGAGACACTGTGGCCGAAGCCTTCGAGCACACCGGTAAACGCCGTACCTGATCCGAGCGGTGCCGACAAAGTACTGGTGCTGACCGTCGCCGACAGATCTGCGCCGAGGACGTAATTGCCCGTTGCGCCGATCTTGGAGAAATCGGCGGCTGTCCGGATCACCGTGTAGGGGTTGCCATTGAGCGTGACCGTGCCGGTCCCGGTGCTGGCCAGATTGATCAGACCATAGGTGGATAATGCTCTTTGCAATGTATACAGGCTGTAGGGCGTTCCATCGCTGTTGGTTCCTGTGCCCCAGCTTGCGGCGAAGTTCCCGGCCGCGGATGCGCTCAGCGTTGAATTGACATTGACATTCTTGCCTGCATCCAAGGACAGCGTCCCCGCCGACCAGCCGATGGTCGAGTTGGCATTGATGTCGCCCGCTGCGGTCAGCGACAGGCTGTTGGCCGTCGTCCACGCTATCGGGGCATTGATGTTGATGTCTCCGGCATCACTGCCGCTGCTGCTCGTGGTGATGGCGACGTTGCCGCTGGCCAGCGCAGTCTGTAGTGTTGTCGCGCCGATGCTGCTGGTGGTCTGTCCGCCACTACCGTAGGCGATGGTGAAATTGGTCGGGTCGATCAGCCAGGTGCCGTTGCTGCCTTGACTGGCTTGCGTTGTCACGCTGGCGCTGTCGGCGACATTGACCTTGTCACCGCTGGTTTCGATGAACCCGCCATTGCCGCTGCCTGGTGCAGAGGCGTCCAGCGTACCGTCCACGTTGGCCGTACCGCCATGGGCGTACAGCGTGATGCTGCCCTTGAGGTCGTCGATGCTTCGTGCCTGGATGATGCCGCTGTTGTTGACCTGCGCGCCGAGCAGTTCGTCCGCGGCCTTCGCCGTCAGGATTACCGTGCCGCCATCCGCATGGATGGCCTGCTTGTTCTCCACCAGCGCGTTGAGCGTGCCTTCGTCGAGGGTGACGCTCAGTAGCGAGTCGCCGTTGAAGTTGAGCGTGATCTTGTCTCCGGCACTCAAGGCGACTGTTCCTTTGGTGGCGGTGATCAAGCCCTGATTCGAGACATCATTGCCGAGCAGGGCGACGTAACCGCCGTCCTTGGCCGTGATGGTGCCGAGGTTGAGGATGGCGCCCGTGCTGCCGTTTGCCTTGAACACGTAGTTGCCGGCATTGAAGTCTTCGTCGCTGAGGTTCAGGGTGCTTGCCACCAAACCACCGACATTGACGCTGCTGCCCTTGGAGAACAGCATGCCGTTGGAATTGATCAGGAAGACTTGCCCGTTGGCGTTGAGTGTGCCGTCGATGACGCTCTTTTCATTGCCGACCACCCGGTTCAGGGTGACCGCCGAGCTGCCGGGCTGGTTGAAGTTCACCGTCTCGTTGCTGCCGATGGAGAAACCCTGCCAGTTGATGCTCGCCTTCTGCGTGCTCTGGTTGATCTGGGTGACCGTCCCCGTCTGGCTGATCGAGGCGTTGCCGCTTGTGACGGTCCCGCCAGTCGGTGCGGCGAGGCTCAGGGCGGGAGTCAGCAGTGCGGCCATGATCAGGCGCTTGCCGGCCTTGCCGCGTCCGCGTGCGCACTCCGGTACCGCCACGTAGGCCCCTAGGATTTCCTTCCAGACCAAGCGATAGCTGTGGTTCAGCGACGGTCGTTTCATCTTCTTTCCTCTCCAGATTCTGGATAGCGCCAAAACATCTCAATGCGTTTGGCAAAAAGCGCCAGACAAGGCTGCGCCCCTGCGATCAGGGTTTGTCGCCAAGTCGTCTCTTGCGCGGACCAGAATGTTTGCGTCTGCGCGGTGTTCGCTATGTCTTTTTGTATATAGCAAGACGAGGGCCAAACCTTTTGGAGGGACGGATCGGTCTGGAGAATGAGAGAGGTGTCAAAGCGCCCAAGGTTTGTTAAAGACCTATAAAACCCGTTAAATAAGGCCGAAATTACTGGGCTGGCCTGACTGATCTCGTGCTTTGCTGCAGAGGTACTGCGCATGATGGCGTGGGCGCGAGATGGTTCTGGAAAGCTGTGGTGTATATCGGTATATTGTCGACAACATAACGATAGTCGGGCGGTTTCCTACAAATGGGGCTTTGTTCTGGATCGGGGAAGAAGGGGCGTGCTTGTCGCATCCGGGGCGACGGATTGCAGGCGCCCGCTGGGGGCTTGAGACGGCTTTGAGCGGCGGGCGGGTCGCCACTCAAGGCGCTATTTCATTGGCTTTCAGGATCCGCAAAGCCTTCTCGTAATCAAACTCCATGACGCTTTGGGCAAACTCGTCATACCTTGCGCCCAGTCTGATGCGCAAGGCGTCCGCCCATTCGAGAACGATATTTCCCGCTCGCGTATTGCTCTCCGTGAGGAGATTTTCCAGCTCTGCAAGAGGGATCTTGTGGTGAGCTGTTTCGATGCCAGCGGTTTCGTCTGCTGGCGCTTCTGCTGGCAGATCCAGGATGGCTTTGACCAATGGTGCCAATGCCGCATCGCACTGTTCTATCAATGCGGTGCTATCCACCTCCGATGCTTCCTGGCTCAGTGCGGTATCGAGTTGTGTGGCAAGCCTGGCCAGCGAGATCGCCCCCAGGGTTGCGGCCAGACCTTTGAGGTCGTGTGCCACGCGCTGGGCGGTTTGCAGGTCTCCAGTGAGCAGACACGCCTGAAGGCGCTGCATGTCGGTGCGGTGTTTGCTGGCGAAGCCGCGCAACAGACGCAGGAACTTCACCGGGTTACCTTTGGTGATGCTCAGTCCTTGTGCTACGTCCAGGCCCGGGATGCTGGAGAGCGCCGCGAGGGCTGTCTGGGACGCATCGCGCGGCGCGAGTGCGAGGGGCGTTTCGGGCGGGCGCAGGACAGGGACTTCGCCATGTCTGGCGCGCGTGAGCCAGCGCTGCAAGCTGGCGTACAGGGATTCGGGGACGACCGGTTTGGCCACGAAGTCGTTCATGCCAGCGGCAAGACAGGTCTGACGATCCTTTTCAAACGCGTTGGCGGTCATGGCCAGAATGGGCAGTCTTGCATGATCGGGCAAGGCCCGGATCGCCCGGGTGGCTTCCAGTCCATCCATTTCCGGCATCTGCATGTCCATCAGGATCAGGTCGTAGGTGTTGGCGCAGACTTTTTCGAATGCGATCCGTCCATTCTCGGCCGTGTCGACGAAGAGTCCGACACCGCAGAGCAATTCCAGGGCGATTTCGCGATTGATGGGATTGTCTTCGGCCAGCAGCAGACGCGCGCCGGCATGGTCGCGACGCAACAAGATCTCTGCCGCTACCGACTGTTTCCTGCTTTCGACGAGCATGACGCCGTGCCCGCGCTGCAGGCGGGCGGTGAACCAGAAGGTGCTGCCATGCCCCACTTCGCTGTCCACGCCTGCCTCGCCGCCCATCATGCGAGCGAGCCGGCGAGTGATGGCCAGGCCCAGCCCGGTGCCGCCGTAGCGACGCGTGGTGGAGACATCCGCCTGCGTGAAGGATTCGAATAGCAGGGGCAGGGTCTCCGGCGGAATGCCGATGCCCGTGTCGCGGACTTCAAAGCGCAACAGCAGCTCGTCGCCTTTTTCTTCCTGCAGGGTGACGTGCAGGGTGACGCTGCCATGCTCGGTGAATTTGATGGCATTGCCGGCGTAGTTGAGCAGCGCCTGACGCAGGCGGGTGGGGTCTCCACGCAAACAGGCCGGTACGCCGGTATCCGAAATCTCGACGCTCAGACCTTTGACGCGTGCCTGCTCGGCAATCAGCGAGCGTACGTGATCGAGTTCCGCGCCCAGGGAAAACTCCGTCTCTTCGAGCTTCAGAAAGCCGGCTTCGATTTTTGACAGATCCAGGATGTCGTTGATGATGGACAGCAGGTGCTGGGCAGAAGCATCGATTTTGTCCAGACGCTCGCGCTGTCCCGGCTGAAGTTCACCTTGCCGCAGGAGATAGCTCAAGCCGATGATGGCATTCATCGGCGTCCGGATTTCGTGACTCATGTTGGCCAGGAAAGCGCTCTTGGCCAGATTGGCCGCATCGGCTTGCGCGCGGGCATCATTCAACTCGGCGGTGCGACGGTTGACCAGTTCTTCCAGATGGTGGCGGTGCTGATCCAGCTCCGCACCCAGGCGTTTTTTCTCGGTGATGTCGTCCTGTACTGCCACGTAATGGGTGACGCGTCCGTCGGCCTGGCGGATCGGCGTGATGACCGCGAACTCGACGTATTCCTCGCCATTCTTGCGCCGGTTGATGAACTCCCCTTTCCAGGGCAATCCTTGCGCCAGGGTCTTGCGCAAGTCCTCGTAGGTCGCCGCCGGAGTGCGCCCGGACTGCAACAGTCGGGGTGGGTTGCCCAGCACTTCGTCGCGACTGAATCCCGTCAGCCGCACGAAGGTTTCGTTGACGTATTCAATCCGGTTGTCGGTGCCGGTGATGATGATGCTCTCGGGGCTTTGCTCCACCGCCATCGACAGTTTATGCAGCATGGCGTCCTTCTCGCGCATCGGGCGCAGGTCGAGGAAACTGCCGGCAAAGCCCTGGATGTTGCCGAGCGGATCGCGGATCCGTGCAATGCTGATCAGCATGGGAATCAGCTCACCGTTCTTGGTCAGCCGTTCTCCTTCTCCCGACCAGTAGCCGCACTCACGCACCTGCTGGAAGATCTGCTGTTGCTTGATACGAACCTCGTCGCTGGGGGCGAGGACGACGGCCGTTTTGCCGATTAGATCCGTCATCTCATACCCGAACATGCGCGTAAAGGCTGCGTTCAGATAGGTAATGCGGGTTTCGCTGTCAGACAGCAGGACAGGCTGGGCGGACTGTTGCAGAGCTTCGCTCAGGAAGTTGCGTTCGGCCTCGGCTTGTTTGCGCGTCGAGATGTCACGGATGGCGCCGCTGCGTCCCAGATAGTTGCCCTGGTCGTCATGCAGCGGCTGGCAGCGGTGGCCGACCCAGCGCAGGCTGCCGTCTTTGCGCGTGATGCGGAATTCCAGTTCGCTGGTGTCGAGATGTACGCAGTTGGCCAGATGTTGCAGATAGACCGGGCGGTCTTCGTCCACGACGATGCTGCTCATCAGTGCCGGATCGGAGAGGAATGCCTCGACCGGATAGCCGAAGAGGCGTTCACAGGAGGGCGACAGATAGTTGAAGTGCGCATCGGCGGACATCCAGAAGATGCAATCCGCAGAGTTCTCTGCAAGCAAGCGGTATTTCGCCTCCGATGCCTGCAATTCGGCATGCGCTGCCTCTACGCGGGCTCGCGCGGCGGTCGCTTCCTCAAGCAGGCTCAGGGTGCTCAGGCGGGCCTGGTGCTGGGCTTCGATGACCTCGGATTGCGCGGTACGCAAAGCCATTTCGGCGTTGATGCGGGCCTGGATATCTTCGACGACCGAGATGAAATAGTCAGGTGAGGCATCCGGTTTCTTGGCCAGTGCGACGGTCAGGTTGATCCAGACGATGTGCCCATCCTTGTGGATGTAGCGCTTTTCGAGTGCGTAGGTCTCGATCTTTCCGGCCAGCATCTGCTCGATCTGTTCCAGATCGGAACTCAGGTCTGCGGGATGAGTGATGTCCTGGAAGCTCCCTGCCAGCAGTTCGTCCTGACTGTAACCGACGATGCCGCACAATTTTTGGTTGACGCACAGCCATCTCCCGTCGGGCGAGACCAGGGCGATGCCGACTGCAGCCTGCTCGAAGGTAGAGCGGAAGCGCTGTTCACTCTCCAGGCGGGCGGCTTCAGCCTGATCGCGTTCCGCTGCAGCATCATCCAGCAAGCGGCGGACGGCGGCGATCTCTGCAATGCCCTGCGGGACAGATGCCGAGGCTGACGGAGCCGTCAGCCAGGCAATCGATTTGCCGAGCTGGCGACCGGCGAGCCAGCCGCCCAGAAGGCCGGCCAGGGTTGCGCCCAATACGGCCAGACCCAGCACAACCGCGGCCATGATCAGTGGTGCCCGGTAGATGGATCGGGGAATGTCCAGTACCACCGACCAGGGTGATACCGAGGATTTGACGACGACGTGCTTGGCGCGCTCTTCTTCCGGGAAAGCATTCATGCCCGCCGGCAGGCGTCCGGCAATCGTGTCCCCTTTGCCATCGACCAGCCTCAGCGCCCAACCCGGTGGAAGTGCGACGGCATCCAGTGTTTTCTGGAACTGGCGGGCTTCGAACACGCTCAGGATCAGGAATGCGACCTTGCCCTTGCGCATGGCGGGTACGGCAATGGCTGTCATGGGCACGC
>Ga0316613_10001350_pt1 | contig 16849 bp, 15 predicted proteins | sample OWC_soil_day10_C_2_FD_207647 | JGI IMG/M metagenome (GOLD analysis project Ga0316613, IMG submission 207647) | Wetland soil microbial communities from Old Woman Creek delta, Ohio, United States - OWC_soil_day10_CT_b | ecosystem: Environmental > Terrestrial > Soil > Wetlands | place: USA: Ohio...
AGCGCACCGCGCGCGATCTCGAAAAGACGCTCAAGACGGTGCGTAAGCAGGCGGGTGGCACGCTGCGTGGCCTCGTGCTGGACCTGCGCGACAACCCTGGCGGGCTGCTCGACCAGGCCGTGCGCGTGGCCGATCTCTGGGTGCCGGACGGCGTGATCGTCCAGACCAAGGGTCGCGTCGAGAGTCAGCAGCAGGATTTCAGGGCGCAGCTAGACGGCACCGAGCAGGAGTACCCGCTCGTCGTGCTCGTGAACGCCGGCTCTGCGAGCGCATCCGAGATCGTCGCGGGCGCGCTGCAGGACCAGGGTCGCGCGCTGCTCGTCGGCACCCAGACCTTCGGCAAGGGATCCGTGCAGACGGTCTTCCCGCTCGAAGACGGCTCGGGTCTGCGCCTCACCACGGCGCTCTACTACACACCGTCGGGCCGCTCGATCCAGGAGGTCGGCATCACGCCCGAGATCGTGTTGGAGAATCCGCCCCCGCCGCCGCTGCACGCCGCAGCCGAGCCCAAGGATGGCGAAACCGCCAGGCCGATGCGCGAACGCGATCTCGACAAGCACTTCTCGCACGGCGCCGCCGAGCCCGGATCCGCCGACTCCGCACCGATGGACACACCGAAGCGCGACGCCGACGACGACGCCGGGGAAGAGGACGAAGCGGTCAGCCAGACGCCGTTGCCGCCGAGTGAAGACGTGCAGCTGGCGCGCGCGATCGAGGTTCTCAAAGGCTGGGCCTCCTTCGAGCACATGAAGAAGGCGCGGCTGCCCGCGACTCCCGTCGCGAGCCTGCCCGGCGCGACCTCCGAACCCAAGCCGTAGTCCCGCCGCCATGAGCGACGCAGCGCCCGGCCAAAGGGATGCGAGCCGGGGCCCGCGCGTGATGCGCGTCGCGGAACTCGTCGCGGCGCTGCGCGACGCCGTCGAGAGTGCGGTCGGCCGCGTGTGGGTCGTCGGCGAGGTGAGCAATCTGCGCCGCGCCGCGTCGGGACACTGCTACTTCACGCTGAAGGACGACCTCGCGCAACTCCGCGCCGTGCTCTTCCGCGGCGACGCGAGCCGGCTGCGTTTCGAACTCGAGGACGGACTCGAAGCGCTCGCCTTCGGCGAAGTCTCGCTCTACGTGCAGCGCGGCGAATTGCAGATGGTGGTGCGCGAACTCGAGCCGCGTGGCGTTGGCGCGCTGCGACTCGCCTTCGAGCAGCTCCGCGCGCGGCTCGAGGCCGAGGGCCTCTTCGATCCCGCGCGCAAGCGCGCGCTGCCCGCGTTCCCGCGCGCGGTGGGCGTCGTGACCTCGCTGCACGGCGCCGCGCTGCACGACGTGCTCGAAGTCTCGGGCGCACGCTGGCCGTCGTTGCCGCTGCTGGTCGCTGCGGCGCGCGTGCAAGGGGAGGGCGCCGACGTCGAGATCGTCGAAGCGCTGCAGATGCTCGCCAGCCGCCGCGAAGTCGAGGTGATCCTGCTGGTGCGCGGCGGCGGCTCGATCGAAGATCTCTGGTCCTTCAACAGCGAGGTGCTGGCGCGGGCAATCGCGCGCTGTCCGGTGCCGATCGTGGCGGGCGTCGGACACGAGACCGACGTGACGATCGCCGACCTCGCCGCCGATGCGCGTGCGCCGACTCCGTCGGCCGCCGCCGCGCTCGTGGTGCCCGACCGCCGCGCTCTCGACGAGCGCTTGCTGCGCGACCAGCGCCGCCTCGCGGCCGCGATCGACGCGCAGATCGCGCGCGCCCGCGCGCGCGTCGCAGCGCGTGCCGACGCGCTGCGACACCTCTCACCGGCCGCGCAGCTCGCGGCCTGGCGCGCGCGCCTCGCGCGCAGCGCCGATCGCCTGCGCGGCGTGCTCGAAGCGCAGCTCGCTGACGCACGCGCGCGACTCGCGATCGCCGCGGGTCAGCTCGACTCGCTCTCGCCGCTCGCGGTGCTGGCGCGCGGCTACGCGATCGCGCGACGCGCCGACGACGGCCGCATCGTACGCCGCGCGAGCGACGTCGCGCGCGGGGACGCGCTCGCCGTACGGGTCGCCGAGGGCAGCCTCGAGGTGCGCGTCACGGACGTTCGTCCGCGCTGAAAATCTCCTTTGCTTTCGACGGCTTCCGCGCGAGTTCGCGTTGACGCTCGAAACTCCCACGGCTAGTTTGCAGCGCGATGGCGAATGCCGGCCCGCCCGCTGGTCCCGAGCGGGAAGTGCTCTCGTTCGAGGACGCGCTCGATCGACTCGAAGCGATCGTCGATCGCCTCGAGCGCGGTGAACTCGCACTCGAAGACGCACTCGCGACCTTCGAGGAAGGCGTCGGCCTCTCGCGCCGGCTCGGCGAACAACTCGGCGGCGCCGAGCGCCGCGTCGAAGAGTTGCTGCGCGAAGGCGCCGGCCTCGCGACCCGCCCCCTCGACGCGGAGCCGGATTGATGGACCTGCGCGCCTATCTCGCGGAACGCGCGCAGCTCGTGGACGCCGAACTCGAGCGCTGGCTGCCGCCGGCGGCCGCTGCCCCCGCGAAGCTGCACGCGGCGATGCGGCACCTGATCTTCCCGGGCGGCAAACGGCTGCGTCCCGCGCTCGCCTTCGCCGGCGCCGAGGCGGTCGGATCGACACCCGAGCGCGCGTTGCCGGTCGCCGCCGCCGCCGAGCTGGTTCACACCTACTCACTGATCCACGACGACCTGCCGTGCATGGACGACGACGTCGAGCGCCGCGGCCGCCCCACCGTGCACGTGCTGTACGGGGAAGCGATCGCCGTGCTGGCCGGCGACGCGCTGCTCGCCGCCGCCTTCGAGTTGCTCGCCGAGGCGGCGAAGCAGAGCGAGCCGGCCCGCGTGCTCGCGGCGCTGCGCGATCTCGCCCACGCCGCAGGCTCGCGCCAGCTCGTCGGAGGCCAGGCCGACGACCTCTCGTTCCCGCGCGACACCGCCGACGTCGCGCTCGTCGAATCGGTGCACCAACGCAAGACTGCGGCGCTCTTCGAAGCCGCGGTCGTCGGCGGCGCGCGACTCGGCGGCGCCGACGGCGAAGCGCTCGCGCGCCTGCGCGGCTTCGCGCGGGGCGTCGGCATCGCGTTCCAGATCGCGGACGACGCACTCGATGCGGATTCGGACGAAGCGTGTTCGCTGGTGCGCGTGATCGGCGCCGCGGCGTCGCGCGCGCGCGCCGACGAACTGCTGGCCGGGGCGATCGACGCCCTCGAACCGTTCGGCGCACCGGCTGAGCCACTGCGCGAGATCGCGCGCTTCACGGTGTCGAGAAGTCAATGAGCGGGGAGGGGTGCGCGCGATGAGCGAACGGCTGCTGGACCGGATCGAGAGCCCCGCGGACCTGCGCGCACTCCCGCGCGAAGACGTGGGCCGCGTCTGCGCGGAGCTGCGCGAGGAGATCGTGCAGCGCGTCGCCAAGAGCGGCGGCCATCTCGCCTCGAGTCTCGGCGCCGTGGAGCTGATCACCGCGGTCCACGCCGTCTTCGACACGCCCGTCGACCGCCTCGTCCTCGACGTGGGTCATCAGGGCTACGCGCACAAGATGCTCACGGGCCGGCGCGCCGGTTTCGACCGCATCGGCAAGCAAGGCGGCATCGGGAAGTTCCTGCGGCGCGACGAGTCGGCGTACGACCATTTCGGCGCCGGTCACGCCGGCACCTCGATTTCCGCCGCGCTCGGCATCGCGCGCGGCAAACAACACCGCGGCGAGCCGGGCGTCGCGATCGCGCTGATCGGCGACGGCGGCATGACCAGCGGCATGGCCTTCGAGGCGTTGAACCACGCCGGCGAACTGCAGCAGAAGAACCTGCTGGTGATCCTGAACGACAACGAGATGTCGATCGCGCCCAACGTCGGTGCGCTCTCGTCGTTCCTGTCGCGCAAGATGTCGAAGCCGCTGGTGCGCCGGTTCAAGAGCTATGCAAAAGAATTCTTGTCGACGATTCCCGGTGACCTGGTGGAATGGGCGCACAAAGCCGAGGAGTCGTTCAAGGCCTTCATCTCGCCGAGCCTGCTCTTCGAGGCGTTCGGCTTCCGCTATCTCGGACCGATCCGCGGCAACCGCATCGAGGACGTGCTCGAAACTCTCGGCAACGCGCGCCGCATGCTCGCGGGCGGCGAGGGTCCCATCCTGATCCACGCGCTGACGGCCAAGGGCTTCGGCTACGCCCCGGCCGAGGCGGATCCGTTCAAGTATCACGGCGTCACGCCCTTCGAGATCGAGTCGGGCGAGATGCGCAAGAGCGCGGCGGGCCCGCCGAGCTACACGAAGGTCTTCTCCGACGCGCTGATCCAGCTCGCAACCGAAGATCCGCGCATCGTCGCGATCACCGCCGCGATGCCCGACGGCACCGGTCTCGACCGCTTCCAGAAGGTCCATCCGGATCGCTTCTACGACGTCGGCATCGCCGAGCAGCACGCCGTCACGTTTGCGGCGGGCCTCGCAACCGAAGGCATGAAGCCGGTCGTGGCGATCTACTCGACGTTCCTGCAGCGCGCCTTCGACCAGGTGGTGCACGACGTCTGCGTGCAGGACCTGGACGTCACCTTCGCGCTCGACCGCGCCGGTCTGGTGGGCGCCGACGGCGCCACCCACCAGGGTTTCTACGACGTCACCTATCTGCGCGCGCTGCCCAACATGATCGTGATGGCGCCGAAGGACGAGAACGAACTGCGCCACATGCTGAAGACCGCGATCGAGCACACCGGTCCGGCGGCGGTGCGCTATCCGCGCGGCAACGGCTTCGGCGTGTCACTGGACGCCGAGTGCAAGACGATCCCGATCGGCGAGTCCGAGCTGCTGCGCGACGGCGACGAGGTCGTCGTGCTGGCGCTCGGCACGCTGGCGCACGTCGCGCTCGAAGCGGCGCACGCGCTGCACGCCGAAGGGATCTCGGCGGCGGTGGTGAATGCGCGCTTCGCAAAACCGCTCGACACCAAGCGCATCGTCGCGCTCGCGCGGCGCTGCCGCGCCGTGGTGACCGTCGAGGAAGCGGCCGGCGCGGGCGGCTTCGGTTCGGCGGTGCTCGAAGCGCTCGCCGCAGCGGGCGTCGCGGTGCCCGTACACTGCCTCGCGATCCCGGACCGCATCATCGAGCACGGCGATTCCGTCGCGATCCGCGCCGCGCTCGGCCTCGATGCCGAAGGCATCGCACGCGCGGTGCGCGGGCTCGTGAAGCCTTCCTGAACGCGCATCAGCCAACAACACGTCGTATCCCAGAACCGGGAACGGAGGTGGGACGACATGATCCGAACGCAAACGCAGCGGGCCGCCCTTCTGATCGCGCTCGCCGCCTTCGCGGCGAGCCCCTCGACACCGGCCGGCGCGGCCTTCGTCATGTCCACGTGTCAGGCTTGCACGGGCTCGGGCCCCGGAGATTGCGAGACGGCGCCGTCCGTCTCCGGGGCCGGCATGACGGCGAGCATGAGCCGCTCCTGGATTTCCCCCGGCTTCGAGTACGCGACCAGCACGGACATGACGCTCGACTACGTCTCGCTCTCGGCCTTCGCGCGTGCGTCGGGCTTCGAGAACCCGGAGAACGGCGCGGTGGTCTTCGGCAACAGCGTCTCCCGCACCGCGCGCTCGATCGGGCACATCGACGATGTCCTCACCGCAGGCGAAGGCGGCGTCCCCGGCTTCCTCCGGATCCCGCTCCACGTGACGGGCGCCACCGCGATCTCGTGGCAGAACGGCGGCGGCAGTGCGTTACTCGCCCTCGAGTGTGTGTCGAGCGTGCCGGGCTCTCCGTATGCGATCGGGCACTGTCCGCTTCAGCAGTTCAACTTCGCGGGCGACGAGAGCTTCGACACCGTGATCGATCTCGACGTGCCGATCGTGCTCGGGCAACCGTTCGAGTATCGAGTCACGGTGACGATCCAAGCGACGAGCGGCCACGGCTACGGAGATCTGATCCCCTTCCAGGGCGCCGCCCAAGCGTCCTTCGGGACGGAGCCCTTCGCCGGCGTGTCGGTGCTCGACGCGAACGGCGCCGTGATTCCGGATGCGCCGATCTCCGCGTCCGAGTCGGGTTTCCAGTACGTGCCGGAGCCGTCGTCGACGGCAGGCGTCGCGACGGCGTTCGCGGCGCTGGTTGCATTCCGTCTGCCGTCGCGCTGGCGAAGGCGGCATCGCTCGCGGGCGTGAGTCCCGAGCGCCCGCGTCTCGACGAGCGACTGGTCTCGCTCGGTCTCGCCGAATCGCGCAGCAAGGCGCAGGCGCTGATCATGGCCGGCCAGGTGCTCGTCGACGGCGTGCCGATCGACAAGGCCGGCACGCGCGTGCGCGACGACGCGGTCGTGCGGCTGCGCGGCGCCGCGAGTCGCTTCGTGTCGCGCGGCGGCGACAAGCTGGCCGGCGCGTTCGAAGATCTCGGCGTCGATCCCGCCGGGAAGGTCTGTCTCGACGTCGGCGCCTCGACGGGTGGCTTCAGCGATTGCCTGCTGCAAGGCGGGGCGCGCCGCGTCTACGCGGTGGACGTCGGCTACGGGCAACTCGACGCGAAGCTGCGCGGCGACCCGCGCGTGGTCGTGCTCGAGCGCACCAACGCGCGCAATCTCGAACCCGCACAGGTGCCCGACGCGATCGACCTCGTGGTGGCGGACGTCGCGTTCATCTCGCTGCGCCTCGTCGTTCCGGCGCTGGCAGCGGTCGCGCCGGACGCCGAGTGGTTGCTGCTGGTGAAGCCGCAATTCGAGGTGGGGCGCGAGCAGGTCGGGAAGGGCGGCGTGGTGCGGGACGACGCACTGCGAACTGCCGCCGTCGAGTCCGTGCGCGCCGCTGCCGAAACGCTCGGGTGGCGGGAGGTCGCGCGCGCCGACTCGCGCGTCGCGGGACCGAAGGGCAATCGCGAGATCTTCCTGCAGCTGCGCAGAGTTCCGAGTTGACGTGAAGGTGTGCCGCCTTATCCTTACGCGACGCCAACTTGGCAGCGAGATCGCAACGAGATCGCAACGAGATCGAACAGGGAGGCCAAGCATGGCAGTCGTCGAGATGACCCCCACCGCCCAGGACCGTGTGAAGGCGCTGCTCGACCGCGACGGCAAGCTCGCCACCCATGGGCTGCGCCTCAAGGTGATCGGCGGCGGCTGCTCCGGCCTCCAATACCAGCTCGGCTTCGACGACCAGGTCGGGGACGACGACAACGAGATTCAGCACGGCGAAGTCAAGCTGATCGTGGACGACAAGAGCGCCGTCTATCTCGCCGGCACCGTGCTCGACTACGTGGACACGCTCCAGGAGTCGGGCTTCAAGATCAACAACCCCAACGCCAAGTCGACCTGCGGCTGCGGCCAGTCCTTCGGGGCCTAGCAAGCGCCCGCAGGGCGCGCGCAGCCGAGCCGGAGGCGAGCGAAGTTCATCAGGCCGGTCGGGCGCCGGAAGGCGCGCAGCATTGATCTACCTCGACCACCACGCCACGACGCCCACCGATCCGCGGGTGCTCGAGGCGATGCTCCCGTATTTCGATCGCGAGTTCGGCAACGCGGCGAGTCGCACGCATGCGTATGGCTGGCGCGCCGAAGCCGCCGTCGCGGTGGCGCGCGAGGCAATCGCCCGCGCGATCGGCGCCGGCGACGCTCGCGAGATCGTCTTCACGAGTGGCGCCACCGAGAGCAACAACCTGGCGCTGCTCGGCGTCGCGCGCGCCGGGCGCTCGCGCGGCGATCACGTCGTGACGCTCGCCACCGAGCACAGCTCCGTGCTCGAGCCCTGCCAGGCGCTCGTGCGCGAGGGCTTCACCGCGACTGTCGTGCCGGTCGGCCGCGACGGCCGCGTCGATCCCGCCGCCGTCGCGGCGGCGGTGACGCCGCGCACGCTGCTCGTCTCGGGCGGCTGGGCGAACGGCGAGATCGGCACGCTGCAGCCGATCGACGCCATCGCGCGCGCGTGTCACGAACGCGGCGTGCTGCTGCACAGCGACGCCGCGCAGGCGCTCGGCAAGGTTCCGGTGCATGTCGCAGCCGGCGTCGACCTGCTCTCGCTGAGCGCGCACAAACTCTACGGACCGAAGGGCGTCGGCGCGCTGTGGGTGCGCCCGGGTCGGCCGCGCGTGCGCATCGAGCCGCTGTTCTTCGGGGGCGGTCACGAGAACGGGTTGCGACCCGGCACGCTGCCGGTGGCGCTCATCGTCGGCTTCGGCCGCGCAGTCGAGATCGCGGTCGCCGAACGCGAGGTCGAAGCCGCGCGTCTGCTCGGCTTGCGCGAACGGCTGCTCGAGCGCCTGCGCGACGCGCTGTCCGGCGTCAGCTTGAACGGACACGCGAGCGAGCGGCTGCCCGGGAACCTGAGCCTCGGATTCGAAGGCATCGAGGCCGATGCGCTGCTGGCGTCGCTGCACGACATCGCGCTCTCGACCGGATCGGCGTGCTCGTCGGCGCGGCCAGAGCCGAGCCACGTGCTGGTCGCTCTCGGTTTGCCGGATGCGGCGGTGCGCTCCTGCGTCCGCATCGGCCTCGGCCGTGGCACCACGACCGAGCAGGTGGACATTGCGGCGGAGCGCATCGTCGCCGAGGTTCGATTGCAGCGCGCGGCGCGCTCGAGCGCGGTGCGCGCGCGGTCCGGCGCATAGCCGCGGGCGAACCCCGCCGCTAACCTCCGGCGCCTTGCGAGCCGATCTGGACCCGCCGGGCGGCAGGGGAATTCGAACGTGGCAGATCAACGCGCGACCAACATCACCTGGCACCCCCACCAGGTCACCCGCGAAGAGCGCGAGCAGGTGCTGGGCCAGAAGGGCGTCACGGTCTGGCTGACCGGGCTTTCGGGCTCGGGCAAGTCGACGATCGCCGTCGCCGCCGAAGCGGCGCTGGTCGCGCGCGGGCGGATCGCCTACGTGCTCGACGGCGACAATATCCGCCACGGCCTCAACAAGGATCTCGGTTTCTCGCCCGAGGACCGCACCGAGAACATCCGTCGGATCGGCGAAGTGGCGAAACTGTTCACCGACGCGGGACTCATCGTCTTCACCTCCTTCATCTCGCCGTATCGCGCCGATCGCGACCTGGTGCGCTCGCTTCACGCCGCAGGGCGCGATCGTGAGTTGGGGCGCTTCATCGAAATCTACGTCGCCGCGAGCGTCGAGACCTGTGAGTCGCGCGACGTGAAGGGCCTCTACAAGAAGGCGCGCGCCGGCGAGATCAAGGAGTTCACCGGGATCTCGGCGCCATATGAAGCGCCGCTGTCTCCGGAGTTGACGATCGACACCAACGGCGAGCCGGTCGAGAAGAGCGTCGATCGCCTCGTCACGTTCCTCGCGGCGAAGGGCTACCTCGGCTCGTGAGTTCGCGGCGCCGCCGGCTCGGCCTCGTGGCGCTGGCTCTGGCAGCTGGTTTTTCGCTCGCGTGCGCGCAGCTCCCGCACCCGAAGTGGCCGGCGGTGTGGGGCGCCGCTCCCGCGCTGGCCGATCAACCGGGCTCGCCCCCCGAGTACGACTTCCTGGTCGCGCGCCAGCTCGAACTCGACGGCCAGATCGACGACGCGCTCGCCGCCTACCAGCGCGCGCTCGGGAAGGATCCCGACTCTGCCTTCCTGCAGCGCACCACGGCGGAGTTGTTGGCGCGCAACGGGCGCGTCGAGGACGCGCTTCCGTACGCCGAGCGCGCGCAGCAGCTCGAGCCCGACGACACCGACCTGCGCCTGTTCCTCGGCACGCTCTACCGGATCCGCAAGGACACGCCCGCGGCGGAACGCATGTTGACGAAGGACGACGGCGAGCCGCTCGATCCCGACGCCGCGCTGCTGCTCTACGGTCTCTATTCCGACACCGATCGCCTCGACGACGCGCTGAACATCGCGACGTGGATGGTGCGCACCGACGCGAAGAATCTGCGCTCGCATTTCGCGCTCGCGCGGGTTTACGAGCGCATGGAGCGTCCCGCCGACGCCGAGCGCGCTCTGCGCGCGGGATTGAAGAGCAACCCCGGCAGTCTCGCCGTGTATGCGGGGCTCGCGCGCGGGCGCCGCCAGCGCGGCGACCGCGCGGGCGAGGTGCAGATCTACCGCGAGGTCCTGCGTCGTCGTCCGAACCACCACGCCACGCTCGTCGCGCTCGGCGACGCGTTGATCGACATGCAGCGCCTCGACGAGGCACGCCGCACGCTCGAGATCGTGGAGAAGCAGCACCCCGACGATCTCCGCTCGGTGGTGCGACTCGGCTACCTCGACCTCGAGCAGAAGCGTTTCCGGGCCGCCGAGGCGCGTTTCCAGCGCGTGCTCGCGAGCAACCCCGAGCAGGCCGACGTCCACTATTTTCTCGGCACCACGCGGCGCCAGGCGAACGACCTCGACGGCGCGATCGAGGAATACGAGCGCGTCCCGGCCGATCACGAGCGCTATCTCGATGCACGCCTCCAGCTCGCGGCGATCTACGAGCGCCGTCATGACTACGCCCGCGCGCTCGGCGAAGCCGATTCCGCCCGGCAGCGCTTCCCGTCGCGGCAGATCGACCTCTACGTGGCGAGCCTGCGCGCCAAGACCGGCGACTTCGATGGATCGGTCGCGTTCCTCCAGGGCCTGCTCGCGGCGTCGCCCGGCGATGAAGAGGTGCTCTACAACCTCGGCGTCCTGCACGGCGAGGCGAACCGCCAGGACGACGCCCTGCGCTACATGGAGCAGGTGCTGGCCAAGAACCCGCAGCATGCCGGTGCACTCAACTACGTCGGCTACACACTGGCGGAGCGCGGGCAGGATCTCGACAAAGCCGAGCAGATGGTCCGCGCCGCGCTCGCCCAGCGGCCCGACGACGGCTACATCGTCGACAGTCTCGGCTGGGTCTACTACGTGCGCGCACGCCAGTTGCTCGACGCCGGCCAGACGAGCGCGGGCCGCGCAGAGCTCGAGCGCTCCGTGAAAGAGCTGGAGCGTGCGGCGGTGCTGACGGGCGGCGATCCGGTCATCTCGGAGCACCTGGGCGACGCGCACCTGTTGCGTGCCGATCGCAAGAGCGCGCTCCGCCACTACGAAGAAGCCGCCTCCCGCGATCCGCGCCAGGGCGAGCAGCCGCATCTGCTCGAAAAGGTCGAGCGGCTGCGGAAGGAGCTGGGCGCGCGGTGAGCCGGGCGCTTCGCGCGCTCCCCCGGCCGATCGCTGCTCTGGGACTGGCGCTCGCGTTCGCCTGCGCCACCGCGCGCGCGCCGGCGCCGACGCCGTTTCCCGCCAGCGACCCGCGTCCCGCCGTGCTCTTCGCATCGCTCACACGCGACGCTGCGATGCGTCGCTCGCTGCGCGGCGTCGCGCGACTCGCGATCGAGGGCCCGGCCGGCGCCGGTCGCGCCAAGCAGATTCTCGTGCTCGAACGCCCCGCGCGGCTGCGCGTCGAGGTGTTGGGACTGCTCGACCAGACGCTCGCGGTGCTCGTCACCGACGGCGCGCGCTACCGGCTGGTGCGCAGCCAGGACCGCTCGATCGAAGCGGGCGCCGTCTACGCCGCGCTGCTCGCCGACGTCGCCGGACTCACCGTCACGCCCGAGCAGGCGGTGCGCCTGCTGCTCGGCGCGCCGCAGGGCGCAGCGGAACAGCTCGAGAGCGCCGCGCAGCTGCCCGACGGCGGCGTGCGACTGGTGTTGCGCAGCAACGGCGCGCCCCAGCGCGAACAGCTCGACTGCGACGCGGCGGGAAATCTGCAGCGCTGGGCGCTGTTGGGCGCGGGCGGCGAGCTGCTGCTCGAAGCGCGCTACGGCGACCGTCGCCCGCTCGGTGGCGTCGCGTTTGCGCACGAGCTCGAGCTGCGCGATCTGCGCACCGACGCGTCGGTGCGCATCGCGTGGTCGCGCGTCGAACTCGACCCCGTGCTCCCGCCGGAATTGTTCGACGTGCCCGCGCAGGCGGCGCCTTGAGGTGCGCGCTGCGCGCGGCGGCGCTTGCCGCGTGCGTCATCGCGAGCCTGGCTTGCAGCAACGATCCGTACCCGTCCGCCGACGCGAACGCGCACGTCCTCTACATGCCGTATCCCGAAGCGCCAAAGACGCTCGACCCCCAAGTCGCGTACTCGGTCTACGACCACGAAGTGCTCTCGAACGTCTACGAGACTCCCCTCGAGTACCACTACCTGAAGCGGCCCTACGAGCTGATCCCGGGCCTCGTCACTGCCGTTCCGGAGCCGCGCGCACTCGGCGACGGGCGGGTCGTCTACACATTCAAGCTGCGGCGCGGCGTGCGCTTCGCGAGCGACCCCTGCTTCGCACTCGGCGGGGCAGGCCGCACCCAGCGCGAACTCGTCGCATCCGATCTCGTCTTCGCACTGCAGCGCATCGCCGATCCAAAAGTCGGCAGCCCCGTGCTGGTGACGTTCTCGAAGATCGTCGGCCTCGCGGAGTTCGGCAAGCGACTTGCGACGCTGCGCGAAGACGACCCGGCGTTCGCAGCGCTGCGCATCGACGAGCAATATCGGCGCGCCGGCCCGATCGAGGGATTGAATTGGAAAGTCACAGATGATCTGAAAGTCACAGATGTACTTGACGTCACGCTCGATGCGCCGTATCCGCAGATCCTCTACTGGTTCGCCATGCCGTTCACGGCGCCAGTGCCGTGGGAGGCGGTCGCCTGGTACGACGGCGAGGAGGGCCGCGACGGCTTCGCCGAACACGCCGTCGGCACGGGACCCTTCCGCATCGCGCGCTATCAGAAGCGCAGCCGCATCGTGCTCGAACGCAACCCCGACTGGTACGGCGCCGTGCATCCCGAATGGCGCGCGCCCGCCGCGACCTATCCCAGCGAAGGCGAAGCGGGCGACGCGGGAAGGGGTCTCCTCGCTCCCGCTGCCGTCGGACGCGCGCTGCCCTTCGTCGATCGCGTCGAGATGCGTTTCGAGAAGGAAGCGATTCCCGTCTTCACCAAGTTCCTGCAGGGCTACTACGACCGCTCGCGGATTCCCAAGGAGAGCTTCGACAAGGCGGCGTCGGGGGGCGTGCTCTCGCCGGCGATGGCGGCGCTCGGCATGCGTCTCGAGCGCACCGTGACGCTCGGCACCTACTACATCGGCTTCAACATGGTCGATCCGGTCGTGGGCAACGCCGCGGGCGAGCGCAGCCGCAAGCTGCGCCAGGCGATGAGCCTCGCGATCGACGCGGACGAGTTCCTGCGCGTGTTCCTGAACGGGCGCGGCATCCCTGCGAACTCGCCGCTTCCGCCCGGCCTCTTCGGCTACGAGGAGGACTACCGCAATCCGTTCCGCAGCGTCGACCTCGAACGCGCGCGGAGCCTGCTCGCCGCAGCCGGCTACGCCAATGGCGTCGATCCCGGGACCGGCCGCGCGCTTCGCCTCTCCTTCGACACCGGCGACACATCCGTGCAGGCGCGACTCCGCTACCAGTTCCTGGTCGAGTCGTGGCGGCGGCTCGGGCTCGACGTCGAGATCGCGGCCACCAGCTACAACCAGTTCCAGGACAAGGTGCGTCGCGGCGCACACCAGCTTTACTTCTGGGGTTGGGTGGCGGACTACCCGGACCCCGAGAACTTCCTGTTCCTGCTGTGGGGCCCGATGGGACAGACCCGGGGCGGCGGTCCCAACTCGTCGAACTTCGCCGACCCGCGCTACGACGCGCTCTTCGACGCGATGAAGAACCGCGGCAACGACGCCGAGCGGCTGGCGACGATCCGCGCGATGCGTGCGCTGCTCGAGATCGAGCGGCCGTGGATCGAGCTGTTCCATCCCGAGGACTACGCGCTCACCCAGGGCTGGCTCCACAATGCCAAGGCGACGGGGCTCACGGTGCCGATCTGGAAGTACTACGACGTGGACGCGGCGATGCGCGCCGAACGCCGCGTCGCATGGAATCAGCCGGTGCGCTGGCCGGCCTTCGCCATCGCGGGTCTCGGCGTGGTATTGCTCGTGCCGGGCGTCGCGACCTACCTGCGGGAGCGTCACTAGTGCTCGGCTATCTGCTGCGGCGCACGGCGTGGGGCGCCGCGACGGTGCTGGGCGTGCTGCTCTTCCTGTTCGCGCTGTTCTTCCTGTATGCGACGCCCCAGGACGTCGCGCGCCGCGCGCTCGGCGAGAAGGCGCCCCCCGAAGCGATCGCGCAGTGGCTCGTGAACCACGGCTACGACAAGCCCGCCGTGTGGAACCCGGCCGATCCCCTCGACACGCGCCTCGCCGAGCACCTGCGCCGGATGCTGCTCTTCGATTTCGGCCGCAGCGACGCCGACGACGTGCCGATCGCCCAGCGCCTGCGCGACGGCGTCGGCCCGAGCCTCAGCGTGACGCTGCCGCTCTTCACGCTCGGCCTGCCACTCGCGCTCTCGCTGGCGTTGCTGGTGGCGTTCTTCCGCGAGACCTACATCGACCGTGTGGGCGTCGTGCTCTGTGTGCTCGCGATGAGCGTCTCGGTGCTCGTCTACATCCTCGGCGGCCAGTATCTGCTCGGGAAGCTGCTGCGCTGGTTCCCGATCTCGGGCTTCGACCCCGCGCCGAGCGTGCTGCTGCGCTTCGTCGCGCTGCCGGTGCTGGTGGGCCTGCTGGCGGGCGTCGGCGCGAACGTGCGCTTCTACCGCGCCGTCTTCCTCGAAGAGAGCGGGCGCGATTACGTGCGCACCGCGCGCGCCAAGGGAGCCGGCGACGCCCGCGTGATGGCGCGCCACGTGCTTCCGAACGCGCTGATCCCGGTACTCACGAATGTGGTGGTGGAGATTCCGTTTCTATTTACCGGTTCGATCCTGCTCGAGTCGTTCTTCGGGATTCCCGGACTCGGCTCGATCACCGTCGACGCGATCCAGTCCAATGATTTCGCCACGCTGCGCGTGATGGTCTATCTCGGCGCGCTGCTCTTCATCGCGGGCCAGGTGCTGACGGACGTCGCCTACACGCTGGTCGACCCGCGCGTGAGGCTCGGGTAGTTCGTGGAGGGACACGTCCTCGGCAACGCCTTTGCCGCGGCGATCGTGCTGCTCGCCGCGCTTGCAGCGTGGCGTCTGCGAGCGAGCGCGTTCTGGCGCGAGCGACTCGGCGAGATTGCGCGGCGCCGGCCGATCGCGACGGTCGTCGTCGCGCTCTATCTCGGTGTCGCGCTGCTCGACTCGGTCGCGTGGCGCGACGCGCAGCCCGGCGAGGCCTCGGTGGAAGCGCGCAGCCTGCTCGACCGCGCCTTCCCCGCCGACTTTCGGGAGCGCAGCTACTCGGCGCCGCTCGCAGCGGTGGAGTTCTACGGCGGGGCCGCGCTCGCGCACCCGGGTCGCCACCTGCTCGGCACCGACATCCTCGGCCGCGACGTGCTGCACCTGGCGCTCGGCGGCGCGCGCGTGGCGCTGCTGATCGGCGGCCTCACCAGCCTGATCGCGATTCCGCTCGCGATCGCGCTCGGTCTCGCCGCCGGCTATCTCGGCGGTCGCACCGACGATCTGGTGTTCTTCCTGCTCTCCACGCTCGCCTCGATGCCGTCGATCCTGCTGCTGGTGGCGCTGATCATGGTGATCGGGCGCGGTCCCGTGCAGGTGTGTCTCGCTCTCGCGGTGACGAGCTGGGTGAACTTCTGTCGCGTGGTGCGCGGCGAGACGCTGAAGTTGCGCGAACTCGACTACGTGTCGGCGGCGCGCGCGCTCGGCGTCTCCGAGCTGCGCATCGTGTGGCGCCACGTGCTGCCCAACCTGTCGCATCTGGTCGTGATCACCTTCGTGCTGACCTTCTCGCAGCTCGTGCTCTCCGAGGCGATCTTGTCCTGGCTCGGCGTCGGCATCGATGGCTCGTGGGGCCAGATGATCGACCAGGCGCGCGATGAACTGGCGCGCGACCCGATCATCGCCTGGAATCTGGGCGCCGCGTCGGCCGCGCTCTTCGGGCTGATCCTCGCGGTGAATCTCGTTGGCGACGCGCTGCGCGATGTGCTCGATCCGCACACGCTGCGAGAGCGGACGTGAGCGAAGCGCTGCTGCACGTCGAGGGACTGCTGACGTCGTTTCCCGGCGCGCGAGGCGCGCGGCTTCCCGTGGTGGACCGCGTGGACCTGGCGGTTGCGCGCGGCGAGGCGCTCGCGCTGGTCGGCGAATCGGGCTGCGGCAAGTCGATGACGGCGCTTTCGATCGTGGGACTGGTGCCGAAGCCGGGGCGGATCGACGCGGGCAGCATCCGGATGCGCGGTCGCGAGCTGCGCGGCCTTCCCGTCACCGCAATGCGACGCGTGCGCGGCGCCGAGATCGCGATGATCTTCCAGGAACCGGCGACCAGTCTGAACCCGGTCCAGACGGCGGGCGCGCAGGTGGTGGAGGCGATCACGCTGCACGAGCGCGTGGCGCGCGGCGAGGCGCGGCGGCGCGCTCTCGCGCTCTTCGAGCAGGTCGGCATCCCGGATCCGCCGGTGCGCTTCGGCGCCTATCCGCACCAGCTCTCGGGCGGCCTCAAGCAGCGCGTGATGATCGCAATTGCGCTCGCCGCGCGGCCGCAGCTGTTGATCGCCGACGAACCCACGACGGCGCTCGACGTGACGATCCAGGCGCAGATCCTCGAGCTGCTGGCCGGCCTCGCGCGTGAGACCGGCACGGCGATCCTGCTGATCACGCACGACCTCGGCGTGGTGAACCAACTCGCCGATCGCGTCGCCGTGATGTACGCGGGGCGCATCGTCGAAGAGGGCACGCGCGCCGCGGTGCTCGCTGCGCCGCACCATCCCTACACACATGGGTTGCTGCGCTCGATGCCCTCGCTCGCGCAGCCGGGCGAGCGACTGGCCGAGATCCCCGGCGTGGTGCCGGCGCCCGACGCGTGGCCGCCGGGATGTCGCTTCGAAGGCCGCTGCGCGATCGCGCTGGCGGTCTGCCGCGCGCGGGAGCCCGAACGCACACGGCTGGACGGCGGCGCAGCGGTGCGCTGTCACGCGGTCGCGGGGGAGTCGCCGCAATGAACGAATTGCAGGAGCCCCAGGGCGAGGCTCTGCTGCGCGTCGAAGCGCTGCGCACCTGGT
>Ga0316613_10001351_pt1 | contig 16845 bp, 16 predicted proteins | sample OWC_soil_day10_C_2_FD_207647 | JGI IMG/M metagenome (GOLD analysis project Ga0316613, IMG submission 207647) | Wetland soil microbial communities from Old Woman Creek delta, Ohio, United States - OWC_soil_day10_CT_b | ecosystem: Environmental > Terrestrial > Soil > Wetlands | place: USA: Ohio...
TCAGATATTAATGTGGTCTATGCTATTTCTGCCATGGCTTACTTTGTTTTTTATGAATAAAGAAGAGATAAAGCGTTTTATGCCTGTCGCTCTGCTCTCTGCGCTTACTAGTGTATTAGTTGTAGAGGCGGGGGAAAGTCTAGGGTGGTTTATTTATGGAGAAACAACTTATCCTTTAAGGACATCTTCTTATCATATTTTCGGATTAAATTGCGTCACTACTATCTGGCTTTTTCATTTTATCTATGGCAATTTTTGGAAATACATAATAATAGATCTAGTGCTAAACTTTGGATTTATATATTTATTTCATGTCTATTTCCTTGGCGGTAGAGGGATTTTTCATGAGGTAGGTATCACTCCTTTTATAAATGCATTAATTGCTACTGCCGATGGTGTTTTAATATATGCTTATCAAATGTGGCAAGAAGGTATTTTCGTTCGTTATGAGAGAAAAAAGAATTTGCGAATCTTACGGTCAGAAGCAGCCAAACCATTAGACCATGAAAAACAAGAGGATAATGAGCAGTAAAGTAGTGTCAGGGGAAGCGACATGATTTTCGTGAGCATCAAAATGCAACATGAATAGAAGCAATCCGAAGTTCTTTTTTGGGACTTCGGGTTATCTTTTTATAATTTTATAAAAGTAATTATTTCTGTATTGGAGACCACGATTTCTCTGCTGTAGCAGACGGAGAGCGTGGTTTTGTTGATTTGAAAAAGCCTCGCATTCACTATAAAACTCTATGTTCAAGGGTAATGCTAGTGGGGAAAAGTAGAATTAGATAAAATAATTGGAATACGCGAAATAATGAGAAAATTATAAAAAGAAAGTGCTAATTGATCTAGAGAAGCGTTTATCAAGGATGTGAGTGTTTTACTTTGGAAGAGGCATAATGATATATTTGTTGTAGTAAATTTTACATTTAAAATATAAATGTAACAATTATTACTACAATGAATTTGAAGGAGTATAGGCATTGTAATAAAGTTAGTGACTTTAGCAATAGGACTGGGGTAAGACATCTGAGACAGCCAAAAAAGAGAGGGAGGATTTATATGACTATAAAAGGCGATTTGCTAATTCGTGGTGGAACTATAGTTGATCCAGCTCGTAATTTTTTCGGTAAAGCCGATATTTTAATCCGTAGAAATAAAGTTATCGATATATCTGCGGGTGAAAATATCGAAGCTGAAAATGTTATCGAGGCAGATAATCGTTTAGTATTACCAGGACTCATTGATTACCATACACATCTCTTTCATAACGGAACTCAAATTGGCATACATCCCGACTCAGCACTTTTACCCCAAGGGGTGACTACTGCCGTTGATCAAGGTAGCGCAGGCGTTACTAATTTTGATAGTTTTTTTGAAACGGTTATGACTAGTAGCCAAACTAGAATTTTTTCTTATCTTCATGCGTCGCCAGCGGGGCTGTCAACTTTAACACGTTGTTTGGAAGCGGTAGACCCTAAATTATTTGATGTGGAGTGTGCGCATCGTTTATTTGAAAAGTACGACAAGCAACTTCTTGGTTTAAAGATTCGACAAAGTAAGGAGATTGTTGGGGAATGGGGTCTAGCCCCGCTAAAAGCTACCATTCAGATGGCAGATGAGCTAGGGTGCCCAGTTGTCGTTCATACAACAAATCCGCCTGGAGAGGTGGATGAATTAGTATCATTACTGCGTTCAGGAGACGTATTCACCCATGTTTATCAAGGCAAGGGTAGCAATATTATTAATGAGGGAGGAAAAGTGCGCCACGCTATTCGCGAGGCAAGAAATAGGGGGGTGTTGTTTGACACTGCTGATGGAAGAGGGCACTACGCATTTTCCATTGCAAAATCTGCGATTGCTGATGGATTCGAGCCAGATATTTTAAGTACAGATGTTGTTAGAAGTAGCTTATTCGAGCGATCGGTTTTTGGTTTGCCATTAATCATGTCAAAATATTTAAATCTTGGTATTTCTTTGCAAAATGTAGTTAAAGCTTGTACTTCCACTCCAGCGCGCCTAATTGGAATGGAAGGAAAAATAGGCACTTTGACTCCAGGTGCTTATGCAGATGTCGCGGTGTTTAAATTAAAGGAAATGCCAATGCAGCTTCAGGATGTATTCGGCGAACGAATGATCTGCAGTAAAGTATTCATACCACAGATGACAGTGCTTAACGGAAGGGTAGTATACCGTAGTTTAGAGTTTTGAAACCGTTAAAACGTAAAAAGAGGGGGTATGGTCGTGAATTCAAAGTCATACCGAATAAAGCTAATATTGGTCTTATTTTCATCCATGTTTGTTATGGGGCTTGATCGAAGTAGCCTTGGAATTGCCGCTCCAGTAATTATGAAAGAACTTAATATTGATACTGCCACAATGGGTGTTGCACTATCTGCGTTCTTTTGGACGTATACATTATTTAGTCTGCCCGCAGGTAATCTTGCCGATAAATATGGGTCGAAAACCGTATTTGGCTGGGCAGCTGTTATCTGGTCACTGGCCTCTGCTTCAACGGGGATCGCGAGTGGTTTAGTTGGAATTATTGCCGCGCGGTTAGGCGTTGGGGCAGGCGAAGCGGCGGTGTTTCCAGTGACTGCCAAGATCGCTGGTGACAATTTTCCTTCCAAGGAAAGGGCAACCGCGATTGGGTGGTACTTATCGGGAGCACGGTTAGGTTATGCTGCAACTCCAATTGTCATGGGCTTTTTGATTGCCCAGTATAGCTGGAGAATGGCATTTATAATCACTGGACTAGGGAGTTTGCTATGGTGTGTTCTTTGGTATTACTGGTACAAAGACCCTGTTACTCAATCAGAGTCAGGGATAAATGCAGCTAAACCTAAAACTGGCATCCCATGGATACAGCTTTTAACGAACAGGTGCACCTTAGGTATATTCTTAACAAAGTTTTGTGGGGACTATTTGTATTACATGTTTTTGACCTGGGTGCCTTCATACCTAGTTATGGAGAGAGGATTCTCGATTCTTAAGATGGGCATATTTGCATCCCTGCCTTTTTTAACGGCATTTATTATTCAACCTGTTGCTGGTTATTTTTCTGATTGGCTTGTTAAAAGAGGAGCTAGTCTTACAGTTGCAAGAAAAGGTGTTCTTGTTACCTCTCAATTATGCGCCTCATCCATCATGGCTGTTGGATTTGTAGATGATCCTATGGTAGCAGTCGCCATTTTGACCCTTAACATTGCTGCAACGTCAACTGTAGGGGGCATGATGTTTACGTTAGTTACGGAAGTTTCACCTCCAGGTATGACTGGTACTGTAACTGGCAGTATGAATACTGTTGGTGCCATGGCGGGCATTCTTGCACCGACGATTACAGGTTTTATTGTCAAGTTGACTGGTAGTTTTCAGATGGCGCTGGCTCTAAGTGGTGGTTTGCTATTATTAGCAGCCTGTACGGTGTTATTTGTTATACCAGTTATTAAACCAATGGAATTAGGAGAGGCCAAGAACTCGTAGATGGTGGCTTAGATCGGATAGTTAATTTTTACTTATAAAAGGAGGAATTTTATATGAAATTGGGATTTATTGGATTTGGTGAAGTTGGATTTGAAATGTCAAAAGGGTTTAAAGCATCAGGACTAGAGGATATTTTTGTCTATGATGTTATGCAAGGGCATGAGGTCTATGGGCCGCTAGTTAAGGAGCGGGTTGAGACGTCTGGTGTGACGCTGGTATCTTCGTCTCAAGAAGTATTAGAGAATGTGGATGTTGTTTTTGTGGCCGTGCCTGGTAGCAAAGCTCTACAAACAGCAAAAGATTTGGTTCCATTCTTAAAAAACTCACTATTATATGTTGATGTATCGGCTTCTTCGCCAGAAGTGAAACGTGGTATTTGGGAGTCAATTAAAGGGACGGGCGTATCGTTTGTTGATGCTGCAATGCTTGGGTCATTGCCACTATATAAAAATAAAGTTCCTACATTAGCTAGTGGTAATGGCAGTGATCGATTATTAGAATTAATGACTCCTTATGGAATGGATCTTGAAAAAGTGAGTGATACTCCTGGCGAAGCGACAGGAATAAAATTTGTGCGCAGTATTTTTATGAAAGGCTTACCAGCATTACTGGTAGAGGTTCTAGAAGCAGCATCTATCATGAAGGTTGACCATCTAGTACTGAAGTCATTAGCGGCGACCATGAATGCATGCTCCTTTGAACAAACATTAAATCGTCTGGTAACGGGAAGCGCTATACATGCAGAGCGACGTGCTCATGAGATGAAGGACGTTATTGGAATGCTAGAAAGCATCAAAGTTGAGCCGACAATGTCTAAGGCAACCTTTGAAAGGTTAACTTGGCTAGCATCAAAAAATTTGAAACAAAAATTTGGTGGTAATACGCCTAAAGAGTGGCAAGAGGTTGTTAAGGCCTGGGAATAAGTTGAAAATAATATAAATGTAGGAGCGTGAAATATGTCTACAAATGCTAATGTGGTTAAAAGTGAACCTCAAAAAGCTGGCCTTGACTATTGGCGAAAGCGTGTGGGTATTCCGTTAACGATAATTATTTTCACAGCAGTATTAATGATGCCGACACCGGTTGGCTTGACACTTGCGGGCAAAAAAGCACTGGCGTTGCTTGCCGCCCTCGTTACCATGTATTTAACCGAGCCTGTTGAACTGACGGTAGTCAGCCTGATGATTATACCCACCGCTGTTTTTCTAGGGTTGGGTAGCACGAAAGCTGTATTAGAGAATTTTGCTACTTCTTCCATATTTCTATTAGTTGGAGCCACTATGATGGCCGCTGCTATGGAAAAAACGCGCTTGGCCGAACGATTTACTTATTGGCTGCTGTCAACCATTGGTTGTACAGCGCAGAGAATCACATTAGGGGTTACAATTGCCAATATTGCCCTGGCCTTTATGGTTCCTTCTACTACTGCCAGAACAGCTATTTTATTACCAGTATGTCTTGGTATCATCCATATATTTGAAAAATCCGGAGACTATGGGAAAAATGGGCGGCTAAATTTTGCGATTAGCTTACTGTTAACTTTAGCCTTTACCAATTCTACTATTTCTGCTGGAATTCTTACGGCTACAGTGCCTAACCCTATTACTGTTGATTTTATTGCCAAAGGCGGTATGGTAATCAGTTATATGGATTGGATGATGTACGGTTTTCCGCCAGCACTGATCACTACCTTTTTTACTTGGTGGTATCTGCGCAAAGTGTTCAAGCCGGAAAGTGAAGAAATCCCCGGCGGAAAAGAATTAATTCTGCAGAGACTTAAGGAGATGGGAACTATTACAGGGCCAGAATGGCGAACTTTGTTTGTATTTTTACTGGTAGTTGCTCTTTGGGCGACAGGTGGAATAACTAAGATGGATACTACTGTTGCCTGCTATATTGGTGTGAGTTTGCTGTTTCTGCCTAAATTTGGGGTAATCAAATGGAAGGATACGAATCGGGACTCAGCCTATCACATTTTAATGATGAGTGGTGGCGCGCTTGCTGTCGGTGAATTTCTAATGAAGACGGGAGCAGCTAAATGGCTGGCGAATAACGTTTTCAACTCCCTGGGCTTAGTTGGGGCATCAGCTATCGTAGTTGTGGCTGTGGTGCTGTTTGTTGTTCAGTTTTCCCGCATTGGTTTTTTTGGAACTACTGGTCTGACGGTATTGTTTATGCCGGTACTAGTGGCGTTGGCAGCTGCCGCTAATCTTCCTGCTGCCGCAATAGCATTGCCTGCAGGTATGCTGATCGGAGGTTTTCCATTCCTAATGTTTTATAATACCTTATCAAATATTCTTGTCTTTGGTACAGGATATTTGACCGTGGGTGATTTTCCTAAGGTCGGTGGAGTCATATGTCTAGTCGGTGTTGTTGTGTATACCCTCTGTGCTGTAACTTACTGGCGATGGTTAGGCTTGTTTTAATATTTAACATAAATGAATGAGAGGTAAGAGTACATGGAAATTATTGCTCTTACAGGACAATATGATCCTGAAATTAAAGCGTTGATCTCGAAGATAGTGCCAAATGGATTTAAGTTAAAAGAAATATCTGCAGCAAGCCAGTATGATGAATTGCATGATGCAAATTACATTATATTGAGAATACTTAGCCTAAATGAAGAGGTAATTAATTCTCTTTCTAATCTTAAATTAATTCAAAGATGGGGCGTAGGATATGACAAAGTAGATATTAAAGCCGCTGGAAAGAACAATATTCCTGTTGCCATTACGCCAGGAATGAATGCCTCATCTGTATCTGAGATGGCTATACTTCTTATGCTTGCCGTTTACCGAAAACTGATCTGTCTGCACAATAATGTGCTTGAAGGAAGATGGCAACAAGGAGGGCTTGGAAGTACATCGTATACTATAGACGGCAAAACAGTTGGACTGATTGGGTTAGGAAGTATCGGGAAACAGGTTGCTAAAAAAGTAATGGCTTTTGGCGCCACTGTTCAGTATTATGATGTATTTAGACTTTCACCAGAGGAAGAAGAGAAGCTTGGTATTCAATATGTAGAGCTAGAACAATTACTAAAAACATCTGATATCGTAAGTGTACATGTACCATTAACTGATAAAACTAAGCATTTGATTTGTAAGGATACTATCGAACTCATGAAGCCTACGGCAATTATTATCAATACTGCTCGAGGCCCAATCATCAAAGAAAAGGACCTGGAAGAAGCTCTTCGGAATAAGAGAATATTGGGTGCTGGACTTGATTGTTTGGAAAATGAGCCTGCTAATGAAAACAATCCTCTTATCAAATTAAAGAATATTATAGTTACACCTCATATGGGCGGAAGTACAGCTGATATAAATGCTAGCATGGCTAAGCATTGTATTGAAAATATCTTGAAAATTAGCAGTGGTCAAGCCTTACCTAAGACAGATGTTGTAAATGCCCAGTACCTTGTTTAATCAGCAAATATAATTTTAAATAATACCTATGGCAATAGGGTTGCTGCAGGTTGGTAATGGAGATGGTATTTTACTATGCATGCAAAAATTATTGAACTGTTACCCGAAATTAATTGGATTAAAGAATTAAAACTTCGTGATGCTGTTGTTGAAAGTTATGTGGACGCATTAACGGAAGGAGGATGGGAACCGAGGGACATGACAAAAATTCCTTTTGCCTTGGCCTTTCCTAATTGTCCTACTTCCTATCTTCAACATGTGAGGGCAGTAACTCGAATGTCTTTCACTATATTAGAAGAATACAATTCTATATACAAGGGACATGGGGATTTTCTACTTGACCATGACCGACTTATCGCAGGTGCGATTTTACATGATATTGGTAAATTAGTTGAGTGGGAGAAAGGACCTGATGGTAAGTTTGGTAAGTCCCAGGCAGGTAAGGATTTACGGCATCCATTTTCAGGAACAGTAATAGCGATGCGTAATGGTATCTCTTCTGATATTGCGCACATCATCGCAAGTCATGCTCATGAAGGTGATGGGGCAAGACGTAGTCCAGAAGGTGTAGTGATTAATAAGGTTGATATGATGAATTTTGATAGTATTAAATCACATTTGGGATATTTATAAGCTTAGCCTAAGTTTGCATGTAGTCATCGATGGATAAGCCTAGAGTATAAAAAATATGATCTAAAGAAATGAGGAGGAATTTACATGTCTAATGTTGGATGTAGAATTTTTATGAAGATTAATCGCCCTAGTAAGGAATTGGTGGAAGGATTCAGAGGGATTCCAGTTGCCAATATTGCTGATGAAATGAATCGCTTTAGTTGCGTAGATGCACGGATCAAACCCTATAATGATAAGCCGTTATTAGGTACAGCGTTTACGGTAAAGGCCAGAGTGGCTGATAATTTATTGCTTCATAAGGCCTTGGAGCTGGCACAGCCGGGTGATGTAATAATTGTCGATGCACAAGGGGATATCGCAAATGCCATAACAGGTGAAATCATGATGACTCAGGCTGCTGTAAATGGACTAGCTGGCGTAGTGATTGACGGAGCCATTCGTGATGCAGCGCAAATGCAAGAGTTAGATATGTCTGTATATGCAGCGGGAGTACAACCTAAAGGTCCTTATAAAGACGGCCCTGGCGAAATCAACGTTCCCGTTAGCTGTGGAGGCGTTGTTGTAAATCCTGGAGATATTGTGGTAGGAGACGCTGATGGTATAGTTGTTATTAGTCCTAAAGATGCGTCAGTAATACTGGAAAAGGCTAAAGCCAAGCTGGCAAAAGAACAGGCAATCATTAAGGGCATTAAAGATCGGGTTCCTAGAGATAAATCATGGGTAGACAAGGCCTTGGAAAAAGTGGGCTGCGAATATATTGATGACGTTTATAAATAGATGAACAAGTAGGAGGACAGTTATGGGAATTGAAATCACGACACTAAAGGAGAGGTGCAAAGGCTGTAATATTTGTACAGCCTTTTGCCCTAAGAAAATTTTAGCAATAGATACCTTGGGAAAAGTATATGTAACAGATGAAAAAGCATGTATCAATTGTGGACAATGTGAATTACGATGTCCTGATTATGCAATTTATGTAGAAAAGAAGGTGGAGAAATGAGCCAAGCTAGATTAATGCAGGGGAATGAAGCTTGTGCCGAAGGCGCGATGGCTGCTGGAGTGAATTTTTTTGGAGGTTATCCAATTACTCCTTCTACAGAAATTGCTGAAATTATGGCGAAAGAACTTCCTGCCCTAGGCGGTACTTTCATTCAGATGGAAGATGAAATTGCTGGGATCGCAGTCGTATTAGGTGCAGCATTAGCTGGAAGAAAAGCTCTTACTGCGACTTCAGGACCTGGTTTTTCGTTGAAACAAGAATTAATTGGTTATGGATGTCTCGCTGAAATACCAATTGTCATTGCCAATGTGCAGCGACTAGGTCCATCTACAGGTCAGCCTACTTCCCCTGCACAAGGGGATGTAATGCAGGCGCGGTGGGGAACTCATGGAGATCATCCTATGATTGCGCTATCTCCTTGGACTGTTCGAGAATCTTTTGATGTGGCAGTAATGGCTGTTAACTATGCTGAAAGATTTCGCACTCCAGTCATCATTTTACTTGATGAAGTCGTGGGACATATGCGAGAAAAAGTAGTTCTTCCTAAAACGGAGGATATTGAGATATATCCTCGTAGAGTACCAATTATGACTAAGGAGCAAGGGTATCAACCATTTGAACCAATGATTGATTTGGTGCCAAATCCAGCAGATTTTGGAACAGGTCATCGTATCCATGTGACTGGCCTCGTGCATGATGAAACGGGCTTTCCTAGTGGAAGCGCCAAAATAACAGAAGAGACCATTCGTCGATTACATGAAAAAATCACTCGCGTTCAAGATGAGATTACTCATTATGATGAATTTTTCATGGAAGATGCTGAATATGCAGTTTTGGCATATGGCGGAACAGCTCGTACGGCTTATGCGGCAGTAGAAATTGCTCGTAAGCAGGGAATTAAAGTTGGTATCGTTCGATTGATGACGATCTGGCCTTTTGCAGATAAGGTTGTTAAAGAAGTAGCTCAAAAAGTGAAAAAAATTCTCGTACCTGAAATGAACTATGGGCAACTGGTTTTGGAAGTTGAACGTGCTGCTGCTGGACAAGCAATAGTAATTTCCCTTCCTAAATATAATACAGAAATATTTACTCCTAAAGAAATATGTACAGCAATCGAGGAACTTACAGCGGAGGTGGTAAAATGAGAAGCTATGAGAAATATTTCCGTATGAATCGGCTGCCACATATTTGGTGCCCAGGATGCGGTAATGGTATTGTCATGAAATCCATTGCTAAAGCTGCGGAACAATTAGGACTTGATCAAGATAACACAGTAATCGTATCTGGTATCGGCTGCTCATCAAGAGCTTCTGGTTATATGAATTTTGATACATTGCATACAGCTCATGGCAGGGCAATCCCCTTTGCTACTGGCATTAAACTAGCCAATCCTAATTTGAAAGTCATTGTAATCACTGGTGATGGCGATTGTACGGCCATTGGCGGTAACCACTTTATTCACGGTGCCAGAAGAAATATTGATTTAACAGTGATATTGTTTAATAACAATATTTATGGCATGACCGGAGGACAAGCATCTCCCCTTACACCGACTGGCAAAAAAGCTACAACAGCTCCATTTGGAAGTGTTGATACAGCCTTTGATCCTTGTGAACTTGCCAAAGCTGCAGGTGCTAGCTATATTGCCAGAGGTACTGCTTTTCATGCAAAACCACTTGTTGATCTGATTGCTCAAGGAATTTCCAATAACGGATTTTCCTTAGTAGAAGCTATTACTCAGTGCCCCATTTCCTATGGTCGGAGAAATAAAATGGGTGATGCGGCAGGAATGTTGAAATGGATGAGTGAAAACGCAGTTCCTCTAGCTGCTTATGAAAAACTAGCGGAAGATCAAAAAGGTGAGAACTTCCCAATCGGTATTTTATACCAAAAAACAGCCCCAGAATACAGCGCAGAATATGCTAAAGTCATTAAATTGGCCCAGGAGGGAAAATAATGCAACAAATACGTTTATGCGGATCCGGCGGTCAAGGAGTAATTACTGCCGCGATTATCCTAGCGGAAGCAGCCATCATGGAAGGCAAGGAATCAGTACAATCCCAGTCCTATGGACCAGAAGCACGGGGGGGAGCTTCTAAGGCAGAAGTTATTATATCTGAGCAGTTCATCTATCATCCTAAAGTAGTGACGCCAGACGTGGTTTTAGCTCTCACGCAACAGGCAGCAGATAAATATTCATCTGATCTTTGTGGTAATGGCGTTCTTGTTATTGACGAAGATCTAGTGCCAGATTCTCCCGTGCACCCGAATGTAGTCAAGGTGCCATTAACGCGTCTAGCTGTAGAGGGACTCGGTAAAGATTTGTTTACCAACATTGTTTCCTTAGGACTTCTGGTGAAAGTAACTAAAGTTGTGTCTTTTGAAACCATTCAAAAGGCTGTTGCCAAAAGAGTGCCTCCGGCTACAATAGAAAAAAATATGCAGGCTTTGCGTATCGGATTTGATGCACATTGTTAGCAGGATAGGATTGGTGGTTGAACCAATTGATGCTGCGGAAATTACGTTGAGTGAAAAGGCTAAGGCACTTAAAAGATAAGAGGAAAAAGGGACTTGATGGTACGTTTGCGCCAAGTCCCTTTTTCTAAAATGATATCATAGATTTTGTTTTGAGTTTCCTGAAAATTGAAAATCATCCAGCAAAGATTGTTATATCAGAAATATTATGTGGAGGGATTGACGATAATGGATGCTAAGAAGATTGGGATCATTGCATTACTCGCGGGTGGAATGTTTATTAATGCTATTGATCGCGGTGCACTTGGAGTGGCGGCACCAATTATGCTGAAAGAGTTGAACATGGATCCAGGTTTGATGGGGATTGCGTTGTCGGTTTTTTATTGGAGTTATATTGTATGTATGGTTCCGGTAGGAAGATTTGCGGACAAATATGGAGCAAAAAAGGCATTAGGCTGGGCTGCGGTGCTTTGGTCCTTTATGTCTGCAGCAACTGGTTTTGTGCATAGTTTCTATGGGCTGATTTTAACCCGTCTGGGTGTTGGCGCAGGTGAAGCGGCAGGAAATCCGTTGAGTGCAAAAGTAATAAGCGAGAACTTTTCGTCAGAGCAGAGGGCAACGGCAACGGGTTTCTGTCTTTCAGGTACTAAACTTGGTATGGCGGCTGTTCCACTATTAATGGGATTCTTGATTACTCAGTGGAATTGGCGAGTTGCATTTTTTGTGACAGGTCTGGGCAGTTTGTTGTGGTGTGTATTGTGGTATTACTTTTATAAAGATGTTTCAGAACAAACTGAGGGGGATTCTAAGCCGCAAAGGGTTGCTATACCATGGAAACTGTTCTTGACCAATCGATGTGTTCTTGGTCTTATGCTTACCAAGTTCTTTCTAGATTATCTGTGGATATTATTTGTGAGCTGGTTGCCTGCTTATCTTGTCATGGAAAGAGGTTTTTCGATTATCAAAATGGGAATATATGCCTCTATCCCTTGGGTTGTGGGTTTTGTTGCTCAACCGGCAATGGGCTACTTTTCTGACTGGCTTATTAAGAAGGGCATAAGTGTAACCAAAGCAAGAAAATATACACTGGTGGGCTCTCAGTTAGTTGCTGCGTTGGTTATTGCAGTAGGGTTTGTTGATGATCCGGTCATTGCCGTTATTCTATTGACAATAAATATTGCGGGTGAATCGGCATCAGCAGGTATAATGTGGACAATTCTAGCGGAAGTTTCACCCAAAGGAATGGGCGGAACTGTGTCCAGTGCCATAAATACGGTTAGTTCTATAGCTGGTGTGCTGGCTCCAACCATTACAGGTTTCATTTATAAATTTACCGGGAGTTTTCAAATGGCACTATTTGTCGCTGGTATAGGCATATTGATATCGGCATGTGCTATTTTGTTTATTGTTCCGGAAATTAAGCCAATTGAGCTTAATGAAAAAGACAATATTTGGTATTGAGGGGTTGTGCAAAATGTCGCGAAAGTTTTTGTCTCACTTGCAGTTCAAATTAATTGGTGTCATCTGTCTGATTTTGCTTGTGACTCTTGGGGCTGTTTCATTTGTTACTTACAAAAAGACTGATACAATTCTCGCAAAAAATTCAGCAGACCTGCAACAAGCCATTGCGCGGGATTATGCTCGGGAAGTTGAATTTGAATTCAATGTATTATTAAACGATGTTTATTGTATCGCTACGTCGGAGCAAATGACTAACGCTACCGACAAAAATCAAATTCGTCAGATATTACGTAAGGAATTTAAACGGTTTCCGATGTTTAGTGCTCTGTGGTATTTCGACTTGGATGGAATTTCCATTGATACTACAGGGTTAGAAACAAAGAGTGATGAGCGAGAGTATTTTCAAATTGTAAAGCGGACCCAGAAACCCTATGTTTCTAATCCCTATATTTCCAAGGTTACTGGGAAGTTCGTTGTTGCCGTAGTATACCCTGTTTTTCGCAACGGCAAGATGGATGGCATGATTAATGCAGTCTACCCATCGGACAAAATCCTGGAGAAGGTTCAGCAAGCAAAATTTGGCAAGACGGGTTATGCCATCCTCGTAGGTGGAGACGGTTTGGTTGTTGCGGACGGCGACAATGCTGATTTAGTTGGAAAAGTTAGCTTTCTCAAGCAAGACATTCCTGACGCTTTAAATCTTGCCCAGAAAAACCTTGATGAAAGGGTATTGAAGTCTACCAAGGAAGCACTTAGCGGTAATATTGTTCAGACTTCTTATACCAACTATGATAATAACTCTAAATATGCAGTGTTTCGTCCTGTACAACTGGGTGAACAGCAGCGTTGGGGCTTGATTATTACAACAGAAACGAAAGAGATATATGAAGATGCAAACAATTTATTAAAATGGATATTACTAGTATCTCTTATCGGCTTACTTATCTCTGGAGCAATTGCCTATTCATTCGGGAGAAAATTTACCAAGCCGATCTTGGCTATTAATCAAGAGATGGCGTTAGTTGCCCAAGGAGATTTAAGAAAACACAGTATCTCTGTCACCAGTAGTGATGAACTGGGGCAAATGGTAAAAAGTTTCTTGATAATGAGGGATTCTCTAATCAATATAGTCGAAAAGGTACAACACGAGTCTCAGCAGGTAGCGGCAGCATCGGAGGAACTTACTGCTAGTGCTGAGCAATCCGCACAGGCTGCCAATCAAGTTGCTTCATCAATAACCGAAGTGGCACAAGGGACCGACAAACAGCATCATGTAGTAAGTGAAACTGCTGAGATAGTAGGACAAATGTCGGAAAGTATCCAGCAAGTAGCGGCAAATGCCAATGTATTATCGCAGCAGTCGACTAAAGCTGCTGAAACAGCAAAAGAAGGTGGCAAGTCAGTAGAGGGTGCTGTTAAGCAAATGACCGAAATTGAATATACTGTTAGCTGTTCAGCCCAAGTTGTCGCTCGACTAGGTGAGCGATCGAAAGAAATAGGGCAAATTGTTGACACTATTTCCGGAATTGCAGGTCAGACCAATCTCTTAGCCCTTAACGCTGCTATTGAGGCGGCAAGAGCGGGTGAACAGGGACGCGGCTTTGCTGTTGTTGCCGAAGAGGTTCGTAAGCTGGCAGAACAATCCCAGGAGGCAGCCAAGCAAATCGCACATCTGATTAGCGAGATCCAGGGTGAGACAGACAAGGCGGTATCGGCCATGGACGAGGGTACACGAGATGTTAAAGTCGGTACTGGGATAGTAAATGAGGCAGGTAAAGCTTTTCAAGAAATTATTAGTCTTGTAGACAATTTAGCGGGGCAGATCGAAGAAATTTCAGCAGCTATTAGGAAGTTAGCCAGCGGCAGTCAAAAGATTGTGTCGTCCGTTCAGCAAATTGATCAACTAACGGCGGCAACAACCGGGGAAGCACAGACTGTTTCAGCAGCCACAGAAGAACAGTCTGCATCAATGGAAGAAATTGCATCTTCAAGCCAAAGTCTTGCCAAAATGGCTCAGGGTTTACAAGAAGTTGTTAATAAGTTTCGTATTTAATAAAAAGTTACAGTACCTCAGCAAACTACCGATAGCATCACGAAACTATAGTAAAGGGATGATTTTTATGGAAGACAAGGTAAGCAACCAAGTACCTTTTTCTAGTGGCACACGGCGTCCTTATCTCATAGCACCAGTAAATGCCTGCGACTGTCATATGCATATTTATGATAGTCGATTTCCACCATCACCTCATTGGGAAAAACGTCCGCCAGAAGCCAATGTGGATGCTTATCGCCTTTTTCAGAAGCGGATTGGCACTACACGTACTGTAGTTGTCACTCCATCGACCTATGGTATTGATAATCGTTGCACCCTTGATGCAATCGAACAAATTGGTCCAACGGCACGTGGGGTGGCTGTTGTTGATATGGATGTAGCGAATGATGAGTTGAAGCGGCTAGATAGCTTGGGCATATGTGGGATTCGCATTAATTTTGTTGCTCCCCAGTCTTGGGGTGTGACTACGGTGGAAATGCTCGAAACCCTTGCTAAGCAAGTGAGCAATTTGGGGTGGCATGTGCAGATATTGATGTCTGGAGATCAGATTGTCACAATGGAAGGGGTTTTAAAGCGGCTCCCCGTACCGATAGTGATTGATCATTTGGCTCGCATACCAGAGCCAGCAGGTGTGGATCACTCAGCATTTAAGACTATATTAAGGTTGCTTGATAAAGGACAGACTTGGGTTAAACTTTCTGGTGCTTATATGGACACAAAGGTTGGTCCCCCTGGCTATGATGACGTGACGAAGGTAGCACGGGAGTTTGTCAAAGCAGCACCAGAGCGGATGGTTTGGGGGAGTGATTGGCCACACCCAACAGAGAAAGAAAAGCCTGATGATGCAGTGCTTATTGATCTTCTGTCCAAGTGGGCAATGGAAGAAGCTACGATTTATAAAATTCTTGTCGAAAATCCAGCAATTTTATATGGCTTCTCAAAAGTGTTTCGCCCTGTGGAACTGGGAGAGCAACAGTGATGAGACTCGTAAACTGGCAGAACAATCTACATAATAGCCAAATTGGTTCAGCGTTTACAAGAAGCTGTCAGTAAGTTTCTTTTACATCATTCATATTATCTAGTATAATACTACTACGATAGTTGATGAATGGTGGAGATTGTAAATGAAAATAATTGTTTTGCAGTTATTGCAGGAGAAGATGGAAGTCCTTACTTCTTCTCAACGCAAAGTTGCTGACTATATTTTGAAAAATCCAACTGAAGTGGCGTTTTTGACGACCGATCAATTGGCAGGAATTATTGGGGTTAGCGTAGCTACCATTATGCGCCTGGCTTATGCTCTTGGGTATACTGGCTATGCACAGTTTCAGCGGGATTTACAGGAAATGTTACGTAATCAAGTTGCGCCACCCCCGGTACGGCTGGAAAAAAACATACAAAAAATGGGTAAAAATAAGCTTTTGCTTGAATGTGCTGAAGTCCAAATGACTAACATCAAGAAAACAGTGGAATTTATGTCTGATGAGGCGATTGAGAAAGCCTTTAATCTTATATTTGCTGCGAAGAAAATATATGTTATTGGGATTCGAGGAAGCTCTTCGGTGGCTAATTATTTGAACGAAGGGCTAAATCGTCTTGGTGTTGATAGTGAACTATTGGATACTGATTCAGGACGACTACAGGCTATTTTAGTAAAACTTTCTTCAGAAGATCTGGTTATCGCCATCAGTTTACCGCGATATGGAAAACGAACCCTCGAAGTTGTTCAGGTTGCAAAAAGCAAAAACGCAAAAATATTATCAATCACAGATGGGTATTCGTCGCCATTTGCGCTGTTATCTGACGTTTTTCTAGCGTGCGCCTTTGAAAGTTTGTCATTTCACAATTCTGAAATCGGTGCCATGTTTGTGGCTGATTTTTTAGTTACTGGTGTGGCTATTCGAAATTCTAAGAAAACTAAATATTATTTGGAAGAAATTGAAAAAATAGTAACTGCGACTGATGCTAACATATTAAAATAATTTAAATACTAAAGTAGTCACAGATAGAGACCTCCAATATTCAGTATAAGTTGATCATTTTAAGGGAAAATAGTGCAAGTCATGTGACGCTAATAGGAATAGCTTATTAAAGAACTAGTTGAAAAGATTATGTATAATAAAGTCGGAAATGTGGAACACTTAGAAATACATTTTAACAGCATCTAAAATAGTCTAGAAGTTTTAATAAAACTTCTAGACTATTTTTTTAGTAGAGTAAAAGATGAATTTTATTAGAGAAAACGCTAGGAAGTGAGTATTAAAAATGAAGCTGCTTTTGCATCCGCTGCCCATACGCATTTTTCATTGGGTTAT
>Ga0316613_10001353_pt1 | contig 16837 bp, 10 predicted proteins | sample OWC_soil_day10_C_2_FD_207647 | JGI IMG/M metagenome (GOLD analysis project Ga0316613, IMG submission 207647) | Wetland soil microbial communities from Old Woman Creek delta, Ohio, United States - OWC_soil_day10_CT_b | ecosystem: Environmental > Terrestrial > Soil > Wetlands | place: USA: Ohio...
CTGAGGCCATCGGCGCCGCCGTCAGCGTCAATATTGACGGTCTGGACGTGAAGGTGCCCCTGGGCACCACCATCCTGAACGCCGCCAAGCAGGCCGGCATCAAGATCCCCACCCTCTGCCACCACCCCGACCTCTGCGTGGCTGGCGTCTGCCGCATCTGTTCCGTGGAAGTGGAAGGCCAGCGCACCCTCCAGGCCTCCTGCTCCTTCCCGGTCACCACCCCCATCAAGGTGAAGACCCACACCCAGAAGGTGCGCCAGGCCCGCCGCCACATCCTGGACCTGATGCTCTCCGAGCACTGTGGCGACTGCTACACCTGCGGCCGCAACGGCAACTGTGAGCTCCAGACCCTGGCCAAGGAATACGGCGTCGACTCCTTCCGCTTCGGCCACGTGGAAAAGCCGGTCCACGAGATCGACCGCTCCAGCTACTCCGTGGTCCGGGACAACAACAAGTGCATCCTGTGCCGCCGCTGTGTCCGCACCTGCCTGGACCTCCAGGAAGTGGGCACCATCGAGGTGCTGGGCCGCAGTCACCAGAGCCACATCGGCACCTTCCTGGACAAGCCCCTGGGTGACGTGGTCTGCATCAACTGCGGGCAGTGCATCAACCGCTGCCCCACCGGCGCCCTCCGGGCCAATGACCAGACCGACGAAGTCTGGGCCGCCATCGAGGACCCCAAGAAGCACGTGGTGATCCAGACCGCCCCCAGCCCCCGCGCCGCCATCGGCGAGTGCTTCGGCATGGAGCCCGGAACGGCCATGACCTTCGAGCTGAACACCGCCCTCAAGATGGCGGGTTTCGATCAGGTCTTCGACACCAACTTCAGTGCCGACCTCACCATCCTCGAGGAGGGCACGGAACTGCTGCTCCGCCTCAAGCAGGCTCTCCTGCTGCGGGAGCCCGGCGCGGTCTTCCCTCAGTTCACCTCCTGCTCCCCGGGCTGGATCAAGTACCTGGAGCACTTCTACCCCGAGTACATCCCCAACCTGAGCACCGCCAAGAGCCCCCAGCAGATGTTCGGCGCGGTCATCAAGACCTACTATGCCGAGAAGCAGGGCATCGACCCCAAGGACATCGTCACCGTCGCCCTCATGCCCTGCTCCGCCAAGAAGTTCGAGTGCAACCGCCCCGAGATGGCCGATAGCGGCCACAAGGATGTGGATTTCGGCCTCACGACCCGCGAGCTGGCCAAGATGATCAGCGAGGCCGGCATCGACCTGCCCCGCCTGCCCAAGAGCGACTTCGATTCCCCCTTCGGCACCCCCTCGGGTTCCGGCGTGATCTTCGGCGCCACCGGCGGTGTGATGGAAGCGGCCCTGCGCACGGTCATCGAGCTGGTGGTGGGCGTCAAGGTGGAGGACCTCTTCGAGCACGCGGACATCAAGCCCGTGCGCGGCTTCGAGGGCGTCCGTTACGTCGAGCTGGCCATCCCCCAGGTGGGCCCCGTGCCCGACCTGCTGAAGCCCCTCTTCCCCAGCTGGGACTTCCTCAAGGGCGCCACCCTCAAGGTGGCCATCGCCCACGGGACGGCCAATGCCAAGAAGGTCATGGAGGACATCAAGGCCGGTGGCCAGTTCTCCAAGTGCCACTTCATCGAGTTCATGGGTTGCCCCGGCGGCTGCCTGGGCGGGGGCGGCCAGCCCATCCCCACCACCCCCGAGATCCGTCAGGCGCGCGCCAAGGCCATCTATGCCGAGGATTCCGCCTACGAGATCCGGAAGTCCCATGAGAACCCCGATGTGCTGAAGCTCTACACCGAGTTCCTCACCGAGGGCCCCTGCGGACACAAGAGCCACAAGCTCCTGCACACCGACTACACCCCCCGCGGGAAGTACATCGAGTAGGGTCCACCCGGAACCGAAGACCACGAAGCACACGAAGGGGAACTTATTCGTGTGCTTCGTGGTTCTGCTTTGTCCCCACGGCATGGGAGAATTCCAAAAACCTCTTTCCGGGCCACTGCATGCACGAACTGCAATCTACCTTGCACTACCTGGGCAACTACGATGTCCGGGAAGTGCGGGCGCGCTTCCAGCCGGACGAACAGGCCATCCTGGACACGGTGAACCAGAAAGTGGCGGCGGCTTCTTCCATGGCCGAGCTCATGGACTTCCTGTTCGCGGCGATCCAGGAGCTTTACCCCTGCGACCGCATCGGTCTGGCCTTCATCGAGGATGAGGGGCGACGCATTGTCTCCCACTGGACCAAGACCACCTACGAGCCCGTGATCCTGAAGGTGGGCTACGCCGAGGATCTGGCCGGCAGTTCCCTTCGACGCGTCATCGACGGCGGAGCTTCACGCATCATCTATGATCTGAAGCGGTACGAGCAGGAACATCCCCGCAGCGCCAGTACCCGTCTGCTGGTCCAGGAGGGGGTCCGCTCGAGCCTGACCTGCCCCCTGATCCTGGAGGAGCGCCCCTTCGGGGTCATCTTCCTGAGTTCCCGGGAGGAACGGGTCTATACGCCCTATCACGGTCGCCTCTGGCGGGCCATCGCCGAGCGCATCTCCCAGGCCGTGGAGAAGGCCTGGCGGATCGAAGAGCTTGTATCGGCCAACCAGGCCTACACCGAAATGCTGGGCTTCGTGAGCCACGAGCTCAAGAACCCGGTGGCCAGCATGATCACGGACGCCCGGGTCCTCTCCCAGGGCTACCTGGGGCCCATGGAGCCGGTCCAGGTCCAGAAGCTGGAACGTCTCATCAAGAAGGGGGAGTACCTGCTGGATCTGGTGCGGGAGTACCTGGATCTGGCCCGGATGGAGGGGGACAAGCTGCACCTCAAGGCCAGCTCCTGCCGGCTGGTGGAGGATCTGCTGGAACCCGCCATCGAACTGGTGCAGTCCCAGCTTCAGGAGATGAACGTGACCCTGGAGCGGGTCTATCCCGACTACACCTGGCCCGCGGACTGCGATCCCCAGCTCCTGAAGATCGTGCTGGTGAACCTCCTGGGCAACGCTGTCAAATACGGCAACATGGATGGCCGCATTCAGGTTCGCCTGGAACAACTTCATGATAGATTCATAATTTCCATCTGGAACGAAGGCCCGGGTTTCCCCCCTGAGGAGCGCCCCAAGCTCTTCCGCAAGTTCTCCCGGCTCCAGACCCCGGAACTCCTGGCCCGCAAGGGTACGGGGGTGGGACTCTACACCGCCTGGCGCGTGGTCAACCTCCACGGGGGCCGCATGAACGCCCGTTCCGAGCACGGCAAGTCCGCTGAATTCAGCCTGGAGATCCCTCAGCCGCTACAATGTACCATTTGAGAGGCCCTTGACCCCTCTCAGGTGCGAGTGAATGACAGCAGCAATTACCTTACTGAACCACTACGGCTGGGACAGAACCGCCGTTCGCAGGGCCCTTTCCCTTGCCTTGGCCTCCTGGCTGGCCTTCCTCGTTGCATCCCTGCTGCACGTGCATAACGCCTACTGGGCCGCCATGCCGATCTGGGTCATTGCCCAGCCCACCCGGGGCGCCCTGATGGAAAGAGGTTTTTTCCGTCTCTTCGGGACCATCGTGGGTGCGGGCTTCGGGATCGCCCTTCTCCATCTGCCGGTCTCCCCCTATGTCCAGGTCACGGCCCTGGCCCTTTGGATCGGCATCCACGCTGGCCTGACCCACCTCCACCGGGGCGTCCACGGCTACGGAGCCACCCTCTCGGCCATCACCGCCGGTATCGTGGTCATTCCCTCGCTCCACGCCCCCTCGAATGCGGTGCTCCTGGCCCTGAGCCGGGTGGACTGCACCCTGATCGGTGTGATTGTGGGCACCCTGATCATGGCGTGGCTCACCCCTGAATCTCCTCTGACGGACTTCTATGCCCAGGTCCGGTCCGTTTCGGTGGATGCGGTGGACTACGCCGCCAAGGTGGTGCGGGGAAGCTCGGACAAGGAAGCCGGCGAGGCCCGGATCCTGAGCCTGATCAGCCGGCTCGAATCTACCGCCCGGGTGATCGCCGCTGGCTCCCTTGAAGGCTATCGCCGCCAACGCCAGGTGGACCTCCTGATCGTGGCCTCCCTTTCGGCCATGGCCGCCGCCCGGGACATCCGGGACGGCAGGCTCCCCCTCGATCCGACCCTGCCCCTCCGACTGGAGGCCCTCCGGGAAAACCTCAGCGGCGACGCCCTCCCTCCCCCTGCCACAGGTTCCCAGGGAGCTGCGCCTCAACGCTTGGCCAGGGCCATCGGAGACCTCCTGGCGGCCCACCGCGCCCTGTCCTGCCCGGAATCGGCAGCGGCCAAGCCCCCCCGACGCAGATCCTGGCTGGCCCCCCACCGTGAAGCAGGTCTGGCCATGAGGGCCGGTGCCCTCGTCGGGGGCCTTTGCCTTTCCGCGACCCTTCTCGCCATCTGGTCCGGCATCCCTGCCCTGGGCATGGTCGCCATGGGCGTCTGCGTACTCTCCCTGGTGCTGAGCGGAATGTCCCTTCCCCAGCTCATGGCTCCCAAGATGTTCACGGGGGTCCTGCTGGGAGCATCCCTGGCCGCCCTTTACCGGCTCACCCTTCAACCCCATCTCGGAACGACCACTTCAACCCTGCTGGTCCTCATCCCCGTTCTCCTCGTGGGGGGCTTCATCCGGAACCACCCCCGGACGGCGGCCCTGGGGATCGACCTGCTCATGGTCTTCCTGATGAGTTCCCAGTACGGCATGCCAGTCTCCCACCAGGTTGCGGCGGTCCTGCGGGACGCCGGGGCCATCGCCCTGGGCTCCGGCATCGGCGTGGCCGTCTTCCTCCTGGTGCCCAGGAATCCCCGTCGCCAGGCCAGGGACGCGGTGGCCATGATCCGCAAAGACCTCCTCCGGATCCTGCAATTGGAGGCGGAAGCAGACCCACAGGTCTGGCACGCCCGGGGCTCCCGCCAGATTCTGCGGCTCTCCCTCCACATAGGGCGCGCCGGGGGCGAACACCCGACAGGCATGCTGGCCACCCTCAACCTGGGTCGGGCCATGATCGACCTCCACCAGCTGGGCATGCCCACCCCTGTCGGAGCCCTTGTCAACGGGGTGCTGCGCCATGAAGTGGCACCCCAGGAGGGCGTCCGGGGACTGCGGAGCCTGGCCGTAGGCGACCATGACGAGCAACGCAAACCCAGGATCCAGCGCCTGGCGGATACGCTGGAACAGGCCAGCGGCCTGCTGACCTTTGGACAATCGCGACGGAAGGAGGAGGCATAAGCGCACGACCGTCGCGAACAAAGCAAGGAGTCTTCGACATCTGTCCTGGACAGCTGACTGACCCACAACAGCGCAATCCCGGCCCGCAAAGGCTTCGGTTTTCATAAAAATTGTGATTCGAGAATATTAGGCCACGCCAACAGATTGGCACGCGGGCTGCTTTATTGAACGCAAACAAACCTGAGAGCAGTTCCCCCCTGATTCCAGGCGGGGCCTGCTTGTGGTGCTTCCACGCAGGCGTCCACCCTTGGCGCCCGCTGGGACCTTTTTGCGTCGAGAAAGGCCCGATGATCCCAATCCCCAGGCAAACCCGAGCTCCCACCGGCCGATGGCTATCGAAAAACGGAATTATTCCTTGGTACCCCGCCGAGACGTGGCTGCTCAGGAGGAACCGCTCAAACCGGAAGGCGGAAGATCCCCAGCGTGCATGAAGATCCCCAGCGGAACCAGAACCTTATCCGTAAGCTACGGAGTGGAAAAATGCATGATCACGCTTACCCAGCTTTTCGCTGGTTTGTATTGTTCGTCGTATTCTTTGCCACCGTCTCCCAGGGCGTGGTCCTCATCTGGCCCGCGCCACTCATGGAGCAGATCGCCCGGCATTACGGATTGGACCTTGGGGCCGCCACCGGCACGATCATGCTGGCCTTCAACATCTTCGTCACAGTGGGGGCAGTCATCGGAGGCATTTGCTGTGACCGCTTCGGCTGGGTGAGGACCCTCCTGGTCACGATCAGCCTGCTCGCCCTGGCGACCCTGATGGTCCCCTTCTGCTCCCGGAGCCTCGGGGCCCTGCTCGCCGCGCGCGCTATCGCGGGACTGGGCGCCGGCCCGACCATGGCCGCCATCGGCGGCGTCGCGGTCCAGTGGTTCCCCCGCAGGGAGCGCGGCATCCCTCTGGGGATGCAGGGCATGGGGCTCTCGCTGGGAGTGGCCCTCGGCTTCGTCTTCGTCCCGATGGCCTACGTCCACACGGGATCCTTCCTGCACGCGGCCGCCTGGATGTCGGCCTTCCCCATCCTGGGCATCCTGCTGCTCCTGGCCGTGGCCCTGGGCGTCCGCCCCCCGACCGCCGGGTCCGACCCGGCGGAATCGGAGCCCGCCAATTCCGACCATGACTTCAGGCAGGCGACCCGGCTCCCGGTGTTCTATGTGGGCCTGGCCTGTGTCTTCCTGGAATGCTGGGTCATGCAGGCCTTCAACGATCTGACCCCTGTCTACCTGTCCGCAGCAGCTCCCCTGGGCGCTGGGCACGGCCTCGTCTTGGCCGGCAAGTTCATGGGCATCGTCCAGCTGTCCATCATGATGGGCTCCGTCGCCAGTGGCTTCATCCTCAGCTGGCTGTTCAGGGGGCGGAACAAGGGAGTCGTCGGCCTGGGCTTCCTGGCCGCCGCCATCTTCGCGCTCTCCGTCCGGTTCCCCTTCATCACTGGAAACCTCCGTGCCCTGCCCGTCTGCCTCTTCTGCGTCGGATTCTTCCAGGGGCTCATCATCCCGTCCACCCTGGCCTTCATCTCCACCAACTTCCCCTCCCACATCGTGGGGAAGCTGACCGGGCTCTGGATGGGGCTGGGCATCCTCGGGGGGACCGTCGGCATCCTCGTCGGTTCAGCCTTACTCCACGCCACGGGGGGCTATCACGCCTCCATCCTCACCGTGGGTGTGGTCGCCTTCGCCGGATGGCTCTGCTCGCTACTCCTCACGCCTCCCCAGGTCTTCCGGGCTTTCGCCAAGAGCCCTGGGATCCTGGAACCGGATAACAGCTGAGCAGCCCAGGTCGACTCGGTATATTACTTTCTGCAAAACACCCCTTTAAGGAACACTGATCCATGCGCAATATCCTCTGTGAAACCTTCGGCATCCAGTACCCCATCCTTCAGGGCCCCATGGCCTGGGCTTCGGATAGCCCCCTGGCGGCGGCTGTCTCGAACGCCGGTGGGCTGGGCATCATGGGCATCGGGTTCGCCCCGGCCGATATCTTCGAGTCCGAGATCAAAAAAGCCAAGCGTCTGACCGCCAAACCCTTCGGCCTCAACATCATCACCTGCATCCCCGGCGCGGAGCAGTTGCTCGAGATCGCCATCCGGGAGCGGGTCGCCGTCGTGGAAATCGAGACCTTCCCGGCCTTCTTCCACACCCTGCCCGAGTACGTCGGCTCCCTCAAGGCCGCAGGCATCGTCACCATCGGCAAGGTCGCCTCCGTCGAGGAAGCCCTGGTCTATGAGAAAGCAGGAGTCGATATCCTCTCCGTCAAGGGCAGCGACGGCGGTGGCCACATCTTCGGCTTCACGGGAACCTTCTCACTGATCCCCCAAGTGGTCGACGCCGTCAGGATCCCCGTCGTGAATTCAAGCGGCGTGGCCGATGGCCGCGGCATCGCCGCCTCCTTCATGCTCGGCGCTGTGGGTGTGGAGATCGGCAGCCGCTTCCTGCTCGCGCATGAGTGCCCCGTGCATGGGAACTACAAGGAAGCGGTCCTGAAGGCCAAGGAAGGCGACACCGTCCTGACGGGGGCCTCGGTCGGAGATGCCGTGCGCGGTCTCAAGAACGGCCTAGCCGACCGGGTTCTGAAGATCGAGAAGGACAACACCCCCGAGGAGGCCACCGACCTCATCCAGGGCATCTGCCGCGGGGCTCTGCGCAAGGCGGCGGTGGAAGGTGACATCGAGTTCGAGGGCAGCGTCATCGTCGGCCAGAATGTCGGCCTCCTGAGCCGCCACGAAAGCGCCGCCGACATCATGGAGGAGCTGATCCGAGACTACACCGCATTGCTGAAGAAGGCCGATCTCTTCCTGGCCTGATCCGTCATCAAACGGATATCAGGGGGCGGGCACGGGAGCTTTCCCAGCCCGCCCCCAGTGCTATAGCGAAGTCCTCTGAATCTCGATGCCATGCCGCTTGATGCGGCTGTACAGGGTGCTGCGGCTGATGCCCAGCGATTGGGCAGCGTGCGAGAGGTTGAAGCGGTGCCTCCGCAGCACTTCGACCAGGGCGGCCTTGTCGAGGCCCGCCTCGCCCGCCTGCGGGCTTATGGAGGGGGTCCAGGATCCGCCCTCGTCGGTCGATTCGGCCAGAGTCCGGCGGACATCTTCCGCCGTCAGTTCCCGGTCGGAGTCCAGGAAGCTGAGCCACTGGATCACGTTCCGGAGCTCCCGGACATTTCCCGGCCAGTCGTAGGCCATCAGGGCCTCCATGGCCCCCGGGGAGAGCGCCACCGGGATCTTCCCCCGGGCGATCAGATGGCTGACGAGCAGCGGAATGTCGTCCCGCCGGGCCCGGAGCGGGGGGATGCGGATCTCGGCCGTGCTCAGGCGGTAGTAGAGGTCGGAGCGGAACTTCCCCGTCCGGCAGCTGGCTCTCAGGTCGTGGTTCGTGGAAGCGATCACCTTGGCATTGAGGGGCAGCACCTTGGTGCCTCCGATGTGCTCGTACTCGCCCTCCTCCAGGACGCGCAGGAGCTTGCTCTGCAGTCGGAGATCCATGTCGCCGATCTCGTCGAGCAGGATTGACCCTCCGGCCGCGATCTCGAACTTCCCCTTCTTCGCCGAGACGGCGCCAGTGAAAGCTCCCTTCTCGTACCCGAAGAGCTCGGATTCGAGCAGCTCGTTGGGGATCGCGGTGCAGTTGATCTTCACGAAGGGACTGAAGCTGTTGCCGAGGGACGCCGAGTGGAAGGCGCTGGCCAGGATCTCCTTCCCCGTCCCGGTCTCCCCGAGGATCAGGATCGAGCTGACCTGTCGGCGAGCGACGTTCCGGCAGTGGGCGAGCAGTCGGAGGGTGGCCGGGCTCTGCCCGATGAAGTCGTCGAAGGTGTAGTTGGCATCGATCCTGGCGATGGCGCTGTAGACATCCGGGTTCACCGCATCCGTCCCCTCCTGGAGCGTCGACAGGATCTGCTTCAGGCGGTTCATGCTGCGGAACAAGAGAGTTCCGATGACCCCGACCAGCTCTCCTTTCCAGAAAACCGGATGGATATCGGTCATGCATTTCCGGCCGTTGATGATCGTGAGCAGACCCAGCTCGGACTGGCCCGTGGCGAGCACCCTGGAGAAGGCCGGGTTGTTGTGGTTCAGGCTGTTGATGTGCCGGCCCACCACATCCCCAGGCTTCGTGCCTCCCAGTTTATTGACTTTGCGGGTGTTGTGCAGAACGAGCCCCTGAGCGTCGATCAGAACCGCCCCATCGAAGGCCTCCTCCAGGAGCTGATCGAGCAGGCCTCCTCGCTTCTTCAGCTCCGTTGGCGAGATTTCCAGTGTCATGGCTGCTGCTCCGCAATCCAATGCATTTCACGAACCCCACCAGGGCCCCTTGAACGATACAGGTGGTCAATACAGTTGTATTCAACCATACAGCTCCCTTGCGCCCCCTGCAAAGCTATCAAATCAAGCACCACCATATAAGCACTTAAAACCACAGCCACTTTGGCACCCAATCTGCTTTGTCGAATAAATACCGCCCCCAGGGCCCAACCCGTCCCCAGGACACCACCCGCAAACGGAGCCTCAAGCCAGGTCCGCTGCATGCCCAGCCTCAGGAGTTCCCCTTGAGCATCCACCGCCCCCCACCCGGAAAGGAGCGCCTGGCTCCCCACCCTGTTCCATTCATTCACCCGACAGCCTTGAGGTTCCCATGAGACTCTGCCTTGCCAACGTGGCCGTGGGCCACCCCGGTGAGCCCTTCCTGGATCGGCTCACAACCCTCTGGAAACAGAACTTTGATCTGGTCCGACAGCGGGACACCGAGATCACCTCGCGCTTCTCGACCTGGGGCGTGAAGGGCATGGACGGGTTCTTCTTCCACAACATCGACACCCTCAACGCCGCTGCGGTCTACCACGCGGCGGTCTCCGCAGAGCGGGACGGCTTCGACGCCATCCTGATCACCTGCTTCGGCGATCCGATGCTCCACCAGATCCGCCAGGCCGTGAACATCCCCGTGGCCAGCCTGGGGGAATCCGCCCTGCTCACCGCCGCCACGATGGGGCACAAGTTCGGGATCATCCACATTTCGGAATACAACATCCTGGAGACCCGTCACACCATCGCCCGCTACGGCCTCACCGAACGGCTGGCCAACATCCGCTCCATCAATGAGCCGCCCCGGGAGCAGGGAGGCGCCATCTTCAATGCCGCCCACTCCATCGAGAAGTTCAAGAAGGTCGCACGGGAGCTGATTCAGGACGGGGCCGAGGTGCTGATCCCGGCCTGCGGCCTGATGTCACCGGCCATGAGGTTCGCCCCGGGCGCGGAGGCTGAATATCCGGGCGGGCTCACGGAGGTGGATGGCGTGCCGGTCCTGGACGTGATGGCCTGCGGCCTCCGGATGGCGGAGACCCTAGCCGCGCTGAAGCGGGCTGGCTCTCCCTGGATCAGCCGGAAGAACCTCTACGTCCAGCCCACACCAGAGGGCATCGCCTCCGGGGAGATGGTCCTCCGGGACGACCGGATGACCTTCTGGGATTTCCAGCTTTGAAACCTCTGAATTCTGAATGGAGAACGGACCAATGACTCGATGGGGAATGGTGATCGACCTCAAGAAGTGCGTAAGCTGCTACGCCTGTGTGCTGGCCTGCAAGCAGGAACACTTCCTTCCTCCCAACATTTCGTGGAACCGCCTGATGGTGGGCGAAGTCGGGGAATACCCGAAGGCGAAGAAGGTGACCTATCCGGTCCTGTGCAATCAGTGCGAGAACGCCACCTGCGTCTCGGTGTGCCCGGCCGGGGCCTCCAGGAAGGGGCCAGACGGCATCGTCACCATCGACCAGGACAAGTGCACGGGATGTCAGTACTGCGTCTTCGCCTGTCCGATCCATGTGCGGAGCTACTTCGAGGGGGATAAGGAATACTTCCCGGGCCAGGGGCTCACGCCGTTGGAGTCCCTCGGGGATCAGCTTCACCCCCACGCCCCCGGCACCGTCTCCAAGTGCGTCTTCTGCAAGGATCGGGTGGAGGCAGGCCTGGCCAAGGGCCTCAAGCCCGGGATCGATCTCGAGGCCAGCCCAGCCTGTGTCGGCGTCTGCATGTGCAAGGCGAGGGTGTTCGGTGACCTGGACGACCCCGAGAGCAACGTCTCGAAGCTGATCCGGGAGAGGAACGGCTACCCCTTGCACCCGGAATACGGGACCAAGCCCTCGGTTTTCTACCTCGATTGAACCTTTTTACGGATGCGGGAGCACACCATGAAGGAATACGATGTCATCGTCATCGGCGGCGGCCCCGGCGGATACGCGGCAGCCGTCCGCTGCAGCGAGCTGGGTCTCAGGACCGCCCTGGTGGAGAAGGATGCCCTGGGGGGAACCTGTGTCAACTGGGGCTGTGTGCCCACCAAGACCATGCTCAAGTCCGCCAAGGCCATCCACCATCAGGCCCACCTCAAGACCTACGATTACCTCTACGAGAAGGTCCTGAAAGACTACGCCCAGGTCCAGAAGCGCAGCTTCGATATCGCGAACCGCCAAAGCCAACGCATCGCCCACTTGTTGAAAAAGTGCGCGATCGACCTCTTCCTCGGAGAGGCGGCCCTCGCGAGCTCAACCGAAGTGCGGATCAAGAAGTCCGGAGCCATCCTGAAGGGGAAGAACATCATCCTGGCCACGGGAACCATGGCCCGCCGCCTTCCCAACGTCGAGTACGACGCCGACACCATCGTGACCACCCGGGAGGTCTGGAACTTCACGAAGGCCCCCGCCACGGCGGCCGTGGTGGGTTCTGGGGCCACCGGCCTGGAATTCACGACGCTATGGAGGCGTTTCGGCTCCAAGGTCACCCTGCTGGAGGCCGCGCCCGCCATCCTTCCCAACGAAGATGCCGATATCTCCGCCGAAGCCAAGCTGCACTTCGAAAAGGTCGGCGTGGAGGTCCTGACCGGCGTGAAGGTGGAAAGCATCGCCAAGGTCCCGGAAGGGGCCAAGATCATCTATTCGACGGACTCCGGGATCTCAGAGCGGGTTGTGGAGAAGGTCCTGGTCTCGGTGGGCATTGTTCCCTGCATCGAAGGCATGGGGCTCGAGGCGGTCGGAGTGGCTATGCATCGCGCGGGGGTGGAAGTCAACGAGCGGATGCAGACCAGCGTCCCCACGATCTATGCCATCGGCGATCTCACCGCCAAGCTCCCGTTGGGCATGGTGGCAGTCCTCCAGGGCATCGTTGCCGCAGAGGCCATCGCGGGGAACCCCGTGGAAGAGATCCCCTACGAGAAGCTGCCCCGCTGCGTCTACTCGGCAGTGGAGGTGGCGTCCGCCGGACTGACGGAGAAGGGTGCGCGGGATCGCGGGTATGAGGTGAGGGTGTCCCGGAAGCCCCTCGCCCACGCGAGCAGCCAGTCCACCCTCGATGAGCACGGCGGATTCATCAAGCTCGTGGCCGACGCCAGGACCAACCAGCTCCTCGGGGCCCACCTGATCGGCGAAAGGGCCATCGACCAGGTGGCGGGCCCTGCTGCGGTGGTGGCTTCAGGAACCCCGGTGCCGGAAGGGGAACAGATCATCTTCGCGGTCTAGCTATAAAGGAATTTATTAATGCTATATTCATTTTCACATGGAGTCTCCCATGCAGACTGAAACGGCAGTCGCCGAAAAGACGGGCATCTGGGAGGATGTCTGGATCAGGACCCAGTGCCACCGCTGCCAGAGCGAGTGCGGCGTGAACGCCCACCGAATCAACGGCGTGGTCGTAAAACTGGAGGGCATCCCCGAATCCAGCGTCGGTTCCCAGGGTGGCCTCTGCCCGAAGGGCATGGCGGGCCTGCAGGTCCTCTACGACCCCAACCGCCTGAACGTCCCCCTCCGCCGGTCCAACCCCCAGAAGGGCCTCGGCGTCGATCCCCAGTGGGTCGAGATCTCCTGGGAGGAGGCCCTGGACGAGATCGCCACGAAGATGAAGGCGGCCCTTGAGCGGGATCCGGCCCGGATCGTCGTGCAGCACGGCATCGTGGCCGGCAACCAGATCATCCCCTACTACCTGGTGCCCATGCTGGCCTGCCTCAGCAATGAGAAGGGGCATCCCACCCATAACAACGCGGCGGGGGCCCACTGCGGGAATGCCGGGCACTTCGTCAACGCCCTGAACTACGCAGCCTTCGTCGCCATGCCTGACTTCAACTACTGCAACTACGAGATCGTCTTCGGGACCAACTCGGGGAACGGGGGGTTCCAGCAGTACGCCTCCATGCTGGGCGCCAAGGCCCGCGCCCGGGGGATGAAGCTCGTCGTATTCGACCCGGTCTGCAACAACGCCGCCAGCAAGGCCAACGAATGGATCCCCATCATCCCCGGCACGGATGGCGTCGTGTGCCTGGCCATGCTGAACGTCATCGTCCACGAACTCGGCCGGATCGACGAGCCCTACCTTAAGGCCCGGACCAATGCGGGCTACCTGATCGGGTCCGACGGCCACTACCTGCGGGATGGCGCCTCCGGCAAGCCGCTGGTGTGGGATGCCGGGGACGGCGCGGCCAAGGTGTTCGATGACCCCACGATCCAGGACATCGCCCTCCAGGGGGCCTACCCTGCTGGAGGCGTGGACTGCCGACCCGCCTGGGAGCTACTCCGGGAGCGCTTCCGGGAGTACACACCGGAATCCGCCGCCCCCATCAGCGGGGTGCCCGCCGAGACCATCCGGCGGATCGCCACCGAGTATGCGGAAGCGGCCTGCATCGGCCAGACCATCGAGATCGATGGAAGGACCCTGCCCTACCGCCCGGCGGCCACCTTCAACATACGTTCGGCGGGAACCCACAAGAACGGCACCCAGACCCTCTTCGCCCTGGACCTGCTCAACCACGTGATCGGTGCAGTCTGCGTCCCCGGCGGTGAGATCACCATCTCCATGGAGTGCTTCGGCCACCCGGATACGAACCAGCCACGCCTGCTGGCCGCATCCTGCCCGGACGGCCTGCTCCGCACCGGCGGCAAGTGGCTCTTCCCGGAGGGCGGCCCCTGGCCCCTCCGCGAGCCCCGGATGCCCAAGCACGACCTGGCCGAAGTCTTCCCCTGCGCCCTGGAAGTGCCCATGGTCAACGCCGTGGACCGGGAGGAGATCCTGAAGCAGGCGGGCCTGCACCACGACCACGACGTCCTTATCAACTACGCCACCAACGCGGCAATGAACGGCGTGGACCCCAAGGTGCGGGAGAAGTTCTACCTCTCCATTCCCTTCGTGGTCGACATCGACATCTTCTCCAACGAGTTCAACGAGGCCTTCGCCGATATCCTGCTGCCGGACGCCAGCTACCTGGAACGCTCGGACTGGATGGGGCTCCAGCACACCTACCACAACCAGCCCCCGGGCATGGACTTCCCCTGGTGCTGCCACATCACCCAGGCCACGGTCGAGCCCATGCACCAGCGGCGGCCCGCCTCCCACATCGTCATCGACATCCTGAAGCGGATGGGGCTCGGCCCCAAGCTCAACATGGTCTACAACGGGCTCTTCGGCCTCCGGGAGGACAAGCGCCTCCGCCCGGACGAGGCCATCGTGTGGGAGGACCTCTGTGACCGGGCGGTGACCTCGTATTTCGGGGACCGGTACGACTGGGCGTGGTTCAAGGAGCACGGATTCATCTCCTGGCCCAAGAAGCTGGAGGAGGTCTACTGGGGCGCCTTCCGCAAGAACATCCGGCACCAGGTCTACTGGGAGTTCATGGTGACCGCCAAGGAACGCGTCGAGGTCATCACTCGCGAGCTCGGGCTCGAAGGCCACCTGGACATCAAGCAGTACGACCCCCGGCCGAGGTGGACCCCCATTCCCGCCCACGAGGTGGAGGACGCCTCCTTCGATCTCTACGCCTTCTCCTGGGGCGAGGCCATGCATGGGAACTCCAACTGCCAGGAGCAGCCCTGGATCGACGAGGTCAGCAAGAGCAACCCCTTCACCTACCAAGTCAACCTCAACGAGGAAACCGCCCGGCGGAAGGGCCTCAAGCCTGGCGATCTCGTCGAGATCGAGTCCTGGCGGGGCCTGAAGGTCAAGGGCGTGCTCCAGACCCGGAAGGCCCAGCACCCGGATACCCTGACGGTCATGGGCGTCTCCGGCCACTGGGCCAAGGGGCAACCCATCGCCCGCGGCAAAGGCGTCAACTTCAATTCCCTGATCGACTTCAGGTTCAGCGACATGGACCCCATCAGCGGCAGCATCGATGTCTGCGTGAAGGTCAAAGTCCGGAAGCTGGAGTAGGTCAGCCCGAACCTGGCTGGGCCGCCGTATCCCCTCACGGAGGAGAAAGAGGCGGCCCGGCCACTGAATTCCTGATATTTCCGGCCAGGCCAAAGGTGAAGCGGTGAATCCGAATCCATCCAAGTACACCAGCGCAGAGATTCTGCGCCGGGGATCCTCCACTTCAGAGCCAGCAGTGCGCCATCTCATCCGGGAGGCTCCCTTGATCATCTCAGTCGACTGGACTGAGGAATACTCGATCATGCGGACACCCGGCCACGACGAGGAACTGACGATCGGTTTCCTGTTCACGGAAGGGATCATCGACTCGGTGGACGAGATCCAGTTCATGAGGAAGTGCGCCGGGGACCGGGGGGGTATGGATGTCTGCACGACCGGGCGCAGCCGCCCTCCGGTCCGGAGAACGCTGGTGGTGAACTCGTCCTGTGGACTCTGCGGGCGGGTGGAACTGGACGCCCTGCTCCGTGGGCTCCAGCCGGTCGCCCCAGGCTTCAAGCTGCCACCGGACTGCCTGCACGACCTGCCGGAAAGGATGAGGGCGGGCCAGTCCCTGTTCGAATCCACGGGGGCAAGCCACGCGGTGGCACTCTTCAACCCAGAGGGGGATGTCCTGGCCGTCCGGGAGGATGTCGGACGCCACAACGCCCTCGACAAGGTGATCGGTCGTGGGCTGATGGACCGCGACATCCTGGCCCAACGTGGCCTGTTCCTCTCGGGGAGGGCGAGCCTCGAGATGATCATCAAGGCTGCCAGGGCACGCATTCCACTGGTCGCCTCTGTCAGCGCCCCGACCGACCTGGCCGTGGAAGCCGCAGAACGTCTGGACATCACGCTCTGCGGATTCGTCCGTGGCCAGGACTTCACAGCCTATACGCACCAGGAGCGGCTGAGGCCGAACCGCCATTGCCCATAGAGCACTCGCAGGCTTCATCGAAGCAAGGACTGATGAGGATGGGGATGGGGATGTCGCGACTTTTCTTCGCAAGTGCGCCAGAAACCTGATTTTCTTTCCTCAGCGATGCCAGACTTCCCGGTCAAACCGGTGCTTCCTGGTTCTCATCGCTGTCCACCGATGGTTCAAGTTCTTTTACTTCGCTTTTGACTGCAAAAAATTCAAAACCGCCCCCGCCACTCCTCTTAAAAACGTTCAGCCAGCGATGGACAGCGATAAAATACAATATCCATCGCGGCCGCTCCTGTGGACATTGACTCCCGGCCCACCTTCTTTTCGCCCCTTGGGGTCTGATGGGAAGTTCTGCGGAACGCGTGCCCCATCATGGTGAATACTCCACCTATGCCGGCGATTTGGTATCAGTCGGTCCACCATCTAGCAGCCTCTCGGGGAGTAATCCTTCCAGCAGAGCTTGGGGTCATCCGAAGCTGATAACGGACAGGATTCAAATCAACGAATGCCCTTTGCATCCGTGTGCAGGCCGTCAGTGACTTTGAATTGGTTGAGATATTGGATATCCCGGGACAGGGGTGCCT
>Ga0316613_10001356_pt1 | contig 16804 bp, 13 predicted proteins | sample OWC_soil_day10_C_2_FD_207647 | JGI IMG/M metagenome (GOLD analysis project Ga0316613, IMG submission 207647) | Wetland soil microbial communities from Old Woman Creek delta, Ohio, United States - OWC_soil_day10_CT_b | ecosystem: Environmental > Terrestrial > Soil > Wetlands | place: USA: Ohio...
TCGTTGTCGCTTCCCGCGCTCTGTCTGCGCTTGTCCGCCCGACCTATTGTTGCGCGGCCAAAGCAGAATCGATGGCGCCGGGCGATCCGCCCGGCGCGGCCGCTGGATCAGAAGTTTACCCAGGCCGGAGCGACAGTCGGGCCACGCCCGAGGGCGTAGCCGAAGGCGATATTCATCATGCCGATCGGCTCGAGATAACGGGCGTTGCCGAGCGGCCCGGCATCCACCGGCTCAAACCCGGCCGAAGCGGCCAATTGCGTGACCTTCGCCTTGGCCGCCGCATCGTCGGCGGCGACGAATACCTGCAGAGCATGCGCAGAGCGTGCGCCACGCGGCAACAGTTGCGCGAAGACGGTATTGAACGCCTTGACCACGACTGCCTTGCCGACCAGCTTCTGAATCTCTTCCGCCGCCGAGGTGGTGTGGCCGATGGTCAGGCCCGAGAAATCGGGCTTTAGGGGGTTGGAAATGTCGACCACGATCTTGCCGGCAAGATCGCCCGTGCCCTTCAGAGCCTCGGCCGCCGCGCCAAAGGGCAAGGCCAGCACGATGATGTCGGCGAGTTTGACCGCCGCGGCGACGCCGCCGGCCTGCACCTCGGGCCCGATCCCGGCTGCAAGCGCCGCCGCCTTTTCCGGCTGGCGGGCACCGATGACGACCTGATGGCCGGACGCGGCGAAGAGGCGGGCGAGGCCGGTGCCCATGTTTCCAGTTCCGATGATGGCGATGTTCATGACCAGTGCTCCTTTGCGGTGTGTGGCTGGAGGAGCTGTAAATGAAGGCGATTCGTTCAAAAATGGGCGATAGATTGAATTACTCGAAACGGAGTGTTTCAAATGGATCGTCTTGCCGGCATGGCCGTTTTCGTCAAGGCCGTCGACCTCGGCTCGTTCTCCGCCGCCGCCATCGCGCTCGACACCTCCTCGCAGTTGGTCGGCAAGCAGGTGCAGGCACTGGAGCACCACCTCGGCGTCCGCCTTCTCAACCGCACCACGCGCCGGCAGAGCCTGACCGAGATCGGCCGCGTCTTCTACGAGCGCGCACGCAACATCCTCGCCGACGTCGAGGCTGCCGAAGCGCTCGCCGCCGAGACCCGCGCCACGCCGCGCGGCAAGCTGCGCATCAACGTGCCTGTCACCTTCGGCGTCCATGCCCTAGCACCGAACCTGTCGGACTATCTCGACCGCTACCCGGAAGTGTCTGTCGACCTCGTCCTGTCCAACCGTTATGTCGACGTGATCGAGGAAGGCTACGACGTCGTTTTCCGCGTAGGCAAGCTCGATGACAGCAGCCTCATCGCCCGGCAGTTGCGGCCCTATCGCCTCGTGCTCTGCGCCGCACCGGCATACCTCGTCCGCCACCCCGCCCCGGCAACACCGATGGATCTGACCAGCCACGTATGCCTCGGCTTCAGCTTCGGCGTATTGCGCACGCATTGGGATCTCGATGGTCCGGGCGGCCGGGTCGCGGTGCCGATCGACGGCCGCATTATGATGGACGATGGTGAGGCGCTGCTGTCCGCCGCTCTCGACGGCGTCGGCGTCCTTTTACAATCCTCGGAAATGGTCGAGCCGCTCATTGCCGCGGGCAAGCTTATTCGCCTGCTACCCGCCTACGAGGCGCCGACGAGGCCGTTCCACCTGCTCTACGCCCCCGACCGCCGCCCGACGCCGAAACTGCGCAGCTTTGTCGACTGGGTGATCGAACGGTTAGCCAATCCGTCGACTAACTGAATGTCTGCGTCGATGACCGGACCGAACTCCAGTTTTCTACTCCGACTCGGAGATAGGCCCGGCGCCAACAGCACACGCCGGAACAGCGCTACGGGCAACTTGCGAAACGCTCCACTTTTCGCTCCGGCCGCAGCACCTCCCAGTCAGTATTGCGCGGTCGTTGCTGGGCGTTTGTCGGTCCATTGCGGCGGGGCTCCCACCTTGTCAGCAATAACACCCACAAGTCCGGGTGCACGGCCGAATTCGTCGCATGCAGCGTACTTGGGTTTCCCTCCGAGCCACGACTTCATGCTCTGCCCTGATGGTAGCGAGAGGTCCAGTCCCTCCGGCTCCTTGCCGATCACCAGCATCCGCGCAAACTCGCTCCCGAACTTGGCTGAGAGACCGTAGGCGTCTCCGACCTCGGAAACGCGAGGGCTGTTTTGGATCGAGTTCGCTCCGCGCGCCCACAGCATCGCGGCTCGCTGAACTCCGGCACGATCCACCGCTTCCGCCTCGACGGCAAGCCCTCCCAACCCCACGGGAAGGCGCGGAATCCCCACCGGCAGGACCACACTGCTGCCAAGCGAAACCACGGTCGAGATGCCAGCCATGGTCTTGTTGGTGGGGACGATATCGGTAACGACCGCCCGCACGGTCAAATCGGCGGCCTGGCCTGTGGGTACCATCTGATACTTGTCGCTGAGGGCGACGCAAAGAGAACGATCGATGGCATTGGCAACGAGGGTGCGGTCCGTCTCGGAATTGATGCGCGGTAGCGCGCCGAACGCAAAAGCCGTCGGCACGATTCGGGCTGTCTTCATGAGCGCCAGACCCGTGCCATCGACATACGTGCGCGCTTTTGACAGGTTGCCTTTTGGCGCACCGAGCCTGTCGTATGACGACAGAGTCCCACCTTCCTTCAAAGGCACGGAGGCGCAGCCGGCGACCGCCAGCGTCAGGGGAAGCGCCAGCCCCCAAGCCCTCAGCTGAGACATCAGCGATTCACGCTACGACCAGAGGGACGGTCCACTTGATGGGCTAGGCTCACGTTACAGGTCTCCGTTGCAGGGCAATTCCGTGTCGGACACTGCAAGGGAAACATTGCCGCAACATTACGTGCTGTTCCGGATGCGAAGCGGGGACAGGATGTTGGTCTGGCAATGGGGCAAGTGGATTCCGCTCAAGAACGGCGATCCCAAGAGATCGGCAGACACATTGTCGTCCGGCCAAGACATGACGGTCGTCGCCATGTCAAATTCGCTCCACTAGAGCCAAATCCTGACCGTCGTTCCGCCCGGCCCGCTCTCCATCGTGACCCGGCCACCGTGGTTGGCGACGACCTGTTTCACCAGGCTCAAACCGAGCCCCGCCCCCTTGCTTCTCGGAACGACGCGATAGAACGGTTCGAACACCAGTTCGTGGTGTTCGGGCGGAATGCCCGGCCCTTCGTCAGCGACTGCAATCTGGCCGCCCGCCGTGACGGACACGCAGATCATCCCGGCGTTGCCGCCATGATCGATGGCATTGCGGACCAGGTTGCTGATTGCACGAGATAAGGCGAACAGGCTGCCCGGACGTTCAAGTTTGTCCAGCTCGTTCTGGAACGAGATCTCGTAGCCGGCCGCGATGGCCAGCGGTGCCAGATCGGCGACCACGCTGCGTGGGACATCGACGAGATCGACCGTTTCGTGAAGGTCGGTTGCCTGATCGTTGCGTTCGAAGTCGAGAAGCTGCTCGGCGGTCGCACCCAGACGCGCGACGTCACCGAGCAATCGCCCACGATCCGGGCCATCGGCCATGCCTTCGATACGTGTCTGCATGATAGCGATCGGCGTGCGGAGTTCGTGGGCTGCATCAATAAGGAAACGCTGCCGTTTACGGAATTCGTGTTCCAGTCGGTCGAGGACACCGTTAAACGCCACAACGAGTGGAGCGACTTCTTTGGGGATGCCGTCGACGGGAAGCCGCGCGCCGTGTCGACGCGGCTCGATCTCGGAGGCCTGCCGGGCCACCTCCCGCATTCCGGCGAGCGCGCGGCGAACGACACGGGGAATGGTGAAGAACACCGCCGGGAGCGAAATCGCCAGCAAAGGAACATAGATCGGGTAGAGCCTTCTAAGCATGGTCAACATGTTGTCGGTCGTGCTTGTGTTTCCCCCATACATCACCCTACCCTCACCGAGGGGCGTCTCAATGCTGTCGATGGACGCGGTTTCTTTGGTGTTCGCAGCCCCGCGTATGTCTGCGTCCTTCATGAGCCGTACATACGGCACCAAGCCCACATATTGTGCCGGCACCTCACCGTAGGTGGCCACCTCGCCGTCTGGAGTTGCAACCACAAACCAGAGCCCGTCGTTTGCTGCCTTGAATGCCCGAAGGCTTGGGGTTTCGGTGATGACAACTCGCCCCTGCGGATCGCGTGTGAGGGCGCCGTCAAGCGCCGCGGTCAGTTTTTCTTCCAACCCGACGTTGGGCGACAGGATCATGGCGCCATAGACGGAGAGGCCAATGACCACGACCGCGACCACGGCAACGAGAACAATGCTGAGCTGCCAGCTCAGCTTCCACCAGAGCGACGGGTTTGGGCTGTTTGTCTCGGCCATCAGTCTTCCTTCAGCAGATAGCCGACGCCGCGGATGTTATGAATGGTAACTCCGGCCCCGGCCTCCAGCAGACGCTTGCGCAGTCTGGAGATATGCGCATCGAGCGCGTTCGACTGAATTTCTTCCTCGTAATTGTAGACGGCCGCTTCCAGGACAGAGCGGAGAACGGTTTTGCCTCGACGCTTGGCCAGTGCGACCAGAACCAGCAGTTCCCGGCGCGGCACATCGAGCGGCGTCGACTCGACGGCCACGCTCAGGTGCAGTGGGTCGATGATTATTCGCCCCGCGACGATTTGCGGTTCGATGAGGCCCGAAGGGCGGCGAAGGACGGCGCGCAGGCGGGCCATCAGTTCCTCGATCAGGAACGGCTTGCCGAGATAGTCGTCGGCGCCGGTGTCGAGACCTTCGATCCGTTCACTCGGCTCGTTTCGCGCCGTCAGGACGATGATTGGCGTGTCATTGCCCGTCCGCCTCAGCCTTGGGATAAATTCCAGGCCCTCGCCGTCCGGAAGACGCCGGTCGAGTAGAATCGCATCGTAGACGTTCTGGCGTATCAGTTCCGCCGCATCGGCCAGAAACATCGTGTGATCAATCACGATGCCTTGCTTGCCCAAGGCAGTCGACAGCGCGTCGGCCATCTCCTTCTCGTCTTCGACCAGTAATATTCTCATATCTCTTGTGCCCGCCCCTCGCTGTTCTTGTCGACCATAAAGATTGCCGCAGCATTACACACCCGCGAAAGCCGTCGGGTAATGTTGCTGCAATGGTCAACCTCTAGCAATACCGACAATTGGCACGCCATGATGGCACCTTCTCCGCGGATGTCGTGGTCCCCGGGGAAACTCCTTTGGTGTGTCCGTATTTCTGGTCGACAGCATGGAGAAGGAACAAGCCGCATGGGACGCAAATGGGCGAAAAGGCTGACGACCAGCGTCTTTCTGATCGGCAGCTTTGTTGGTCTCGTTCATTTCGAGTGGAGTGGCAGCACGCTCAATGCGGATGCGCGCCAGGATCCCCGTGTGACAGGCGCCATCGCAGACCGCGCACCGAAGCCACTCGAGCTCGCGGCCATTGATGTCGTCACGGCGGAACGAACCTCAATGGTGGATAGAGTGCGTGTGAGTGGCGAATTGAAACCGCTCGACCGCGTCGTCCTTAGATCGAAGGCCGCCGGCACCATTACGGAAGTGAACGCACGAGCCGGCCAGCGGGTTAGGACCGGAGAGGTGCTGGTGCGGTTTGATACCGAAGATTTGACGGCGGCCCTCACACAGGATGCCAGCAATCTGGACGGCGCCCGGGCAGAACTCCTCCGAGCCGAGCAAACGCTCAGCCGCGTTGATCAGCTTGTCCGAAACAACATATCGTCGAAAGACCAACTCGAAAAAGCGCGTAGTGACGCCACGACCGCCCAGGCTAAAGTGCAGGGCCTGTCCGCGCAGATCGACATCGCCAGAACCGCCTTGCGGAATGCCGAGATCAAGGCTCCCTTCGACGGAGTCGTCGCCAATCGCGCCGTCGACCCCGGCACCGCGGCCGCCTCCGGCGCCGAACTCATGACCGTCGTCAATACGTCAGCGCTCGAAGCCGAGGTCCTCGTCTCGACGCGCGACATCACGCGCCTCAAAGTCGGCCAGGCTGCCGAGCTTCAGATCGACGGGCTGGAGGACGAGCCCGTTACCGGGACGATCGACCGGATCAATCCAATTGCCAACGAGGGCTCGCGTTTCATAGCCATCTACATACGTCTGGAAAATCCAGCCGCCCGCTTGTGGGGTGGGATGTTCGCAACCGGATCGATTCTGGTTGATGAACGCCAGGACATTCTCATCCTTCCCGCGACCTCGCTTCGCAAGGATGGCGAGGGGACGTTTGTGCTGAAGCTCCATGACGGAACGCTCATCCGTCAGGCGGTCACCGTCAGGTCACGGTGGAACGGCGGAGCCGATATGGAGGTCGACGGGATCAGCGTCGGCGACGTTGTCGTTGCGTCGCCCCTCCCTGAACTCCAACCGGGCGTGGCAGCTGTCGTCGCGCAGGCAGGCTGACATGTTTCTGACCCGCATCTCCGTCAATTATCCGGTTTTCACCACCATGATGATGGTGGCGCTGCTGGTCGTCGGGATCTTTTCGTTCCAGCGGTTAGGGCTCGACCAATATCCCAATGTCGACGTTCCGATCGTCATGGTGATGACGACCTATCCAGGGGCAACGCCGGAAACCGTCGAGACGGACGTCACCCGCCCGGTCGAAGAGGCGCTCAATACAATCAGCGGGCTCGATGAGATCACCTCGACGTCCTATGAAGGCCGCTCCGTCGTCAGGGCGAACTTCAAACTGAACGTGCAGGGCTCGGCCGCTGCGCAGGACGTGCGCGACAAGGTGGCGGCGCTCGAGGCGAACTTTCCCGACGGCGTCGACAAGCCGATCATTTCGCGCTTCAACCCTTCCGACCAACCGATCCTTTCGGTCGCCGTGAGTTCAGCCTCGCTCGATGTTCCAAAATTGACGACGATCGCCGATCTGCAGGTTGTCCGGCGCCTCACCACGGTTTCGGGGGTTGGACAGGCCTCGCTCGTCGGTGGCCGGAAGCGGCAAGTGGACATCGGCATCGACGAGACTCGCCTGCGCGCGCTCGGCGTCGGCATCGACGAAATCATCAACGCCTTGCGCGCGGGCAACAAGAACAGCCCGGCCGGAAGTGTCGTCACGAGCTTCTCCGAGCGGACGATCCAGGTGCAGGGGCGTGTCGAGCAGCCGAAGGACTTCCTCGACATGATCGTCGCGAGGCGTGGCGGCGGTCCGATCTATCTGCGCGACGTTGCATCCGTCTCGGAGGGCGCGGCGGACGCAACGAGTCTGGCGGTCTATAACGGCGTGCCTTCGCTGGCGATCGATATCGTCAAGGTGCAGGATGCCAACACGGTGCAGGTCGTCACCGACGTCCGGCAACGCCTTGATGAGCTCAATGCCCAACTTGCCTCCCAAAGCGTCCAGCTCAGCGTGATCACCGACGCGTCCACCTCGATCAGAGAGTCGGTCGGTCAAGTGCAGACGGCCCTCATCGAAGGCGCGGCGCTGGCCGTCGCCACGGTCTTCCTCTTCCTGAACTCCTGGCGCAGCACGGTGATCACCAGCCTCACATTGCCGATCGCCATGCTCGGCACGCTCGCCGTCATCAGCTTCCTCGGCTTCACGCTCAACACGCTGAGCCTGCTCGCGCTGACCCTGTCCATCGGCATCCTCATCGACGACGCAATCGTGGTGCGCGAAAATATCACCCGCCATCTCCATATGGGCAAATCGCATCTCCAGGCCGCTCTCGACGGCACGAATGAGATCGGACTTGCGGTCATGGCGACCACGGCGACGATCATTGCCGTTTTCTTACCTGTCGCCTTCATGGAAGGCATCGTCGGCCGTTTCTTCTACGAATTCGGGGTGACGGTCTCGGCAGCCGTGCTGATCTCGCTGTTCGTTGCCTTCACGCTCGATCCCATGCTGTCGAGCGTCTGGTACGATCCCGATGCCCATCCGGACGCCAAACGCGGACCGATCGGCCGCCTTGTCGCCCGCTTCGATCTGGCTTTCGAATGGCTTGCAGACCAATATCGCCGTGTGATCGGCTGGACCCTGCGCCACCGCTTCGTCACGGTGGTGGCAACGATCGGCGTGTTCACGGGCAGCATCTTCATGATACCTCTCGTGGGTACCGAATTTGTGCCCAATGCCGACGAAGGGCGCTTCCAGATCAACGTGAGCGCACCGGTCGGCTCGTCGCTCGGCTACACCGCCGCCAAGGTTCAGCAGGTCGAAAATGCTCTCCGGGAGTTTCCGGAGGTCTCGGCGATCTATTCGACGATCAATACCGGCAACGCGGTCGGCAAACACAGGGCGTCGATCCTCGTCAGGCTCGTGCCGCAGGAGGCGCGGCGACGGACGCCGGTCTTGCTCGCCGATCCGATCCGGCAGCGCCTGTCCGTTATCCCCGGCATCGAGATCGCGATCGTTCAGGAGGGGCTTGGTGGTGGCGATAGCCCTATCCAACTGAGCGTGCTTGGAGAAGACAGGGCGGTCCTGGAACGGATCGCAGCGGAGCTCACCGACGGCATGCGCCGGATCCCGGGCATGGTCGATGTGACCTCGAGCGCCAAGGAGGCGACGAATGTCCTGTCGGTGCGTTTGAAGCGTGAGGTGGCGAGCGATCTTGGCATTGGCGTTCCGCAACTGGCCGCCACGCTGTCCCCTCTCGTCGGGGGCGAGGAAGTGACCGATTGGACAGACTTGGCTGGCGAGACCTATGAGGTTGTCGTCCGTCTTCCGTATGAGCAGCGTACCGATACCGTTGCCGTCAGCGAACTGATGATGACAACCGGACGCACCGATACGAACGGGCTTCCGGCCATGGTGCGTCTCGACCAAGTGGCCGATATCCGGGAGGTACCGGCGGCGTCCGAGATCCGCCGCCTGGATATGCAACGCGAAGTGCTGGTTTCGGCGGACGTATCCGGTCGAACCTTAGGCGACGTAACGACCGAGTTGCAGTCGCTCATCGCCGATCGCCATCTTCCGGACGGCTACCGCATCCAGTTCGGCGGCGAAACAGAGAATATGCAGAAAACGATGGGCCACATGGTCACGGCGCTGACCATGGCGGTGATATTCATCTACATCGTGCTCGCGTCGCAGTTCGGCAGTTTCCTGCAACCACTTGCCATCATGGCGGCGCTCCCCTTGTCGCTGGTCGGCGTTCTGCTCGGACTGCTTGTCACCGGCAGCACGATCAACATGTTCTCGCTGATCGGCCTCATCATGCTCATGGGCCTGGTTACCAAAAACGGCATCCTCCTGGTCGACTTCGCCAACAAGGAGCGGCGGCGCGGCCTTTCTCTCAATGAGGCTCTGATCAGCGCCGGCGCCATTCGCTTCCGCCCCATCGTCATGACGACGCTGGCGATGATCTTGGGCATGATTCCGCTCGGCATGGCGGTCGGCGGCGGCGGAGCACAGCGCGCACCAATGGCGCACGCCGTCATCGGTGGCCTTATCAGCTCGACGATTCTGACATTGATCATCGTGCCCGTCATCCTGTCCTACATCGATAGCGTGACGCGGCGGCTTGGCCGTTTCCTGCCCAAAGCGCCGGCCGATCTCAACGAAGTCGCGAGCCCTCCAACATCGCCGGAAGGGCCGGTTTCTCAAACCGACTCTGGTCGGGCTTAGAACGCTGTTCGATCTGATTGAATCAGATCGGCGCTCTAGGGTTTTGTTTGGTAAGCATCATCTTGTCGATCCTCGTTTCACTCCGGTCGGATGATGCTTTAGGCCAGCTTTCGCTTGGACGAGGAGATGAATCTCCCAGTCTTGTCAGCAAGATTAGGCCAGCAAAAACGATCGGTCGTATTCGGCCTAATGCGTAATGTTGTCGCAATCCTGGGCCCGCACAGTCCCTCAGCAGTTGGTGACCCTGGCGTCATCCTGGTCAAAGCGGAGTTAGGGATTTGCGAATGCAATCGTATCGACATCACCAAGACGGCGGCAGAACCACAGACGCGGGAATGGCGCGGATGAGGATTTTCGCCCTTGCATGCGCGGCGCTATTCACCCCGATCACCGCAAAGGGCGCCGATCTTGACACGGGCCCCGGCGACAGTTCGGCACCCGCAACAACGTCCGAACAAGCGCAACTCAGCCGAATCGACCGCGCGTTCGCGGTCCTCCACGAATGGAATGTCGTTGTCGGAGCCGCCGCCATCGTCGTGCCGGAGTACGAAGGATCGGACAAATTCAAAGTTCTGCCGTTCCCCCTCGTTTCAGCGTCGTATGGCGACTGGCTCCATCTCGATGCCAAGGGCCTGACGGCGGACTTATACACGAGCAACGGATTTCGCTTCGGCGTGAGAGGCGGGTATGAGATGGGGCGTAAGGAAGACGACTCCGATTATCTCGCGGGCCTTGGCGACATCGACATGGGTGGTGTCATCGGTGGCGTCGCGAGTTACGAAACCGGGCCGTTCAAGATTTACGCCGAAATCGACAAGACGCTCGGTAGCAGCGATGGCCTTACCGGCACTCTGGGGGCGTCGGCATCCCACAAATATGACCGCTTCATCTTCTCGGCCGATACGTCCGCGACGTTCGCCGACGACAACTACATGCAAGCTTATTTCGGCGTGAATGCCAGCCAGTCGGCGCGGTCCGGCCTTGCCCAGTATGATGCGAAGGCTGGATTGAAGCGCGTCGATGTGAAGGCGTCCGTCACCTATATGATCACCGAGAACTGGTCGGTGACAGGCGCCGCCGGCGCGGGTCTTCTGATGGGAGACGCCAAGGACAGCCCGGTCGTCAAGGACAAAGTCCAACCCTTCGCAATGATGGGTTTGGCGTATCGATTCTAGATGCCCGTCCCACTAGGGTTTCGAGTCAGGCTCCAGCACTGGGCAAGAAGCCATACAGAGCGTCTGAGCTTACGCACTGTTGGTTTCCGCAGCTCACACTGGCAGCCTGGCGTCATCACGACGACGGCGCTGTCTGGGCCGATAAGGCAACTGACCGACCCGCTTTCAGGACCTGATTTTGAGCCGGAGGTTTGCAGCCTCATCGAGGCGACGTAGGCGATTTGATCCACTCGCAATATCTCTGAAAGATATCTGCTTCGTTGCGCGTGAGCGTGAGCGACGACTTTTGGCACGTAACGGGATTTGTCCGAAGTTGGTCTGCCCCCTCTCGAACAGCCCCTTCCAAAAGCGGCGCACAAACCGCTTCAACCACTGCCTCGGTTGTTCAGCATCCCCATCATCACTTGCGATTTTTGCCGGAAGCGGAAGGGAGTAAACAATGATCCGGATAGCCGCTGTGGTCGCCCTGCACACCATCAATACGTGCCTCGTAACCCAACCCGCAGGTGCTGTCACCCCGAGCTTCGACTGTGACGTGATTCATTCCAAGGTCGAGAAGCTGATTTGCGGAAACGACACCCTCGCCACTCTCGACATGAGCCTTGCGACGCGCTTCGCCAGAGTACTAGCCCATGCAAGCGCAGACGGGGTAGCGGGCTTGCGTGCCGACCAGCGCACTTGGCGTATAGGCATGCTGAGATGCGCCGAAGCCGAACAACCCCTCGTCTGTACAGGCGACGCCTACCGCAGGCGTCTTGATGAACTCCAGCAGCCCCTTGTCGAAGACGAACGTCCGAAGTTTGCCGATCCGAATCAATAACTTGGGAAGGAACGACCTGAGAAGCGCTCTCCCCTGAGGCGGGCCGCGGTTGTGATCATCAGTCCATGATGGATCGTGCCGGTTTGGTGGGCGCGTGTGCGCCACGCAAAACGCGCGCCTAGGGCTGGTGTTCCTTCCAACGCCGATGCTGCTCTCGGAGCGCTGCCTCGATGGTGGCAAGCTGGCGTTCGTAATCCAGTTCACCGGTGCTTTTGGCGGCCACCTCGGCAGAAGCGATGACCAGGCGCCATGCATCATATTCGTGAAACGGGTTGAGTCCGATGACGTTGCCATGGGTGAGATCGCTGGGTGCCGGGGCCGACAAGAGCTTGGCGAACTCTGAGATGGCAGTGTTCATATCCCAATTGGAAACGAACAGCACCAGCGCGCATAGGGCAAGCAATGCCGTTGGCGCGCCTTTCCATCGATAGATTTCGGACTGCCGCTTGCCGAAATCGATGCCCCCGTTCGCGGCAACGAAGGTGCAAAGCGAGATCGCGGCCTCGTAGTACGGCTTGAGCTTGGTGACGTCGAACACCTCGCGCCCATGATTTTTCTGGGCGAGTTCGTTCGCTTGCCGCCACGTCGCGTCCTCGAACGGTAGCAATCCGCCCTTCACCAGCTCGAACATATGAAAGTGCTCTTCGGTGAACTGCTTTTTTGCGGCGGCTTTCCAGTCGAAAGCGGGCATTTCTGCTTGGGATGGGTGGAACTGCCAGCGCAGGTAGTGGGGATGGCGCTGAAGTGCTTGGGCCCAAGAGATAGCCTCCAACGGCATCGATATCGTGAAGCGGGTGGCGGATTTAAGATCGAAGAACCACTGTCGCATGTCCCGGATACGACCTTGGTCAAATATGCCTTGCTCGATGCCCTTGCATACCAGGAGCCGTATGGCTCTTGTTTCGGCGGTTTTTTCCGATCCGAAGTTGAGGAGGCTATCTTGGGTCGGACGAGTTTCTTCGTTCCCGTGGAATTCGCAGAATGGATGGTGGGCATCGCCGCCATTAGGATCGACAAATCTGAAGTGGGCTTGCCGGAGGATTGCCTTGGATGCTCGCGACTTTGCGGGCCGTACGATGTGAGCGCCGAATTTGCCGCAGGATGGGCATTGAACGTCTGCGCGGATCGCATCGCTGAATATGCTGAGAAGTTCGGCCCCATCGCGGTCCTGCGTCGGCTGTGTGCCGGTCATCAGGATCGCGAGTTGGTCGACATCGAGTTCGCGCTCGAACCTCACGGAAAATGCAGTTGCTGGCATTTACTCCCCCGAGCGCATTGATTCGTCTATGCGAGACCACAGAACACTACCGGAGACATCGGCAAAAGCCGGATCGAGGAAGGCGGTGCGCGGAATCGGCCCGACCTGGCGCGCGATCGCCGGCGAGGCTTGAACGTTCGGAAACCGGCAGCAGGCTGCGGCCAGCGTCGAGGAGGGCGCAGTCAAGATACATTTCTCAAAAACGGTCGTCGACGCAGTCATAAGACTGATGGTTGGCAAAACACTCCGGGCTTTTGCCCATGACAGCCTTTTCCTGCACGGCCTTGGCATCATGACCGATTGCAGTCGAATCATGTGTGACAGGGACTTTCGGCGGTCCCACAAACGATGCGCACTGAAGTTGCCTTCGAGCAACACTCGTGCACTAATTCTCATAGTATACATCGCCGATTCCGCGCCACACTTTACTCCCTTGCGCTTCCACCACGCTTCCACGAGCGTTTTCGCTCCCAGATTTTGAACAACAAAAAACCCGTTAAGTCATTGACTTAACGGGTCATTTTTGGTTGCGGGGGCAGGATTTGAACCTGCGGCCTTCAGGTTATGAGCCTGACGAGCTACCGGGCTGCTCCACCCCGCGTCAAGCGCCGTTTTTTGCGGCGACGGCCGGTATATAGCGACTTGCCGGAGAAAGGGAAACCCCTTGCCGGCTTTTTTTTGGTGATTTGCATCGGGAGGCACGAATTACCCGCGAGATGGCGGTGAAAAGCGCTGTTTTCCGCGGTTTTCACGTAGGAACAAAAGCGAGGGGCCGCAGGTCAATCCAGCATGAAAGTCAGGCGGTGGCGCCTTGTGTCGCCGGCGCAGCAGCCATGACCGGCGGCGGCAGTGCGTCGGGGCGCGACCGCAGGATTCTGTTCGATCACCCTGGGGTCAAATCGAGCCATCGTCAGTCTGCCCGCGGTATTCCGGCGCAAAAGCAAAGCTCGCACTTCCGACAACGGACGCGTCTCAATCCTCTTCAATAATCTCGGGGCAGCCGTTGGCGACCACAGCTCGCAGCGCCGACCCGATCTCGTCGGCAATCGAGCCGGGCCCGGCAATGCGGCCGGCCTCGCCGTGCATCCAGGCGGCGAGCGCCGCCGCCTCGAAGGCGGGCCGACCGGCAGCCAGCAGGCCGCCGATGATGCCGGCCAGCACGTCACCCGAGCCGGCGGTGGCGAGCGCCGCCGTGGCGTTCTCGTTGATGGCGGCGCGGCCGTCGGGATGAGCTATTACCGTATCGGGTCCCTTGAGCAGCACAACGGCGCCGGACCGCGCCGCCGCCGCGCGGGCGCGGTCGAGCTTCGAGCCGCCGATATCAGGAAAGAGCCGACCAAACTCGCCCTCGTGCGGCGTCAGGACCACCCCGGCCTTGCGCGCCTTTACAAGAGCGAAGGCCTCGTCGCGGCGGCGAGAGGCCTGGGTGATGGCGTCGGCGTCGAGCACCAGTGCGACGTCGCCCTCAAGCGCGGCGCGGATGGCCGGCCAGACGTCATCGCCAAGGCCGAGCCCTGGTCCCAGCACTGCCGCCCGAAGGCGCGGCTCGCCAAGGAGTTCGGCGAGGGCCGTCATGTCGGCCGCCGGCCTGACGACGAAGGCGGCGCGCCAGGCGGCAACGGTTGTGACGGCGTCCGGCGGCGTCGCCACGGTGACGATTCCAGCTCCCGCCCGGAGCGTCGCCTCGGCGGCGAGGCGAGCGGCACCACAGGATATAAGCGGTCCCGAGGCGACGAGCGCCGCGCCGCGGCTGTACTTGTGGCTGTCGACAGCCGCCCCCGGCCAGCAGCCAGCCCAGAGCGCCGGGCCGTTGGCGGCGGTCATGGGTGCGATATCAGCCAGTACCTCCGGATCGATGCCGATCTGCGCGAGACGCAGCCGGCCACAATGGGTGCGCCCGGGGAGCAGCAGGTGGCCGGGCTTGCGGCGAAAGAACGTGACGGTCTCGTCGGCGATGATCGCCGCGCCCCGGACCTCGCCGGTGCGACCGTCGATGCCACTCGGCAAGTCAACGGCATAGACGCGCGCGCCGTCGGCCCGAGCGGCGTTGACGGCGGCGATCAGCTCGGCATCGCGTCCGGAAACGTCACGGCTGAGGCCGGCGCCATACAGCGCATCGACGATCACCGTCGCGCGGTCGAAAAGGTCGGGCGTCGCCGGCATGGTCTCGCCGCGCCAGGCTCGTTCGGCGCCAGCGGCATCGCCCTTGAGGTCGCGGGGTGTCATGCCGTCCGGCAGGGCAAGTGCTACACGCACCACAAATCCGCGCTGCTTGAGGACACGGGCGATGACGAAGCCGTCGCCGCCGTTGTTGCCCATGCCGCACAGCACGACGGCGCGGGTGCCCTGACTGAAGCGGGCGCAGATGACGTCGGCGACGACATAGCCGGCGCTCTCCATCAGCCGCTCGCCGGGAATGCCGCCGCCGATGGTCAGCGCATCGGCTCGCCCCATCTCGGCCGGGGTCAACAGAAGTTCACCACGCATCCGGTTTTCTCCCTCGCCTTGTTCACCTTAGTACCCACCCGCCTTTTTCCGTCTACACCCTTGTGCGGACAGCAACAAATTCTCCGTCGAGGTATCGCCCCTGCCATCTTCGCGGCAATCGCGAACCTCTGAAGAATCCCGTAACGAGCCGGCGTTTTGCCTAATCAGCGTCCATTTGCCCAACTTTTAGGCCACATCCTTGGGCATTTCCCGATATCTTTCATGCCTCAGGGCTGGCGATCGCCTCATTTTTCGCCAGGAACCGCGGCACCGTCGAACTGGCACGTCGAATGCTTGAGTGGCTGCGTCTCGGTCAGCGCAGGGTGAAAATCACCTCGCGCGGGCGCCATGAGCAACGGAGACAAGGGGTCGATGAAGAAAATCGAGGCTATCATAAAGCCCTTCAAGCTGGACGAGGTGAAGGAGGCTCTGCAGGAAGTGGGGCTTCAGGGCATCACCGTGACCGAAGCCAAGGGCTTTGGCCGGCAGAAAGGCCATACCGAGCTCTACCGGGGCGCCGAATATGTCGTCGACTTCCTGCCGAAGGTGAAAATCGAGGTCGTCATGACCGACGATATGGTCGCCAAGGCCGTCGACGCGATCCGCAACGCGGCGCAGACCGGCCGCATCGGCGACGGCAAGATCTTCGTGTCGCCGGTCGAGGACGCCATCCGCATCCGCACTGGTGAATCCGGCAACGACGCTATCTGACGCGGCGCCCGGAGTTCCGGGCCGCCAGTCATGACAATCCAGAGAAATTGGGGTGCGCCGGTCAATCCTACGCTTGGCCGTGAAGCGCCCCGCAGGACCAGAAAACCCGAAAGGAAGGGCAAATGACCACTGGTGTTGACGTTCTGAAAATGATCAAGGACAACGACGTCAAGTACGTTGACCTGCGCTTTACCGACCCGCGCGGCAAGTGGCAGCATGTGACGTTCGACATCGGCCTCGTCGATGAGGACATGCTCGAAAACGGCACCGCCTTCGACGGCTCGTCGATCGCCGGCTGGAAAGCCATCAACGAATCCGACATGACGCTGATCCTCGATCCGGAATCGGCCTTCATCGATCCGTTCTTCGCTCAGACCACGCTGGTCATCGTCTGCGACATCGTCGACCCCGCCTCGGGTCAGTCCTATAACCGCGACCCGCGCTCGATCGCCAAGAAGGCCGAGTCCTACGTCGCCTCGCTCGGCATCGGCGACACCGTGTTCTTCGGCCCGGAAGCCGAGTTCTTCGTGTTCGACGACGTCCGCTTCTCGGCGACGCCCTACAACACCGGCTTCAAGCTGGACATGGTCGAGCTGCCGACCAACGGCGACACCGAATACGAATCGGGTAACCTCGGCCACCGCGTCCGCACCAAGGGCGGTTATTTCCCGGTGCCGCCGATCGACAGCCTGCAAGACATGCGTTCGGAGATGCTCACGGCCATGGCCGAGATGGGCGTCGTCGTCGAGAAGCACCACCACGAGGTGGCGTCTGCCCAGCATGAGCTCGGCATGAAGTTCTCGACGCTGACC
>Ga0316613_10001358_pt1 | contig 16791 bp, 10 predicted proteins | sample OWC_soil_day10_C_2_FD_207647 | JGI IMG/M metagenome (GOLD analysis project Ga0316613, IMG submission 207647) | Wetland soil microbial communities from Old Woman Creek delta, Ohio, United States - OWC_soil_day10_CT_b | ecosystem: Environmental > Terrestrial > Soil > Wetlands | place: USA: Ohio...
CCCAGGAAAAGGTGATAGGCCGGGTTCTCGCTCTCGTCCGTGTAGGGATAGCCGACTTCTTCCACGAAGCGCTGGAAGGCCTGGCGCTCCTCCTTGGCTACCTGAACTCCCACCAGCACCTGACCGTAGGTGGCGCCATCATTGCGGTAGTGGAATAGGCTGATGTTCCAGGTGTCCGCCATGTGGGAGAGGAAGTCCAGCAGGGCTCCCATGCGCTCGGGGAACTCGAAGCGGTAGACCACTTCTTCGATATCGGGCTTCACCAGGCCGCCCACCATGTGGCGGATGTGGAGCTTGGCCAGCTCGTTGCCCGTCAGGTCCTTCACCCGGTAGCCCTTGCCCTTGAGCATGGCCATGGTGCTCTCCCGCTCCTCGCGCCCCTTCACCGCCAGTCCGATGAAGACGAAGGCCTGGGTCGGGTCGGTGTAACGGTAATTGAACTCGGTGATGGGCCGGGGGCCGAGGACCTTGCAGAAGGCCTTGAGGGCTCCGGGCTTCTCCTTCAGGTTCAAGGCGAAGAGGCACTCCCGGTCTTCGCCCAATTCAGCCCGTTCGGCGATGTGCCGGAGGCGGTTGAAGTTGATGTTGGCGCCGCTGATGATGCCCACCAGGTTCTGCTGCTTCGCTCCGGTGCGCTCGACGTATTTCTTGATGCCCGCCACCGAGAGGGCCCCCGAGGGTTCGGCGATGGAGCGGGTCTCGTCGAAGATATCCTTGATGGCCGCGCTCATCTCGTCGGTGTTGACCCGGATGACCTCGTCCACACACTGCTTGCAGATGCGGAAGGTCTCTTCGCCCATGGATTTCACGGCCACGCCATCCGCGAAGATATCCACCTTGTCCAGGGTCACCCGCTTCCCGGCCTTGAGGGAGTGATAGAGCACGGCGGAGCCTTCGGGTTCCACGCCAATGATCTTGGTCTCGGGCCGCAGGTACTTGATGTAGGCCGCCACGCCAGCGATGAGACCGCCCCCTCCCACGGGGATGAAGATGGCTTCGATGGGACCGGGGTGCTGGCGGATGATTTCCATGCCGATGGTGCCCTGCCCCGCGATGACCTCCGGGTCATCGAAGGGATGGACGAAGGGCAGGCCCTGCTCCTTGGATAGGGTCAGGGCGTGGGCGCAGGCGTCGTCGTAGCTGTCTCCAAAGAGCACGGCCTTGGCCTTGCGCCGCCGCACTGCGTTCACCTTGATCTGAGGCGTGGTCTTGGGCATGACGATAATGGCGGGAATGCCCAAGTGCTGGGCCGCCAGGGCGACGCCCTGGGCATGGTTGCCCGCCGAAGCCGTGATGATGCCGTTCTTCCGCTCCTCGGGGCTCAGCCAGGCGATCTTGTTGTAGGCGCCGCGGAGCTTGAAGGAAAAGACGGGCTGAAGATCCTCCCGCTTCAGGAAGACCCGGTTACCCAGCCGATCCTCAAGGAGGGGCGCCGGGTCCAGCGGCGTCTCGATGGCCACCTCGTAGACCTTGGCCTCCAGGATCTTCTTGATGTATTTCATCGGCATGGCAACTCCAAAGGACACTTACACCACCAAGACACGAAGACACCAAGCAAAGCGGAAGAAAGAGAAGAGTGGCTTGCTGCTTTTCTTCGTGTCCCTTAGTGCCTTAGTGTCTTCGTGGTGGAATTACAGGGGCAGGTCGTCGGCGTGGAGCGGCAGGGCGCCTTCGCCGCAGTAGGGGGCGACCTCGTGGCCGTGGCCCCGCAGGACGTACTTGTAGATCAGGAGGCCTTCCAGACCCACGGGGCCCCGGGCGTGGATGCGGGCGGTGCTGATGCCCACTTCGGCCCCGAAGCCGTAGCGGAAGCCGTCGGCGAAACGGGTGGAGGCGTTGTGGTAGACCCCGGCGGCGTCCACCTCGTTGAGGAAGCGCTCTGCGGCGGCCCCGTCTCCTGTGATGATGCACTCGGTGTGGCCGGAACTGTGGGCCCGGATGTGGTTCAGGGCTTCGTCCAGATCCTTCACCACCTTGAGGGCCAGGATGGGGGCACCGTACTCGGTATCCCAATCCGCCTCGGTGGCGGGCTTGACCATGGGGGCGATGCCCCTGGTGATTTCGCAGCCCCGGAGTTCCACCCCCCTGGGCGTCAGGTCTGCAACCAGCCTGGGAACCAAGTCCATGGCCACAGCCTCATGGATCAGCACCGTCTCCACCGCATTGCAGGCGGCGGGGTACTGGAGCTTGGCGTCCCGCACCAGGCGGACAGCCATGGACAGATCGGCCTTGGCATCCAGATACATGTGGCAGATGCCCTCGGCATGCCCCAGCACGGGAATGCGGGTCCGGGCCTGGATAGAGCGCACCAGTTCGCTGGAACCCCGGGGGATCACCAGATCCACGGACTGGTTCTGCTGGAGGAGGATATCGATGGAGGCGCGGTTCTCCAGGATCACCAGGGCATCCTGAGACAGTCCGGCCTCCTCGAGGCCCTGCTTCATGAGGCCCACGAGGCAGGCCACGGAATGGGCGCTCTCACGGCCACCCTTGAGGAGGGCGGCGTTGCCGGACTTGATGGCCAGGGAACTGATCTGCACCGCAGCGTCGGGCCGGGATTCGAAGATCACCGCCAGCACCCCCAGGGGCACGGGGCGACGCTCCAGCACCAAACCCTCGTCGAGCTGGCGCCGGATCTGGAGTTTGGCCAGGGGATCCGGCAGCTCCACCACGGACTCAAGACCCCGGATCATCTCCTCCACCTTGACCCGGTTCAGCTTGAGACGCTGGTACGCCGAATCGCTCAGCTCCCCGGAAGCCAGCATGGGCTCGGCGGCCTTCAGATCCTCGGCGTTGGCGGCCAGGATGTCCTCCATCCGCTCCTGCAGGAGTTCCGCGGCCCGGCGAATGGCCTTGCAGCGCAGCTTATGGGCGCTGAAGGCCAAGGTGGTGGCCGCAGCCCGGGCCTGGGCGATGCGCGCCAGTACGTCCTGCTCCAGGTTCGTAGTCATAGCTTCTCCTTCATCGGTCTGGCACCCGGCACGAAATAGGTGCCCACAGGTCGCCCCACCGCCACATCCCGGACTGCACCGGGTTTTTCGCCGGAGGCGATGACCACCGCCACGCCCGCGTCCATACCCAGACGCGCAGCCTCCAGCTTGGTACCCATGCCACCACGGCCCCGCTCACTGCCCCCCTGGGCCAAAGCCCATATCTCGGGGGTGAGGGCCTTCACGATGGGGATGAGGGGTGCGCCGGGGGTGGTCTTGGGATTGGCCTCGTGGAGCCCGTCCACATCCGAGAGGATGAGCAGCAGGTCCGCCTCCACCTCGGCGGCCACCAGGGCCGAGAGCTTGTCGTTGTCGCCGAAGACCCGGCGGCGCTGAGGAGTGTCCTCCACCCGCTCCAGCTCGAGAGTTGAAACGGTGTCGTTCTCATTGATGATGGGAATCACGCCGAGTTGGAGGAGCTTCTCCAGGGTGGCCCGGAGATTGCCTCGGCGCACAGGGTCGGCGAAGTCGTCCTCCACCAGCAGCACCTGGGCGCAGACCGTGTCCATGCGGTGGAAGCCCGCCTGGTAGAGGCCCATCAGTTCCCCCTGCCCCACGGCGGCGCAGGCCTGCTTGAGGTCCAGGGTCTTGGCCTTGGTGGCCAGGCCCAGGCGCAGGGCCCCCAGGCCGATGGCGCCGGAACTCACCAGCACGATCTCACAGCCTTCACGGCGGAGGGCCACCAGGGCCTCCATGAGGGTGAAGAGGCGCCCCAGGGCTGGGTAGCCATCGGCGTCGAGCAGCACATTGGTGCCGACCTTGATGACGAGGCGGTGGGGGTGGATGCGGTGGGTGCCGGTCATTTCCCCAGCCCTCCCGCAACCCGGGCGGCATGCTCGATGCCCCGGGCGATGGTGGAACGCAGGCGGCCATCCTCCAGCACCAGGAGCCCGGCGATGGTGCAACCGGCGGGGGTGGTCACCTCGTCCTTGAGGGCGGCGGGGTGCTTGCCGCTCTGGAGGGCCATGGTGGCGGCCCCCAGGGTCATCTGGGCCGCCAACTCCTGGGCGACGCCCCGGGGGAGCCCGCACTGGACGCCGCCCTCGGCCAGGGCCTCCAGGATCACGAAGATGAAGGCCGGGCCACTGCCACTAAGGGCCGTCACGGCATCGAAGTGCTTCTCCTCCAGGTTCATGACCCGGGCGATGGGCTCAAAGAGGCTCCGGGCCTTGGCCAGATGGTCCTCAGAGGCCGCCTGGCCCGGGGAGAGCACCACCATGCCCTGGTGCACCGAGCAGGCCGTATTGGGCATGGCGCGCACCACGGGGGTTCCGGCGGGGACGTGGGATTCCAGGGCAGCCAGGGTGACCCCCGCGGCGATGGAGATCACCAGGGGATGGTGGTCCAGGGCGCCGCCCTTGCCGAGTTCCGTCAGCACCGGTCCGATCTCCTTGGGCTTGACGCAGAGGAGCACCACCTCCGAGGCCTTGGCGGCCTCCACCGCCCCGGTGGCCATGCTGAGCCCCAGGGCAGCAGCCCTGGCGGCCAGGGCTTTGTGGTTGGGATCCGCAGGATGGATCTGCTCAGGCGGGAAGCCCCCGGCCTCCACCAGACCGGCACTGATGGCCTGTCCCATGGTCCCGAAACCGATCACGGCCACGCTTGGGAAAGCAGTCATGGAAGCTCCTGATACGAAAAAACCCCGACCGTTGCGGGGGTGCGGGTAGCGTCGATCTCTAACTACGAGTGAATCTAGCGCGAGACTCCCCACCCACCCCTGGAAAAGGGGCGAGGGTGCGGAATGCTGATTCGCGGGACAATGTACATGGCACCAGCCTATCATTTGCCATGAATCTGTGTCCAGGAGAGCCCTATGGCCATCCCTCATCCTTTCGGCAACACGCAGGTCCCCCTCGAGGAATTGGGAAGGTTCTTTTCGCTACCAGCGCTCGCTGAGCACCTGGGCCAGGATCTCAGCCGCCTGCCCGTCTCCATCCGCCTGGTGTTGGAGAGCGTCCTGCGGAACTGCGATGGAGAGCGCATCACGGCGGACCATGTGAAGCAGCTGGCCTCCTGGCAGCCCCAGGCTCCCAGGGTGGACGAGATCCCCTTCGTGGTGGCCCGGGTGGTGCTCCAGGACTTCACGGGGGTTCCCCTCCTGGTGGACCTGGCCGCCATGCGGGAAGTGGCCGCCGGAGCGGGGCTGGACCCCAGGCGCATCGAGCCTCTGGTTCCCGTGGACCTGGTGGTGGACCACTCGGTCATGATCGACCACTACGGCACCAAGGATGCCCTGAAGCAGAACATGGAGCTGGAGTTCCAGCGCAACGGCGAGCGCTACGCCTTCATGAAGTGGGGCATGGAGGCCTTCCAGACCTTCAAGGTCGTCCCTCCGGGCTTCGGCATCGTCCATCAGGTCAACCTGGAGTACCTGGCCCGGGGCGTCCACCGGGACAACGAAGGCGTCTACTACCCGGACACCCTGGTGGGCACCGACAGCCACACGACCATGATCAACGGCGTGGGCGTGGTGGCCTGGGGCGTGGGCGGCATCGAGGCCGAGGCCGCCATGCTGGGCCAGCCGGTCTATTTCCTCACCCCGGATGTGGTGGGATTTGAGCTGACGGGCAAGCTGCGGGAGGGTGTGACGGCCACGGACCTGGTCCTGACGGTCACGGAGATCCTGCGCAAAGCCAAGGTGGTGGGCAAGTTCGTGGAATTCTTCGGAGAGGGTGCCGCCAGCCTCACGGTGCCGGATCGCGCCACCCTGGCCAACATGGCCCCGGAATATGGCGCCACCATGGGCTTCTTCCCGGTGGACGAAGAAACCATCGCCTACTTCAAGGCCACGGGCCGCAAAAAGAAGGAGATCGAGGCCTTCGAGGCCTACTTCAAGGCCCAGGGGCTTTTCGGTGTGCCCGAATCCGGAGCGATCGACTACAGCCAGACCCTGAGCCTGGACCTGAGCACCGTTGTCCCCTCCCTGGCGGGTCCCAGGCGCCCCCAGGACCGCATCGAGATCGGCCACATGGCCAGCCGCTTCGCCGAACTCTTCCCCCAGGCCACCAAGGAAGCCTTCCCCGCCGGAGAAGGCGTCGAGGTGCACCATGGGGATGTGCTCATCGCCGCCATCACCAGCTGCACGAACACCTCCAACCCAGGCGTCATGCTGGCGGCTGGCCTGGTGGCCCAGAAGGCCGTGGAGGCGGGGCTGAAGGTGGCGCCCCACATCAAGACCTCCCTGGCTCCGGGCTCCCGAATCGTCACCGAATATCTGGAAGAGGCGGGCCTGCTCAAGCCGCTGGCCAAGCTGGGCTTCAATGTGGCGGCCTACGGCTGCACCACCTGCATCGGCAACTCCGGCGAACTGGCCCCGGCCATCAACGAGGCCATTGCAGCCAATGACCTGGTGGGTGCCGCCGTGCTCTCGGGCAACCGGAACTTCGAGGCCCGGATCCATCCCGCCATCAAGGCCAACTTCCTGGCCAGCCCGCCCCTGGTGGTGGCCTATGCCCTGGCGGGGAACGTGACGGTGGATCTGCTGCGGGAACCCCTGGGCCTGGACAAGAAGGGCGAGCCTGTCTTCCTCCGGGACCTCTGGCCCAAGGGCAAGGAGATCCGCGCCCTCCTCAAGAAGGCCATGAAGCCCAAGGCCTTCCGGGAGAACTACGCCAAGGTGGCCACCAAGCCCGGCAAGCTCTGGGACAAGGTGCCCAGCGTGGCCAGCGAGACCTATCCCTGGCCCGCCAGCACCTACATCGCCAAGCCCCCCTTCTTCGAGGGCTTCCGCCTGGAGGGAAACCCAGTCTTCACCCCCGGCGTAAAGGCCGCGAGGATCATGGCCCTCTTCGGCGATTCGGTCACCACGGATCACATCTCGCCGGCGGGGTCCATCAAGGAGGCCTCGCCCGCCGGGCAGTATCTGCTGGCCCAGGGGGTCGCCAAGGTGGATTTCAATTCCTATGGCTCCCGCCGGGGTAACCACGAAGTCATGATGCGGGGGACCTTCGCCAACGTACGCATCCGCAACCTGATGCTGCCCCCCAAGGAAGACGGCTCCCGGGTCGAAGGCGGGTTGACGCTGCACCAGCCCACTGATGATAAACTTTTTATTTTCGACGCCGCCATGCGCTACCAATCCGAAGGGGTGGCGACGGTGATCTTTGCCGGCGAGGAATACGGTACCGGCTCCAGCAGGGACTGGGCCGCCAAGGGCACCCAGCTCCTGGGCATCAAGGCCGTGGTGGCCCGGAGTTTCGAGCGCATCCATCGCGCCAACCTGGTCGGCATGGGGGTCCTGCCCCTCCAGTTCATGCCCGGCGATTCCTGGGAGACCCTGGGCCTCACCGGGAACGAGACCATCGATATCGAGCTGGATCCTGACCTGAAGCCCCAGAGCGAAGCCCAGCTCCGCATCACAAGGGCCGACGGCTCCGTGGTCAACGCCTGGCTGCGCCTGCGGATCGACACACCCATCGAAGTCGCGTACTACCGGGCCGGGGGTATCCTGCCCTTCGTCCTGCGGGATCTCCTCAAGCCAGCCCCTTGAAGCGCCGAAGGGCGTCCTGACGCGCCAGTGCGTGGTCCACGATGGGGGGCGGGAAGTCGCCGTCCCCCTGGTAGCGCCGGATGAACTCGCCCTTTGGATCAAAGGTGCGGGCCTGGGTCGTGGGATTGAAGATGCGGAACCAGGGCTGGGCATCGCAGCCCGTGGAGGCCGCCCACTGCCAGCCGCCATTATTGGCGGCCAGATCGTAGTCCAGCAGGTGCCGGGCGAAGAAACGCTCCCCCCGCAGCCAGTGGATGCCCAGATCCTTGGTCAGGAAAGAGGCGGTCACCATGCGGAGGCGGTTGTGCATCCAGCCTGTGCTGAGCAGCTGGCGCATGGCGGCGTCCACCAGGGGATAGCCCGTCCGCCCCTCGCACCAGGCCTCAAAGCGCGCATCGGCCACTGCGCCCTCCTCCCAGGGAACGGCCTCATAAGCCCGCTTGAAGGCGTGGGATTCCACATCGGGCCGATGCCAGAGGATCTGATGGTAGAAGTCCCGCCAGACCAGTTCGTTCAGCCAGGACTGGGCGCCTTCGGTGTCCTGAGTCAAGGCAAAGCGCACCAGTTCCCGAATGGAGATCGTGCCGAAACGGAGGTGCACGGAGAGACGGGAAGTCCCCTCCAGAGCCGGAAAGTCCCTGTCCTGCTGGTAGTTGCCGATCCTTGTTTGAAAGCCATCCCAAAGCTCCCTGGCCCCCCCGCTTCCGACCCGAAGCGACAGATCGGTCTTCCGGAAGCCCAGCTCCGCCAGTTCGGGGATCCGCTCTCCGGCCCCCTTGGGGGCCAAGCGCTCCAGGCCTTCAACCTCGAAGGGGGAGACGCGATGGGGTGCCAGGGAGCGCATCCAGGCTTTCCGGTAGGGGGTGAACACCGAGTACATCCCCCCTGCCCCGGTCTTCAGTTCGTCCTTTTCAAAGATCACCTTGTCCCGCAAGGACGTGAAGGCGATGTTGTGTGCCTCCAGGGCGCGGGCGACCGCTGCGTCCCGCTGGATGGCCTTCGGCTCGTAGTCGGTGGCGCAGACCACCTCCTGGACGCCCAGCTCCAGGGCAAGGCGGGGAATGAGTTCCCGGGCGTCCCCGTGGCGCACCAGGAGGCCCGCCCCCTTGGATTGCCTGGCCAGCTCGCGGTCCAATTCCCGTACGGATCCATGGATGAACTCAACCCGACGATCCTCCTCCGGGAGAGCATCCAGAATGGGCCTGTCGAAGACAAAGACACCATGCACCCGGCCAAATCGCCCAAGTGCCTCGCGCAATGCCGCGTGATCCCGAGCCCGCAGATCGCGGCGGAACCAGACAAGGGCGGCGGTTGGGGTCATGGAGCTCCAGTCCCTCGGGAATGACAAATGACGGGGATCAGTTTGCACCCAGACACCGGATAATCATCTATGGAAAGGCTCCCCATGGAATGGTTTGTCCGGGACTTCGATCATCCCCTCTATTTTGAGATCTACCAATGCAAGGAGGCGGAGGCCCGGGAGGAAGGGGTCGCCCTGGCAGCCATGCTGGACCTGCCCAAAGGCAGTCTCGTCCTCGACCTTCCCTGCGGATGGGGTCGACTCAGGCCGGCCTTGGAGCATCGGGGATATCGGGTCGTGGGGGGTGATCTGAGCCCCTTGAACCTCTCACGCCACCAAAGCGAATCCCCGGGTGCCCTGGTGCGCCTGGATTTCAGGCAACTCCCTCTGAAAAGCGGAGTTGCCGATGGAGTTTTCTGCGCCTTCACCAGTTGGGGCTATTTCGCCAGCGAGGAGGAGAACCTGCGCCAGCTGCAGGAGTTCCACCGGGTCCTGCGGCCCGGGGGCGTGCTGCTCCTGGATCTGGTGAGCCGCAGCTACCTGGAGGAGGGGGTCTCCCGGACCGAGAACATCTGGTTCAACGCCGTCGGCGGCTACCGGGAGCGGGTTCGCTGGAGCCCGGATCGCCGGAGGATCCTGACCGATCGCATCCACCATGGCGAGCGTTTCCGCCACGACATCTGGATCCCGGAGGACCAGGAGGTCCTGGATTGCCTGGACCGGGCCGGTTTCGAGGTCCAGGCCCCCTGGGGGGATCTGGAAGGCCACCCTCTGGATGGCAAGTCCGAGCGCCGGATCTATCGGGCGACTTCCCGCCCCACACCCAGGGCATAGGCCCCGAATCCCAGGCCCAGCAACACGAGTGTGAGCCGGATGCCTAGGAATTCCACACCGGCGCTCCCCAGGAAGGGACCAGCCATCATGCCCACGGCAAAGGAGAGGTTGAGGATGCCGAAGACCGTGGCGTAGCTGGTGCTGCCCATGCGCTCCACAGCGTCTGTCACTGCGGGGCTGGCGGGACTCATGACAAGGGAGGACGCGAGGCCGAGTCCGGCCATGGAGCCGAGGATGACCCAGGGGGCATGGAAGAAGGCGGGCAGAGGCGCCAGGAAAAGGGTCATCACAAGTCCGGTCCGCAGGATGGTGCGATGCCCATAGCGGTCCGCAAGCCCCCCGGCCAAGGGGGAGGTCAGGGTATGCCCCAGGGCCGCCACGGCGAAGCAGAGGCCGATGGAGGAGGGGCGCCAGCCCAGGACCCGATCGAAATGGAGGGGGAGCGTGGATTCCAGGGTGGCCCAGATCCCCGCCCCCAGGGCCGTAGCACCCGCGAAGAGCCGCACGGTCCGGTTCTTCAGGAGCACCCCGTATTCCAGGGGCTCCCCCTTCACCTTGATGGCATCCTCCAGAAGGAAGGCCCGGGCCAGCGCATCCAGGATGGCGAGGCCCCCGGCCAACAGGAATGGGGCCTTCAGGCCGAAGTGCTCTGCCAGGAAACCGGCGATGGGGGGCCCCAGGAAGACCCCCAGATTGGCAAAGGCGAAACAGGTGCCCATGGCCTTGCCCCGGTGCTCGGAGGGCCAGTGATCCGCCACGAGGGCCATGCCGGAGGTCCAGGTGGCGGTGGCGGACAGCCCCTGGAGGATCCGCGCCAGCAGCAGGAGCCAGAAGGCATGGGAGAAGGCGAAGAGCAGGGTCGTCCCGCCCAGCCCCACCAGCCCCCAGAGCATGGCATAGCGCCGGCCGAACCGGTCCCCCAGGCGGCCGATGGGCAGGGTTCCCAGGAGAAGGGCGGCGGAGTAGCTGCCGAAGAGCACCCCCAGGCGCATCTGGGAAAACCCGAAGTCCTTGGAATAGATCGGAAGGAGTGGGACCAGAAGGTAGTAGAGGAAGGTATCCGTGAAGAAGGCGGTGGCCACGACGATCAGGGCCGAAGTGCGGGGCTTTATGAAGCGCATGCCTGATCCTACGTGAAGGGTGCCCGGCCCCGCCAGAGGGCGTTGAGAGCTTGCACATCCTTCATTACTTGAACCCAGAAGCTGCCTGCCGATAGGAAGGGACCAGTCCGCCCAGAGTTCTCCATGATGTCTCCCTGGTTCCGATGGATGTCCCTGGCCCTGCTCCTCCTGGCCGGAGCCGGGGAACACCATGCCCATGCCCTTCCTCCACCTCCGCCAGCGCGGATGCTTTTCAGAAGTTTCGGAGTCCTCCAGGGGCTCGACAACATGGCGGTCACGTCCTTACTACAGGATAGTGAAGGCTTCCTGTGGGTGGGGACCCAGGGGAACGTGTTCAGATTCGAAGGTCAGCGTTTCCAGTCCTTCGGGCTCAAAGATGGACTGCCATCAGGCTACATCACGAGCATGGCCTCGGGCCAGGACCAGGGAGTCTGGGTCGGCACATGGAGTGGCCTTGCGCATTTTGAAGAAAACCGATTCAAGGCCGTCCCCTTCCCTATTCCCGAGGCATTTCCCCGCATCAATGCCCTGGCTTTCGATGGCAAGGGCGCGCTGTGGATAGCCTCCTCCGCAGGAGCCTTTGTCATGGAACCGGGCGGCAAGGTCGCACCCGTGGCTGGCTGGCCGGAAGGAGAGGCCCATGCCGTCTGCCCGGGCCGGAACGGTGTGTGGTTCTCGGCCGGCCCGAGATTACTCTTTCTGAAGGTTTCAGGTAAGTGGATCCGACCCGCACCGGACCCCAGTCCGAACGGAGAGCGCATCCATGACATCCTGGTGCATCCGGATGGAAGGCTTTTTGCGCGCTCCATCTCCAACCTGTGGGTGCTCCCCCCGGGGGCGGGAAGATTCAGCCTGCTGAAGACCCCCTTCGCGACCTCCACCCAGAGTGCCTCCAGCTGCTATCTCGCACCCACCGGTGAGATGTTGGTTCCAACCGATGAAGGTATTCTCTCCATCCGGGAGGGTTCCATCAGCCGCATCGCCCCCAGCCAGGGCGTGCCCACCGCCTCTCCACGCGCAGTCCTGGTGGACCGGGAAGGCTCCTTCTGGGTGGCCGGTCAGGGTATCCACCGCGGCCTGGGCACAGCAGCCTGGCGAGCCTACACAACCCAGGAAGGGCTTCCGCACGATCAGGTGTGGGCCATCCTGCGGGACTCCCGGGAGCGCCTCTGGGTCGGGACAAACCTTGGTGTCGCCATTGGGACGCCAAAGGGGTGGCAAGGCTTGGCGGCAACCCGTCGGAACGCCATCCGCACCCTCCTCGAAGGGCCTGATGGGCACATCTGGGCCGGGACAGCTCAGGGAGAGATCCTGATTCTCACGCCTTCCGGACAGATCCTGTATCGCCTGGGGGCTGCGGCCGGACTCAAAACGCGCAAGGTGCTCTCCCTCAGCCGGAACAGTGAGGGGATATGGGTGGGAACGGACGGGGATGGGCTTTTCCGGGTCACCCTGCAAGGAGGGGCTTGGAAAGCCGCCCTCGAACCTTTGGGGAAACACGGCCCCGAGCGCATCAGCCAGATCATCTCGGATAGCAGAGACCGGGTGTGGGTCGCCACGGACCATGGCCTGGCCCTGCGCCACCAGGGGTCCTGGCGCTTCTTCGATCAGGCGGCAGGACTGCGACAGAATCATGCCTCCTACCTGAACCTATCCAGCGAAGGAGAACTCCGGGTCGCCTATTTTGAACCGATCGGTCTTTCCCGTTTCAGCGTGGGTCAGGACGGGAATCTGACCCTTCTGGAACACCTGGACTCCAGCAAAGGGCTTGCATCGGATTTGACCTATTTCCTGGGGGAGGACGCTTTCGGGCGCTTGTGGGTGGGCGGCGGACGGGGAGTGGACGTTTTCCGGAAGGGGGAACGCAGGCATTTCGGAAGTGACAACGGTCTTGTGGGGGAAGACTGTGACGCAACGGCCTTCATGGCGGAACCGGATGGTCAGGTCTGGGTGGGGACGAGCACGGGATTGGCGCACTACCAAGGGGGGGGGAAGGAAAGTCACCCAAGCCCTCCCAGCATCCTCCTGATTTCCGCACGTCTGGGCAGCCATTCCCTTCCCAGCTCCGCTCATGGAGAGCTTCGGGTACGCCATCGGGAAAATGATCTTTCCATCCAATTCGCGGGCAGCAGCTTCATCAGCGCAAACCAGATGGAGTATGCCTATCGCCTGACGGAAGGCCCGGAAGAGGCCTGGAAACTCACCCGGAACCGGGAACTCCATATCGCCGCCCTGACTCCTGGGTCCTATGTGCTGCAACTGCGCTGTCGACAGGATCAGGGCGACTGGGGTCCGGTGAAGGAACTGCGTTTCTCCATCGAGGCTGCATGGTGGCAATGGTGGTGGCTCAGGAGTGGCATCATCCTCTTGATCCTGGGGGCGGCGTCCCGGCTCATCTACTGGCATGTCCTGAACCTGAAGCAAAGAAACAGGGAGCTGGAAATCCTGCTCAAGCTTTCGGACTCCCTGGCGCAGGAACTGGAAAGCGCCAACCTGAACCTCCAGGAGCAGACCCTGACCGACCCACTGACTGGACTGAAGAACCGGCGATTTCTGGATGCGATCATCCCAAGGGATCTCGCAGAGGTTGAACGCTTGCGACAGGAGGATTCCCAGACCGGCCAGAACATGGATCTGCTCTTCCTGATCATCGATATTGATCACTTCAAATGGGTCAATGACCACTATGGCCATCAGGCTGGGGACGCCGTCCTTCAACAGTTTGCCGATGTATTGAAGTCCGCGACCCGCGGCTCGGATACCGTGATCCGCTATGGAGGGGAAGAATTCCTCATCCTCGCCAGGCAGACCCGGAGAGAGGACGCCATCGTCCTGGCAGAGCGCATCCGCAAATTTGTAGCGACCCGCCGCTTCATCCTCCCCTCCGGCGAGTGCATCATGCGCACCTGCAGTATCGGTTTCGCGCCCTACCCCGTCTGTGTAGATGATCTCAGGGCTGTACCGTGGGAGCGGGTACTTGAATTGGCAGACCAGTGTCTTTATCAGGCCAAGGATGAGGGCAGGAATCGCTGGCTCGGATTGCTACCCCGGAGGCAGAGCCTTCAGCAGCCGCGAGGGCAGATCCCCCAGGATCTGGAATCCCTGCTGAACGCCGGGCACCTCCAGATGGTCTCCTCCAACAATAGCGAGGCCCCTTGCGGGGCCCAGGTGGATCGGTAAGCCGGATTCTGTCGTGGGGTGTCATTCCTCTGGGGACCGCATCACTGCGGAACTCAAGCGACCTACCCGCTGGCTCAGTCGAGCCGACCTACGTTCCTTGCGGAACACACCAGCCTATTTGGTCTTGCTCCGTGGGGGGTTTACCGTGCCCGTCCCGTTGCCGGTCCGGCGGTGGGCTCTTACTCCACCGTTTCACCCTTGCCTGTGCCTTTCGGCCATCGGCGGTCTGTTCTCTGTTGCACTTTCCGTCGGGTCACCCCGCCCAGGCGTTACCTGGCCCACTGCTCTACGGAGTCCGGACTTTCCTCTGCGGCGAACCGCAGCGACACCCTGATCCACACCCCATGCTAACACGCCCCGAGCCCGTATGATGGAAGAGAACCCCCATAAGGACTCTGGATGCATCACGAACCAACAGGATCGGCCGAACGCGTCATCGCCTACGTGGAGGGTGATATCTGGCTCGGTCATGGAGCCAGCCAACGTCGCCTCTTCCTGAAAACAATGCTCTCCATGGGATGGAAAGTGGTTCTTGTGGCATGGGAGGCTTTGGGCTCCAGCCAGGATACGCTTGACGAATTCCCAGATGCAGCTTCCCGGATCCATTGCATCTCGATCCCAGTGAAACCGGACGGCTATGAGGTTCCAGAGCGCTGGAAGATGATTCAGGCATCCATCAAGGCGGCGGAACAGCAGACGGGCTGGCATGTGGATCTGGCCTTCCTTGCCTGGTACGACAACCTTCGCCCTCACAGAAAGCAGCTCAAGGCCTGCCTCGGCATCCTCGAATGCCCCTGGGTCGGCTTCTATTTCCATCCCAGCCAATACCGCTGGAACACGCCCCTCGGCTTCCGCAAGCGCATCCGCCAGATACAGGTGGACGTTCAAATGCTGCGCCAACCCCAATCCAGAGGCTTGGGAATTCTGGATGAAGGCCTTGGCTTCCCCTTGCGCTGGATCCTTCGGAAGAAAGCCCTGGTGGTCCTACCCGAACAGACCGAAGTGGAGAGCTCCTTTTCAGCGGAAGCCCTGGAGCTTCGCAGGCTGGCGGCCGGGAGGCCCATCGTCGGCCTGCTGGGTCGCCTGAGCCCAAGGAAGGGGGTTTTGAATTTCCTTAGAGCCGCTCAAGCGATCGACCCGTCCAAAGCATGCTTTCTGCTTGCAGGAAAATTCAGGATGGAAGACTTCCCTCCATCAGAGCGGGAGGAACTGGGGCGACTCCTGCGCCCCGCCGAAAACCTGTACCTGAAGCTTGACCACATCGAGGATGCAGCTGAATTCAACGCGTTCTTCCGAGCCTGTGATCTCCATATCCTGGTCTATGAAAAGTTCTTCCATAGCAGCGGGCTCCTGGCCAAGGCCGCGATCTTTGAAAAACCGGTCATTGTCGCAAAGGGTTACTGCATGGGCGAGAGGGTACAACGGTATGCCCTGGGTACATGCGTCCCAGCAAAGAATCCGGATATGCTTCAAACCGCCATCCTGCAAATCTTGGAGAGTCACCTAGGTGACGACAACCGATTCCTGGCTGGATGCGCTGCTTACAGAGAAACCCTCACAGATGAACCATTTCAGGAAGCCCTGCGACAGCTTTGCGGTGCCTGAACTGGGGATCCACACCCTCTTATGGATTACATAAAATGAAAAAAGCATTGGTATGTGGTGCAGGTGGTTTCATCGGTGGACACCTTGTCCGTCGCTTGAAAGCAGAGGGTTTCTGGGTCAGGGGAGTGGACCTCAAGCATCCAGAGTTCACCCCTTCGATGGCAGATGACTTTGTCATTGGCGACCTGCGGGAAGCGCTCCAAGTCCAACAGGCCATGGATCAGCCATTCGACGAGATCTACCAGTTGGCGGCGGACATGGGAGGAGCAGGCTATATCTTCGCGGGGGAGAACGACGCGGAAATCATGCATAACTCCGCGCTGATCAACCTGCAGGTCCTCCGGCGGGCCCAACTCGTTGGATCGGGACGGATCTTCTATTCCTCCTCCGCCTGCATCTACCCAGCCAGGAACCAGGAGGATCCAGGTCACCCCGACTGCCACGAGGCGTCAGCCTACCCAGCAGCCCCCGACAGTGAATATGGATGGGAAAAGCTATTCAGCGAAAGGATCTATCAGGCATTCAGCCGAAACCATGGCACGCAGGTCCGGATCGCCCGCTTTCATAACGTGTTCGGCCCTTTCGGCACCTGGTGCGGCGGCAAGGAGAAAGCCCCGGCTGCCCTGTGTCGCAAGGTCGCCGAGGCTCCCGAGGGGGGCGAAATCGAGATCTGGGGAGATGGTTTGCAGACCCGCTCCTTTCTCTATATCGATGAATGTCTTGAAGGCATTCGGCGCATCATGGACGCAGACGCCTGCGACCCCCTGAACCTCGGAAGCGAGGAAATGGTTACCATCAGAGGCTTGGCAGAAATGACCATGGCCATTGCAGGCAAGCGTCTGTCCATCCGTTACATCCCAGGGCCACAGGGGGTACGGGGCCGCCGGTCAGACAACACACTCATCGAAGAGAAACTGGGGTGGAAGCCATCCATGCCCTTGATTGAAGGGATGAACGTCACCTATCCATGGGTTCTGGACCAACTAGAGAAAGGCAGGTTTTGACAGGATGCACATGATAGCCAGGATGAAACAAAGGATAAATCCCCTGATGACATCCTTCTCTAATCATCAAATCCACCTTTTATCCTGACCATCCTGTCTATCCTGATCCAATTTCTTGCGTCAACGGATTTTGCCACCAGATACAGCAACGCCCCCTTTCGGGGGCGTGTGTAATTTAACGTCGCGGCGACCTACTTTTCCACCAGTGTCCCTGGCAGTATCATCGGCCCTCTGGAGCTTAACTGCCGTGTTCGGAATGGGAACGGGT
>Ga0316613_10001361_pt1 | contig 16782 bp, 17 predicted proteins | sample OWC_soil_day10_C_2_FD_207647 | JGI IMG/M metagenome (GOLD analysis project Ga0316613, IMG submission 207647) | Wetland soil microbial communities from Old Woman Creek delta, Ohio, United States - OWC_soil_day10_CT_b | ecosystem: Environmental > Terrestrial > Soil > Wetlands | place: USA: Ohio...
GCTGAAGGACGCGCCGATCCTGCTGCTCGACGAAGCGACGTCGTCACTGGACTCTGAGTCGGAGCGCTACATCCAGGCGTCGCTGCAGCGGTTGATGAAGGGGCGCACGACCTTCGTCGTGGCGCACCGACTGTCGACGATCGAGCGCGCCGATCGCATCGTCGTGCTGGAGCGCGGGCGCGTGGTCGAGATCGGATCGCACAGCGATCTGATCGGCCGCGGCGGCCTGTATGCCCGGCTGCACGGTATCCAGTTCGCATCGATGGACAACCCGGTGGAGGAGCCCGCCCAATGAACACGACGGCACGCCCGATCAGTCGCTGGCCCGTTCCGGAGCTCGCGCAAATGCCCGAGGACATCCGCGCCCGCATCCAGGAAGTACAGGATAAGGCGGGCTTCGTTCCCAACGTGTTCCTGACACTGGCACACCGGCCCGATGAATTCCGCGCTTTCTTCGCGTACCACGATGCACTGATGCTGCGCGACTCCGGCCTCACCAAGGGCGAGAGGGAGATGATCGTCGTGGCCACCAGTGGCGCTAACGACTGCGTCTATTGCGTGGTGGCGCATGGCGCGATCCTGCGTGTCTACGAGAAGAATCCGCTGATCGCTGACCAGGTGGCGACCAACTACCGCAAGGCGGACATCACGCCACGGCAGCGCGCGATGCTGGCATTTGCGCTCAAGGTCGCGAACGACTCAGCGTCGATCGAACCGGCCGATTTCGAGCCGCTGCGCGCGCACGGGTTCAGCGACGAGGACATCTGGGACATCGGTGCGATCGCCGCTTTTTTCGCGCTGTCGAACCGCATGGCGAATCTGATCAGCATGCGGCCGAATGACGAGTTCTATCTACTCGGGCGTGTGCCGCGCAAGTGAGTCCGCAAGCGGAGCGCGAGCGGGCTGCCGACGCGATGTGTGCGCTCGGCCTCGACGCGATCCTGATCATCAACGTCAAGAGCTTCGTCGAGCGTCGGCGGCACGTTGAAGCGCAACTCGCGCGCTTCAGCCTGCGTGGCGAGTTCATCCACGAGTTCGATGCCGACGAGATCACCGCCGACGTCGATCGGCGCTGGTTTGCCGGCGACCAACTGAACCGAGGCCAGAAGTCGTGTGCCCTGAAGCATGTCGTCGTACTGCGACGGGTCATCGAGCGTGGTTGGCAGCACTGCCTGGTGCTCGAGGACGACGTGGTACTTGCTGACGACTTTCCCGAGGGTGTCCGCGCCGCGCTCGCCGAAACACGCGACGAACCGCGACCGTACGTGATCTATCTGGGTGCGGGCGGCAACTTCTACACGCCGGCCAGCCAGCGCCAGCCCGGTCGGCGCATCTATCCGGCCACCAAGGGACGCTTCACCGACTCCTACATCATCAGCGCGCAGGAGGCTCAATTGCGGCTGGCGCGCATCGAGGCGCAGCCGATGACCAAGCCGATCGACGTGGTGTTCGACACCATCGATCGCGCGGCAGGCATCCGCTTTCTCTGGCTCGAGGATCCGGTGGTCGAGCAGGGCAGCAAACTCGGAGTGTTCCGCACGTCGCTTGAAACTGCGCCGCCCAACTGGCTGCAGGGGCTGCGCTACCGGCTCGAGCGCCTGCGGCGCAAGTACCTCTATCAGTTGTGGCGCTAGCATCGATCGCATGAGCGCAGCCCTGCTGGACATCGACCACGCACTGCCCGTGTCGCGCTGGATCGAGATCGCGCGCTGGTCGACGATCGTCGCGGCCTGCAGCGTGATGATCTCGCCGCCCGTCGCCAATGCGGCGATGGCGATGATGCTGATCGGCCTGCTGGCGAGCGGGCAGGCGCTGCCGCGGCTGCGCCAGGCGTGTTCCCAGCCGCTCGGTGCAGGGACGCTCGTGCTGATTGCCGTCATCGCGTTGGCGATGCTGTGGGCCGACGTGCCGTGGCGCGAGCGCTGGGGCGCGTTCTGGACCTGGCGAAAACTCTGGATGATTTTTGTTGCGCTGGCGCTGTTCGGCCCGGCGGTGTGGAAGCGACGGCTTGCAGTGGCCTATGTCGCGGTGTGCGGCGTGGCGGTGCTGGCCTCGTTCAGCATCGTTGCCGTGACCGGCAGGCTGCCGACTGGCGTGGAGGATGTCGCCGGATCGCTGCTGCGCAATCACAGCGCGCAGTCGATGGCATTTGCGGTCGCCGCATTCCTGGCCCTGTGGCTGGCTGCCGACCTGGGCCTCACGCGACGCTGGCGCTGGGCTGCGACCGCGTTCGCCGCGCTCTTCGTCCTGAACATGGCCTTCGTCACCCCGGGGCGCAGTGGCTTGCTGGCGCTTCCGGTGATGCTGCTGGTGCTTGCCGCGTTCAATCTGCGCAACTGGCGCAATGCCCTCGCTGCGGCGGTGCTCGCAGTGCTTCTGGTCGGCGCGATGGCGCTGTCGCCGCTGGCGCGTGACCGCGTCGTGCTGGCGGTGAACGAGTGGCAGAACGCGTCGACGCTGACCGTGCCGACCTCCATGGGCATCCGCGCGGTGCTTTACGAAAACACGCTGGAAATCGTGCGCCAAAGCCCGTGGTTCGGCACCGGGACCGGCGGCTTCGGCGCCGCCTATGCCGCGCATGTGAAGGACAAGTACACCGACTGGCGCGTGCTGCCGACGGTCGACCCGCACAACCAGTACCTGTTCTTCCTCGGGGAGCAGGGCATCTTCGGCCTGATCGCCTTCCTGGCCTTCATCCTCGCTGCTCTGGTCGATCGCGGAGACGGCACACGCGCGCGTGTCGTCGCAGTCGCTTTGCTGCTCGCCTGGTGCGCGACGTCATTGCTCAGTTCGCATTTCAAGACCTTTTCCGAGGGCCATCTGCTGACACTGTTCCTCGGCGCGATGCTGGCGCGACCCGTGCCGGGCCGCGACGGCGCCCTCGTTCCGATGGCCCGGACCGACCCGGTGTCGTCATGACGGTCCTGGTCCGCCTGCCGAATCACGTCGGTGACGCCTGCATGGCGTTACCGGCGCTGCATCTGCTGCGCGATGCCGGCCTGCGCTGCGCCCTGGTTGGACGGGGTTGGGGAGACAGCCTGCTTGAAGGCATGCACCTGCACTACGTGACGATCCAGGGACGCCTGCTGCACGACGTGGCACGCATAAAGGCGGCACCCAAGCCGATCGAGGGCGTCATGCGTGGCTTGATACTCCCGAACTCGTTCGGATCGGCGCTGCTGTTTGTGCTCGCCGACGTGCCCAGCGCGGGGCTGGCGACAGCGCATCGCAGCTGGCTGCTGCGTTGGCCCAGCCCGGAGCCGGTTGAGTGCCACGAAGTCGAGCGCTTCTATGCCGCCGCATTGGCGGCACTGCGCGCCTGGGGCATCACGACGGACCGAACTGCGCCGCCACCCTCGCTGGACCTGCCATTGACGCAGGAGCAGCGGTCGGCGGCTGCGGCAGTGCGGCGCACCGGCCGTGTCGGCGAGCCGTATGCGCTGTTGGCGCCAATCGCCACCGGCCTGCATCGGGGCAGGGTCAAGCACTGGGCCCATTTTGCTCAGCTGATGTCCGTGCTGCGCGATCGCGGCCTGACGCCGGTGGCGGCTCCACCGGCCGCGGAGGTGGATGCCGCGCGTGGCGCCCTGCCGGGCGCCACGATCCTGCCGTCGGTGCCGCTTGGCGTGTTCGCTGCACTGGCCGAGGGTGCGGCGGTCGTCATCGCCAACGATTCGGGCACGAGTCACATCGCGGCCGCCGTCGGTGCGCGCCAGGTGACGATCTTCGGCGTCACCGATCGCACCCGCACGGGCCCGTGGTCGAGACGCGCGGTGTGCGTTGGTGCCAACGGCGCCTGGCCGGGTGTTGATGAGGTCGTCGCTGCCATCGACCAGGCACTGCAGCTGCCATGACGTCCACGCGCGTGCCGACGATACGGCCGCCGCGACGGGCACTCGTCGTCACGCTGCGATTCCTCGGCGATGCACTGCTTTCGACGGCACTGGTCCATTCGCTCAAGCAGCGCTGGCCGGGGTGCGCGATCGACGTGCTGACGTTCTCCGGTACCGAAGGCGCATTCGAGGGCAACGCCGACGTGGCGCAGGTGATGGCCGTGGCTGAGCGCGCGTCCGCCGGCGAAACGATGCGACAGGTGCTGGCGCTCTGGCGTCGCTACGACCTCGCCGTCGTCGCGCAGACCGGTACACGACCATTCCTGTTCGGCTGGGCCGCGGGGCGCCAGCGCGTCGGGTTGGTGACCGCGCAACCGGGCAAGTCGTGGTGGAAACGCGCATTGCTCGACGGCTATGCGGTGTTCGAGGATCGTGGTGCACGTGTTCTCGAGAACCAGCGCATCGCACAACTGCTAGGGATCGAGGAGGCTCCGACCGTGGTGCCGCCTTCGGCGGGCTGGGGCGTCGGTGAGGTCGCCGGCGCGCTCGGCTTTGACCCCGCTGTAACCCCGTTCGCCATCGTCCATCCGTCGCCGCGCTGGCGCTACAAGCAGTGGACCCGCGATGGCTGGCATGCGGTCATGCGTCATCTGGTAGCGCGCGGCTTGCGTGTCGTCATCACCGGCGGCCCGGCGTCTGACGAACGCGCTTATCTGGACGCCCTGCTCGATGGGCTCGACCGAGGTCTCTACGACCGGTTCGATGGCCGCTGGTCGCTGGCGCAGACGTCGGACGTCCTGCGCCATGCGGTGCTGTATGTCGGCCCGGACACGGCCACCACGCATCTTGCGGCGGCGTGCGGAACGCCGACCACGGCAATCTTCGGCCCGACCGACCCGTCGATCTGGGGGCCGTGGCCAGCGCGCGAGGGCTCCGCGTATGCACGAGTCGCTATGCATCAGCGTCGCGGCAATGTCATGTTGCTGCAGAACCCGGAGCTGACGTGCGTGCCGTGCCAGCTCGAAGGTTGCGAACGGCATCGCGGCAGCCATTCTCAGTGCCTCGACCGCCTGATGGCGAAACGCGTCATCGAGGCGGCGGAGCTGCTGCTGAAATAGCGCTGCTCTACATCAGGACGATGTCGTACTGCTCCTGGTGGTAGAGCGACTCGACCTGCATCGACACCGGCTTGCCGATGAAGTCCGACAGCATCGCCAGTGCCTGTGATTCCTCCTCGAGGAACAGGTCGATGACGGTCTGTGAAGCCAGGATGCGGAACTCGCGCGTCTCGTCGAACTGGCGCGCCTCGCGCAGGATTTCGCGCAGGATCTCGAAGCAGACGGTGCGCGCCGTCTTCACCTCGCCGCGTCCCTGGCACATCGGGCACGGTTCGCATAGCACGTGCGCCAGCGACTCCCGCGTGCGCTTGCGTGTCATCTCGACCAACCCGAGCTGCGTGAAGCCGCTCACGGTCATGCGCGTGCGGTCGCGAGCGAGCGCCTTTTTGAACTCTGCCAGCACTGCGTCGCGGTGCTCGACGTTCATCATGTCGATGAAGTCGACGATGATGATGCCGCCGAGGTTGCGCAGCCGCAGCTGCCGCGCGATCGCCTGTGAAGCCTCGAGGTTGGTCTTGTAGATCGTGTCGTCGAAATTGCGCGTGCCGACGTAGCCGCCGGTGTTGACGTCGATCGTCGTCATCGCCTCGGTCTGGTCGATGATTAGGTAGCCGCCCGACTTCAGATCGACGCGCCGCCCCAGCGCCCGCTCGATCTCGCCGTCGATCGAGTACAGATCGAAGAGCGGCCGCTCGCCGGTGTAGTGCGTCAGCTTGCCAGCGACGCGTGACACGAACTGCTTGGCGAACTGTTCGAGCTTGACGAAATTCTCGCGCGAATCGACGTGGATAGTCGTGGTCTCCTCGGTGGCGATGTCGCGCAGCACGCGCTGCGCCAGCGAGAGTTCCTGGTAGAGCAGCGACGGCGCCGCAGACTGCTGCCGGCGCTCGAGGATGCGGCCCCAGAGCACACGCAGGTAATCGAGGTCGTTGGTCAGGTCCTGCTCAGCGGCGTCCTCGGCACTGGTGCGGATGATGTAGCCGCCCTTCTCGTCAGGCGGCACCAGGCGCTTCAGCGTGTCGCGCAACTGCGTGCGCTCGGCTTCGTCCTCGATGCGCTGCGAGATGCCGATATGCGGATCCTGAGGCAGGTACACGAGCATGCGGCCGGCCAGGCTCACCTGCGTCGACAGCCGCGCCCCCTTGCTGCCGATCGGATCCTTGACGACCTGCACGAGCACCGTGTCGCCCTCGTGGATCAGCCGCTCGATCGGTGGCGGCTTCTCCTGCGTGAACTGGCGGAACTCCCAGATGTCGGCGACGTGCAGGAAGGCGGCGCGCTCGAGTCCGATGTCGACGAAGGCCGACTGCATGCCGGGCAGCACACGCGCGACGCGTCCCAGGAAAATGTTGCCCACCAGCCCGCGCGTCGCGCTACGCTCGATGTGCAGTTCCTGCACGACACCGGCGTTGAGCACGGCGACCCGCGTCTCCTGCGGGGTGATGTTGATGAGAATGTCTTCCATGGTCTTTGCGTCGCGAGTGTACGCAAGGCCCGGCGCAGCCGGGCCTTGCACGTGCACTCGCTCCGGCACGGCTCTCGCGGGGCGCGAGCCGCAAACATTGATCAGTCGGCTGCGCTCCGGAGCGGCCGCGCGCTTCGCCGACGTACAAGAGCGGGCACTCCACCCCGCGATGCACCTTGCAGTGCCAGGATCGCCTTGCCCTCCTCGCCTGGCGAGGAGGGTGCAGGGAGGAGAGCAACCACCCTCCCGCGTGGCGGGAGGGCAGGGTGGGTGCCGTGCAGTTGAAAGTCGGCGGAGCGCGCGGCCGCTTCGGAGCGCAGCCGACTAATCTCAAGCGCACGCGTAGCGTGCGTTCCGCCGCGAGCGCACGTGCGACCCGCAGGGTCGCGTACGTGAGCGGCGTCAGAGCACTCGGATTCCCGCCTGCGCGAGCATCCGCGCCGTCTCGAAGAGCGGCAGGCCCATGACACCGGTGTAACTGCCTTCGATGCGTTCGACGAAGACGGCGGCCAGGCCCTGGATGCCGTAGCCGCCGGCCTTGTCGTAAGGTTCCGGCGTCGCGCAGTAGCGCGTGATCTCGGCATCGTCGAGCGCTCGGAAACTGACGGTGGATACCGAAGTCGCGCTCAGCACGGGCCCCTGGATTGCGAGCGCAATCGACGTGCGCACCTCGTGGCTGCGACCCGATAGCCGGCGCATGAAGCTCGCGGCCTCCTCCGGGTTGGCAGGCTTGGCCAGTACGTCGCCGTCGACAATAACCACGGTGTCAGCGGCGAGCACTGGCCGAAAGATCATCGAGCGCATGCTGAGCACCTTGAGCCCGAAGGCCGCCTTCTCGCGTGCGGTGCGTTCAACGTAGTCGGCAGGCGACTCCCCGCTGTGCTGGGCTTCGTCGACGTCCGGACCACCGCGCCGCGAGGCCAGGCGCAGCAGCAAGGGATCGAATTTCACGCCGATCTGCTTCAACAGCTCGCGCCGGCGCGGGCTGCGGGAGGCGAGGTAGATGGCCGAGTTCATCAGACGCGATGGTAGGGGTGGCGTGCGAGGATCGACCAGGCGCGGTACAGCTGTTCAGCAAGCAGCACGCGGGCCAGCGCGTGCGGCAGCGTCAGGCTCGAAAGCCGAAGCTGCAGGCGCGCCTCGCGTCGGAAGCCTTCATCGAGTCCGTCGGGACCGCCAATCGCGAACGCGACGTTGTCGCTGCCATCGCGCCAGCGCCCAAGCTGCTCGGCGAGCTGCTGCGTTGTCCAGTCCTTGCCGCGTTCATCGAGCGCCACCAGGTGCGAGCCCGGCGGCACGGCGGCGCGCAGCCGAGCGCACTCCGCACTGCGGCAGCGTTCAGCGTCATCTGCGCGACCGTTCCGGGCCTCGGCTTTCAACTCCCTGAGCTCCACTTTGAAGTCCGCCGGGAAGCGGGCCAGATAATCCTTCACCGCGGCGTCCACCCACGCCGGCTGCTTCTGCCCGATCGCCAGGATCAGGATCTTCATCGGCTGGCGTGGTGCGAAGTTCGCCGGTCAACGGGGCCTTCGACCGGGCCCTTTTCGCCCGGTCGTCTTACTCGCTATCGACGCTTCGGCCAAGGACTTGAGTCGCACGGATTTGCCGCCCCAGATTTCCTCCAGGTTGTAGTAGTCGCGGATGGCCGGCTGCAGGATGTGAACGACGGCGTCCCCGCAGTCGACCAGCACCCACTCGCCGGTGTCCTCGCCCTCTGTGCTGATCACCGATCCGCCGGCGGCCTTGACTTTCTCGGCCACCGATGAGGCCAGCGCGCGCGTCTGCCGGTTCGAGGTACCGCTGGCGATGATGACGCGGTCGAACATGTCCGACAGCGCCGTCGTGTTGAAGACCCGGATGTCCTGACCCTTGACGTCCTCGAGCGCGTCGACGATGACGCGCTGCAGCTTCCTAATGTCCATGCGGCCCAGCGTAGAGGTGATGCGCCTGAATATAGTCGAGGACGGGAGGCGGCACCGAGGTGGCCAGTCGGGCCTCCTCGACGGGGTTGCGCGACTGTAGGAGCAGGTGCCGCACTTCGGTCGCCGACACGTCGACGGGGGTCATCGCGAGATCGACCACGTGCCCGGCCGGGCTCTCGGCCAGGTCTCCGGGGTATTTCAGGTAGCGCGAGTCGCGCAGCTTCTGCAGCACCGGGTTCAGGTGCGGCGGTGCCGCCGCTCGACGCGCGACCGCGATATGCGCGAGATCGGGGATGCGTTCCCACTCGCGCCAGGTATCGAAGCGTTCGAACTGGTCTGCGCCCATGATCAGCACCAGCGGAACGTCGGGTCCCAGACGGGCGCGCAGGTCGCGCAACGTATCGATCGTGTAGGTCGGTCCGCCGCGTTCGATTTCGGCAAGATCGACGATCATGCGGCGTCGCGTGAACGGCAGTTCATTGTCGATGGCGAGCCGGAGCATCTGTGCTCGATGCTCCGCCGGCGTCAGTTCCTCCTTCTGCCACGGCCGTGCCGCCGGAAGGAAGTGCACCTCGGCGATTGGCAGGTTCGCCAGGGCGTCGCGCGCGAGTTGCAGGTGCCCCACGTGGATCGGGTCGAAGCTGCCGCCGAGCAGGCCGATCGGTTCCATCAGTCGAGCACCATCACGCCCAGTCGCGCGGCTTGAGGAAGTCGCTGTAGAGCCGCGCCTCGGCGCTGCCCGGCTCGGGATGCCAGTCGTACTTCCAGTGCACGACCGGCGGCAGCGACATCAGGATCGATTCAGTACGGCCGCCGGATTGCAGCCCGAACAGCGTGCCGCGGTCGAACACGAGGTTGAACTCGACATAACGACCGCGGCGGTAGGCCTGGAACTCGCGCTCGCGCGGGCCGTACTCGCGGTGACGGTGACGTTCGACGATCGGCACGTAAGCATCGAGGAAGGCGTCGCCGACGGCGCGCATCATCGCGAAGCTGCGGTCAAAGCCCAGCTCGTGGAAGTCGTCGAAGAACACGCCGCCGATGCCGCGCGGTTCGTTGCGATGTTTCAGGAAGAAATACTCGTCGCACCATTTCTTGAAGCGCGGGTGCAAGGCGTCCCCGAACGGTGCCAGCGCCTGCTTGCAGGTTACATGGAAGTGGCGCGCGTCATCCTCGGTCGCGTAGTAGGGCGTCAGGTCCATGCCGCCGCCAAACCAGTACACATCCGGCTGACCTTCGGCCTTGGCGAGGAAGAACCGCACATTCATGTGCACCGTCGGCACATGGGGGTTGCGCGGGTGGAACACCAGCGACACGCCCATCGCCTCGAATCCGCGGCCCGAGAGTTCCGGCCGCTGCGCCGTGGCTGAGGGCGGAAGCTTCGATCCGACGACGTGCGAAAAGCCGACGCCGCCGCGCTCGAGCAGATTGCCCTCTTCAATGATGCGTGTGAGTCCGCCGCCGCCCAGCGGCGAGCCGGCCGGCTTTTCCCAGCTGTCGGCACGGAACGGCCTGCCGTCGAGCAGCTCGAAGACGCCGACGATGCGCTGCTGCAGGTCGAGCAGGTACTCGCGGACCGACTGCGCGTCGACGAACTCCGGCGCGGTGACGCCGGCGCTCATGCCGCCTTGAGGTGCCGGCCGATGAAGCCGAGCACCGTGTCGTACCACGCGACGATATTGCGCGGCTTAAGGATCCAGTGGTTCTCGTCCGGGAAGATCAGCAGCTCGCTCGGCACGCCGTGGTACTGCAGCGCTTCGAACAGGTTCAGCCCTTCGTTGATCGGGCAGCGATAGTCGAGTTCGCCATGGATGATCAGCGCCGGCGTCTGCCACTGCTTGATGTGACGGATCGGTGCATAGCGATCGAACGCAGCGGCGTCGGCGTAGGGATCCTCGCCGCCCATCTCCAGATACCACCAGGCGGGATGGTCGGTGGTGCCGGTGAATTGCGCCATCGTCGTGACGCAGGCATGCGTGATCAGGCACTTGAAGCGCTGTGTCTGCGTGCCGATCCAGTTCGTCATGTAACCGCCGAAGCTGCCGCCCATCGCCATGATGCGATCTGCATCCACGTCAGGGCGTTTCTCGATGGCATCGGTCACCGCCATCAGGTCCTCGTAGCACTGCTTGCCCCAGACATTGCCCCAGATGCCCTGGACAAAATCCTGGCTAAAGCCGGTGGATCCGCGCGGATTCGGTTGGACGACGGCATACCCTGCGGCCACTGCCAGCAGCGGATTCCAGCGCCAGTGCCAGGCATCCGAACTCATGCCGATGGGGCCGCCGTGGATCCACAGCAGCGTCGGCAACTTGCCTGCGACCTTGGCGGGCCGTGTCACGAAGTACTGGATGGGCGTGCCGTCGGTCGACGGCGTGCTGCAGTGCTCGACCTCGACCCAGTCGGGAAACGGGAAGCCCGACAGCCGGGCCAGTGTCTGCGGCGGCGAATCCAGCTGTAGCGTTACCGCGAAAGCTTCGGGCGGCTCGCGGAATGTCGAGCGGATCCCGACCACGCGGCCGTCCTTCAGCACGCTGATGTCGCTGTGCGAACCGGCACTGCGCGCGACGGTGATGCGCTCGACCTTCTCGCTCTGCGTGTCGATGGCGAACACTGGCACGTGGCCGTCCAGGTCCGCCGTAAAGACAAGCTTCCGGCCATCAGCGGTCCAGTCGCCCGGTTGCGGCCACGCGTCGAACGCGGAGCCGATTTCGCGCAGCGACCCGCCGGCCGTGTCGATCAGCGTCAGCGTCGGGCGCATTGCCTTCGATTTTGAGCGGGTCGAACGAACCACTGCGAGCGTCTTGCCATCCGGCGAGAACAGCGGCGTCTCGTTGTTGGTGTTCGTCGCCGCACCGAGCGTGCGCGCGGCCTTCGTTGCCACGTCGAACAGCCTGATCGCCGTATCCAGTTCACGGTCTTCGCCGACCGACTGCCAGGTGACTGCGATCATCCGGCCGTCTGCGGATACGTCGAGCGCCGGCTCGATCGACAGTTCGCGCCGGGCCTCGGGCGTCAGGTCCACCCGGTTGGTGCCGTCCGCTGCGCACACGATGAGGTGCGTATCGGCCATGTTGTCGTTCTGGTGCAGCCAGTGGTCCCAGTGCCGCACCGGCTGCTGGCGAAAGTGTCGGGCGCTGGTGTGTTTCTTGCGCCGATCCGTGGCCGTTTCGCGTTGCTTGTCGTGCTCAACGCCCGGCAGCACCGGGGCGAACAAGGCAAGCACCGCGGCCTGCCTGGCGAAACGGAATGACTCGACGCCTAGCGGTTCGTCAGTCAACTGCTGCGGCTCGCCCCCGTCGGCCCGCAGGAGCCACACCTGCATCCGCTTTTCAGCGTCCTCGTCCGGCTTCACTTCCGTGGGTTGCCGGTTCGACAGGAAGCCCAGCGCCCCATCGTGGCGAAAGCAGGGCGCCGCGTCCTTGCTGTCGCCGCGCGTCAGTTGGATCGGGGCGCTGCCGTCCGTCGGCACCTTCCAGAGGTCCGACACGTACTTCACGCCTTCGCGGTCCACGCGCTGCACGGCCACGGCGAGCCAGCGGCCATCCGGCGCCGCCGCGATGGACGAGACGCGCTTCAGCGCGATGTGCTGCTCAACGGTGTAGGTCGTGGTGGTCATTTTCGTGCGTGTTCAGAAGGAGCCTGCGAAGGCGCCCGAGGGAGGCGCCGGGGCAAAGGTCGAGCATTGTGGCGGAAAGCGTGCCGCAAGGCATCTTGCGCCGTCTGCCGGGGTCCGAGCGCCGGCTGGCGTGCGCTAGAGCGTTCGCGGCCGCAGGGCTCGGTGACCGATGTCGTGGCGGTACTGCATGCCGTCGAATTGCACCCGCTCGACGGCGTCGTACGCGCTTTTCTGCGCCGCGCGAACCGTGTCGCCCAGCGCCGTCACGCACAACACGCGCCCACCGCTGGTGACCAGCGTGTCGCCGATCAGTGCCGTGCCGGCATGGAACGTGATGCAGTCGTCACGGTCTTCCGGCAGGCGCGTGATTGCATCGCCCTTGCGAGGCGCGTCCGGATAGCCGGCGGCCGCGACCACCACGCCGAGCGCTGTGCGTCGGTCCCACTCCGCCTCGACCTGGTCGAGTCGACCGTCGATCGCGGCCTCGAGCAGCATCACGAGATCAGACTTCAGTCGCGCCATGATGGGCTGCGTTTCCGGATCACCCATGCGGCAGTTGAACTCCAGGGTGCGCGCTTCGCCCTCGGGACTGATCATCAGGCCTGCATAAAGGAACCCCGTGTACGGGATCCCGTCGGCCGCCATGCCGTGGATCGTCGGCAGGATGATCTCGCGCATCACGCGCGCATGGATCGTCGGCGAGACGATCGGCGCCGGGGAGTACGCGCCCATGCCACCGGTGTTCGGTCCGCGATCGCCGTCGAGCAGGCGCTTGTGGTCTTGGCTGGTGGCGAGTGCCAGCGCATTGCGCCCGTCGCTCATTACGATGAAGCTGGCTTCCTCGCCTTGCAGAAAATCCTCGATGACAACGCGCGCGCCACTATCGCCCAGCGCATTGCCGACGAGCATCGAATCGATCGCGGCTTCGGCTTCGGCCACCGTCGCGGCGACGACGACGCCCTTGCCGGCGGCGAGGCCATCGGCCTTGACGACGATCGGAGCGCCGCGCTGTCGCACGTAAGCCCGCGCTGTCGCCGCATCGGTGAAGGTCTGGTACTCCGCGGTCGGGATGCCGTGGCGCTTCATGAAGGCCTTGGCAAAGTCCTTGGAGCTTTCGAGCTGCGCCGCAGCGCGTGTCGGGCCGAAGACCCTGAGTCCGTTTGCACGGAACGCATCGACGATGCCGCTTGCAAGCGGTGCCTCGGGGCCGATCACCGTCAGCGCGATGTCTTCTGCTTTGACGAATGCAGCCAGTGACTCGTGGCTGTCGTGGGGAACGTTCTTCAGGTGACGGTCGCGCGCGGTGCCGCCGTTGCCCGGGGCGACGTAGACGCGCTGTACGCGAGGGGACTGCGCCAGCCGCCAGGCCAGCGCGTGTTCGCGTCCCCCGCCACCCACGACCAGAACCTTCATCCCGTGCGCTCCGTGCCTATTCCTCGAGCGCCGCGGTCGTGTAGACCTGCTGCACGTCGTCGAGATCGTCGAGCGCGTCGATCAGCTTCTGCATTCTTTCCGCGTCCTCGCCGGTGAGCACCGTTTCGGCCAGCGGCTTCATTGTGACTTCGGCCAGTTCCGGCTTGAGGCCTGCCTTGTCTATGGCTTCGCGCACGGCTTCGAATTCGTTCGGCGCGGTGATCACCTCGATCGTGCCGTCCTCGTTGGTGACGATGTCCTCGGCGCCGGCATCGAGCGCCGCATCCATCACCGTCTCTTCCGACGTGCCGGGCGCAAACACCAGCTGTCCGCAATGCTTGAAGTTGAAGGCGACGGAACCGTCGGTGCCGAGGTTGCCGCCGTGCTTCGACAGCGCGTGACGCACCTCAGCGACGGTGCGGGTGCGGTTGTCGGTCATGCAGTCGATCATCAGCGCGGCACCGCCGATCCCGTAGCCCTCGTAGCGGATCTCCTCGTAGCTCGCCCCTTCGAGCTTGCCGGCGCCACGCTGGATCGCGTTGGTGAGCTTGTCCTTCGGGACATTGCCGAGCCGCGCCTTGTCGAGCGCGAGCCGCAGCCGCGGATTCATTGACGGGTCGGGTCCGCCGTCACGGGCTGCGACGGTTACCTCACGGATGATCTTGGTCCAGAGTGAACCGCGTTTGGCGTCCTGGCGGTTCTTGCGGTGCTGGATGTTGGCCCATTTTGAGTGGCCGGCCATGGTGGGGCTCGAAAGCGCAAGCGTGGAAAGGACGGCAGTCTAGCGGACGGCCAGATGCGGTCCGCGTCACCGCCATTGGCTAGACTGCGGCTGACATCGAGGGGAAGAGATCATGAGCGAACCGCTGATCATTGCCATGGCCGGCGATACCGAGCTCGCGCTGCTGCCGGCGCTGGCCAATCGTCACGGTTGCATCACCGGCGCCACGGGCACGGGAAAGACGGTCACGCTGCAGAAGCTGGCCGAGAGTCTTTCACGCATCGGCGTGCCGGTATTCATGGCCGACGTGAAAGGTGATCTCACCGGTATTGCCAAGGCGGGCGCCCTCAGCGACAAGATGAAGAAGCGCCTGGACGAGCACCACCTGCCCGAGCCGCAGTGGGGCGCGTGCCCGGTCACGCTGTGGGACGTCTGGGGTGAGCAGGGCCACCCGGTCCGGGCGACTGTCTCCGACATGGGGCCTTTGCTGCTGGCGCGCCTGCTCGGGCTCAATGAAACGCAGGAGGGCGTGCTTTCGATCGTCTTCAAGGTCGCCGACGACAACGGCCTGCTGCTGCTCGACCTCAAGGACCTGCGCTCCATGGTGCAGTTCATCGGCGACAACGCGGCGAAGATCAAGACCGAGTACGGCAACGTCTCGTCGGCCTCGATAGGCGCGATCCAGCGCGGCCTGCTGCAGATCGAGGAGCAGGGCGGTGACCGCTTCTTCGGCGAGCCGATGCTCAACATCGACGACCTGATGCAGACCGTCGACGGCAAGGGGGTGGTCAACATCCTCGCGGCCGACAAGCTGATGAACAACCCGCGGCTGTATTCGACGTTCCTGCTGTGGCTGCTGTCGGAGCTGTTCGAGAACCTGCCCGAGGTCGGCGACCGCGACAAACCCAAGCTGGTGTTCTTCTTCGACGAGGCACATCTGTTGTTTTCGGAGGCGCCGCCCGCGCTGCTCGAGAAGGTCGAGCAGGTCGTGCGCCTGATCCGTTCGAAGGGGGTGGGCGTCTTCTTCGTCACGCAGAACCCGCTCGACATTCCGGAGAAGGTGCTGGGCCAGCTGGGCAATCGCGTCCAGCATGCGTTGCGCGCTTTCACGCCGCGCGACCAGAAAGCAGTGAAGTCGGTGGCCGAGACGATGCGGGCGAATCCGAAGATCGATGCAGCCAAGGCAATCACCGAACTCGGCGTCGGCGAGGCGCTCGTTTCGTTCCTCGACGCCAAGGGCACGCCGGGCATCACCGAGCGCGCCTGGGTGCTTGCCCCCGGTTCGCAGATCGGGCCGATCACGCCCGAGGATCGCAGGAAGCTCGTCGAGAGCTCAGTGGTGGCTGGCACCTACGACCAGGCCGTCGATCGAGACTCGGCACACGAACAGCTGAAGGCGCGTGCCGGTGGGGGAGAGATGCTGCCTGCCGGCAAGGGTGGTGGTGCAGCCACGACTTCCGGGGGGCAGGCGGCGGGTGGCGCATCCGGCGGCGGCTTCATGGACGGCCTGAGCGACATTCTGTTCGGGTCGACGGGCCCGCGCGGCGGCAAGCGCGAGGGCATGGTGGAAGCCGCGGCCAAGAGCGCGGCGCGCTCGGTCGGTTCATCGCTGGCAAGGGAGATCACGCGCGGCATGCTGGGTGGCTTGCTGGGAGGCTCCAAACGCCGGCGCTGACGCTCCGGCGGACTATGCACGCCGCGAAGTCATTGCAGGCGACCGGCTCCGCGGCTGAATCGTGATCGACTGGTCCGTGACCGAGGCCTGGCCGCTGGCGGGCGCGATTCGCCGATCGGTGTGGGCCTATCCACTGCTGGAAACCCTGCACATTGCGGCGTTCGCCACGCTCGTCGGCAGTCTCCTGGTGCTCGAGCTGCGCGTATTCGGAGCGCAACCGACGCTCTCGCACATGGCGCTTGGTCGCCTGGTGGTGCGCATTGCCGTCCCTGCGTTCGCGACAGCGGCCCTAGCGGGCTCCTTGCTCTTCATCTCCGATGCCGTGCAGGTTGCCGCCAATCCCGCTTTCCGGGCGAAGCTGGTATTGATCCTGATGGCGCTCGCGAATGCCGTCGTGTTTCATGCACGCGATTCGCTGCGGCGCCATGACCGCATCGCGCAATGGCAGGCCGGCCTGTCGCTTGCCCTCTGGTTCGCGGTCATCGCGGCCGGCCGCATGATTGCCTATATCTGATCTCAACCTTCCCTTGGGGATTCCCGTGATTCATCGCCGTCACCTCGTTCTCGCCGCACTCGCTCTCGCTGCTGCGCCAGCAATGGGGCATCACGGCTGGTCCAGTTTCGACCAGGACAAGCCGCTTTACCTCGCCGGGACTGTGAAGTCCGTGCGCTGGCAGAACCCGCACGCTGAATTCGTGCTCACCGTGCCGGCCGGGCTCACCGTTCCGGCCGATCTGGCCGGTCGGAAAGCGCCGTCACAGAGCCAGTCAGTCGACGGCGCGGGCCTCTTCAGGAAAGCCGCAGTTCCTCCGCAGTCCGCGGGCGACTGGGAGATCGAACTGGCGCCGCTTTCGCGCTTGAACGCGTGGGGCGCGGCCGAACTGAAGCCCGGCGAGCGCGTCGAACTCATAGGCTACGTACTGGCGAGCGGCGACAAGCGAGTATTCCGCGTCGAGTACCTGATGGTGAATGGCAAGGCCTACGGACTGCGATCGGGCCCGCAATGAAACTGGCAG
>Ga0316613_10001367_pt1 | contig 16731 bp, 17 predicted proteins | sample OWC_soil_day10_C_2_FD_207647 | JGI IMG/M metagenome (GOLD analysis project Ga0316613, IMG submission 207647) | Wetland soil microbial communities from Old Woman Creek delta, Ohio, United States - OWC_soil_day10_CT_b | ecosystem: Environmental > Terrestrial > Soil > Wetlands | place: USA: Ohio...
TAAGCGAATACTTTCTCTTCAGCAGAGGGCTGTCTTCAACGGTAGACCCATGCAGGCTGTCCGCCTGCAAGAATGCTCCGACCCAGATGTTTGAAAACCGCCTGGACAGCGTTGTGAACAGTTGCGCTCCGCTATAGCCGCCCGATGCGGAATAGGCAGGGCGTCCGGCGGTTGCATACTGCGGTTTGACGCCGTAAAAATAGTCATGATATTTTCGGTCGGCAAACAGAGCGATGGCCGAAACCCGTGCTTTCCAGGCGCGCTCCGGTTCCCATTCAAGATCAAGCGTCGGCGTGAAAAGCGTACCGGCATTGCCGTTGAAGCCGGAATCGAACCGCTGTACCGTTCGCAAGGGGAGCCTTAAGGTCAGGCTATAGTCTGACGGTTCTGCCTGTTTAAGGAAGAAGCTGAGCTGCGGTCCTATTTCGAGAGTCGAATCCAGGTCGGGCATGCCGCTCCTTGCCCTGTTTTCGCTGCTTTTGACGGGCACTGTGCCGAAGACGCTGATGTCGGCTGACATCTTTTCGGTCGAGAATAGAAGACCCCTGATCTTGTTTCGGTCCACTTGCAGGAAATCGCCCCGGTAAACGATATAGGGGATCGGCACGGCATAGGTGTGACGCTGATCGGAGCCTCGATAGTCCTGGATACTGGCGACGCCGATGCCTGCGCCGGCTTCCCACAGAGGCAGTTTCTCCTCGCTGGCAATGCCGGTAATCGGTACGGCACACAACGCCAGCCAGAGCGCAGGCCGATGCACTCTGCCAAGCCTGATCAAGTACCGTATGCAGGGTAACTCCATGAGCGGTTCCCTCTCGGTCTATTTCTGTATCGGGATGGGCACGTCTTGCCCAATCGGAACGGCCGAGATGGAGTTCTTGGGGCTGCCACGAATGAGCTTGTCGGTGTAAGTCAGGTAAACCAGCGTGCTGCGGGCGGCATCGACTATCCGCACGACATGAAGCGTCTTGAAGATGAGAGATCGGCGTTCGGTGAAGACATCTTCTTGCCTCATCATGGTGTTCCTGAAGACGATAGGGCCAACCTGCTTGCATGAGATGGATACATCCGAAACTTCTTCCGCTACCCCGGCGGCCCCGGCCACGCCCCCGCGTTTCGGCTTGGAGACATAGCATGCAACTCCTTCGACTTTCGGATCGTCGTAGACTTCGACCACCAGTCGATGGGATCCGAAAAGGTTCCATTCCGTATTGACGGACCCGATCTCCTGGGAATACGTCGTGCCGCAGTAAAGTACCACCGTCGCGGCAGTCGCAAGCAGAATTTTATTCATGAGCGTTATAGCGTGCGTCGAGTGGTTACCGAAAGAATATCTGTCGGAAGCGGCGTAGCATGTCATCTTGATGAAATGTACCCTTGAACGCTCGGGCCGCTTTGATAAGGGCTAATTGCAAAAGAAAATGGCTGACCGGCCGCGGTTTTTCATTTTTAAGAGCCATCTGTCGCATAGGAGTGCGGTAAGTTTGTCTTTTGCTGACTGACGGAAGCGCGATGGAACGTATTGTTAACCTTGTGACCGGAATCCAGTAAGCTTGTCTGCCGATCCGGTTGCCGCTCATGGAAAGCGGCGCAACTGAACGGGAAAGAGAAATTCAGGAACGCTTTCCCATCCGTGCCAGTCAAACAAGACCGTTCCGTAAAACAAAATGCCTATTATCATCAGCCGACAAACCGCACTTGTTCTGAGGCATCCGGGCCGCTTCCTTCTACGGGCGCTCAGGAGCTTCCGAGCCAACCAGGGATTGCTGCTGGCGGGCGCTGTCGCCTATTACGCGCTGCTGTCCATCGTGCCATTGCTGATCCTGACGGTCATTGCTTTGTCCCATATCATCGACCAGGCGGAACTGCTGTATACGCTCGGCCGCTATCTTGAGTGGTTGGTCCCGGGGCAGTCAAAAATCATCATCGAGGAACTTGAAAACTTTCTTCTGCATCGCGATTTCATAGGCCGGGTGCTGCTGATCAGCATGATCTTTTTCAGCTCGCTTGCCTTTACCGTGCTGGAAAATGCGATGTCGGTCATCTTTTTTCATCGCGTTGCCATTCGAAGACGTCATTTTTTCGTTTCGGCGATTCTTCCCTATTGCTATATCCTCTTCCTGGGAATCGGTATTCTGCTGGCGACGCTGGTCGCCGGAAGCCTGCAGGTGATCGGGGAGGAAAACCTGGCTTTTCTTGGCTTCAGCTGGTCGTTGGGCGGGGTGTCGGGCGTTCTTCTGTATTTGCTTGGCCTTGCCGGAGAAATATTCGTCCTGACCTCCATCTATCTGGTCATGCCGGTAGGACGATTGTCATTGCGTCATGCCCTGATTGGGGCCGTTGCCGCAGCCAGTCTGTGGGAAATTACCCGCCATGCGCTGGTCTGGTATTTTGCCACGTTGTCGCAGATTGGCGAGGTTTACGGGTCATTGACGGCGGCAATTGCCGTCTTGCTGAGTCTGGAAATTCTGGCGACCCTGCTTTTGTTCGGCGCACAGATCATATCCGAGTACGAGCGATTGGGAAGGCGGTTCGGAAAGGTCCCGCCGCATCCGTTGCGTCTGGATAAGTAATGAGGGATAGCGGAATGTCCTGAAAATCATCCATGCAAAAGGCGGAGCCTGCTTGCTGCCTTTGCCTTGGGGGTCGACTCCAGTTGTTGGAGAAGGTCAACGCCGATTTCCTTCAGACCATGCGAGCGCCGCAGGTGGTCTGTCATTTTCAGCATCAGCCGGGCAGTCATTTCCGCGTCGGCCAGTGCGCGGTGAAATACGCCATCTGTTTCGATATTCGCATATTTCACGAGGGTGCCCAGCTTGTGGTTGGGCGCGTCCTGAAAGATGCGCCGCGCAAGGCGCATCGAACAGATCATCGGCTGGCTGGTGTGGAGGCCGACGCGTGAAAATTCGGCATCGAGAAATTTTCTGTCAAAGGCGGCATTATGCGCAACCAGCGGCCTGTCTCCAATGAAGGCATGGAAACGACGCATGACGTCGTCGCAAGGTGGTGCATCGGCAATCATTGCATTGGTGATGCCGGTCAGCTGCTGGATGAAAAAGGGAATCCGGACCCCGGCATTCATCAGGCTCTGGAAACGATCCGTTATCCGTCCGTCCTGGACCAGGACTGCTCCGATTTCAGTCGCCCTGGCACCGCTGCCAGGCGACATGCCGGTGGTCTCGAAATCGAGCACGATAAAAGGTACGCGCATATTCACCCTAACTGATGGAGAACGAATTATCTCCCAGAAGGGACGGGTGTGCTCACCGACTTATCGGGAGATTCCTTTCCCGACTGTTGCAATGATCTGAGTTACTCGTTCGCGCATCCGAATCATATGCGAGCCCTCCATAGATATTCCTGCAGTTGCTGCATTCAAGAGGGCGGGAGTAGTACTGTCTACTGCGTTGGGGGACACGGTTTGTGACAGAGCAGGCATCGACGTCATGCAACAGCCCGTTGCAGCGCAGGCAGCAGGTAAACGGCCGGATGTTTTGCGACAAATCGAGCCGGTTCATGATTTCCAGCACTTGCTCGTCAGGAGATATTGCATGAATAAAGCATCCCCGCTCGATTTTCTTGTGTATCAGGCGATTGCGGTCCCTGCTCAGCACGATGCGATTTTCTTCCGCCGAGATCCCCGCGATTTCCCTGTCGGGATAATGATTGTCGTGCAGGACATCGAACCCGAGCATGCGCAACTGAGCGGCCAGGCGGCCCAAGTGTAAATCGGCAATGAAGCGATCCCCACGCAACGGACGGAAAGGGATCATCAGCAATGGAGAAACATTCCGCATCCCAAAATAAGGATAGACGCTAATCAGGTCGCCGCTCCGGATTGGATGCTCGAATCCGGCCGATACCTCGTTTGCCAGGATCAGGTCGACCTCGGTATGGGGTATGCCGAATACCTTGATCATGTGCTTGAGTGATGCTCCCTTCGGGCATGCGCGGAAAACCGGACGTTGCCGGTTTGAGGGCACCAGAAAGGCATTGAGTTCCGCATAGAACTGATAGAACTGGAAGCTGGCATAAACAGTCATGGGTGAGGCTGCCTGTCGAGTCTGGTGGCGACTTCTCATATGATATTACCCTAGCTTTTCATGTTCGTCCGGCGCGGCCGCAAACCGCCTTTGTCGATAGCCGATTATTTGCGCATTTGTTGATATTTATTGCCTTACGTTCACTAAGATGTGTTCATCATCATGCTATTGTGGCGAATCTGCGGAGGCTGGCATGTCCGTGTGGCAGAAGATACGGAAAACGATAAGACTGGACGGCGAGGACATGAGCTGGAAAAAAGTCGTGCTCCTGATTGTCCTTTTCTACGGCCTGCTGTTTGCTTGGATTCAGCGCTACGAAATCAAGATCGTCGAAGGGAAGTGGGGGGCCTACCGCCTGGATCGGTGGACAGGTGGAACAAGGGTCATATCGAACAATCGTGAAACGGACGTCGAATACGAATTGAAGAAAACCGAGAGACAGGGCAGCCTGACTTCTTCGAAGCAGCATGCCGGATCATGCGAACAACGCCCGGAAGCCGACTGGATGTAGCTGGCGGCAATATGGTCGCCTTGAGGTGAAATGATTGAAAAATTGCAACAATATCCAGCCATATCACCGCAATATGGTCATTCGTCGCAAGAAACCCTGCGCTGTGTTCGGCAAAGCGGGCTCAGAGGGATAAAATGGTGAATTTGGCAACCAAGTTCTAGATATTGCCTGTAGATCCGACTCAACTCATTCTTCAGGATTTATCAATCCGCATCAGGCGACTTCTGTTGTCGCCGCCATTCGACCCATGCTTATCTACGCACTCACCATATTTGTCAGCGCCTTCCTGTTATTCCTTGTACAGCCCATTATCGCGAAGCAGATTCTGCCCTGGTTTGGCGGTTCGGCGGCGGTGTGGACCACCTGCCTGGTCTTTTTCCAGTGCGTCCTTTTTGCAGGTTACGCCTATGCAGACTGGACGACGCGCCGTCTTGCGGCAAAACGGCAGGTCATCATTCACGTATTGCTGCTGGCTGCCAGCCTCGTTTGCCTGCCTATCCTGGCGGATGTCGGCTGGAAGCCCGCTGGAGGCGATGACCCGAGTTGGCGCATTCTGGGCTTGCTGACGGTAACGATCGGTCTGCCGTATTTTCTGCTGTCGACAACCGGGCCGATCGTGCAAGCCTGGTTTGCGCGCGGCTATCCGCTGAGCACCGTATACAGGCTGTATGCGCTGTCCAATCTGGCATCTCTGTTGGCGCTGGTGGCCTATCCGTTTCTGATCGAGCCATGGGTGACGACTGCCACGCAGGCCTGGACCTGGAGCGGCGGCTATGTCCTGTTCGCGCTCGTCTGCGCTGCGTCGGCCATGATGAGCCTGCGTCAGAAGGCCGCTCCTGCCGCCACCGGGTCCGAGGCGATTGCCGCCCCCGCCGCTACGACGCCGGTTCCCTCGTTGCGCCAGCACTTGACCTGGCTGCTGTTCTCGGCGATGGGATCGCTCATGCTGCTGGCGGTCACGAACCACATCACCCATGACCTGGCATCGGTTCCGTTCCTGTGGATCATTCCCCTGTCTCTCTATCTGGTGACGTTCATTCTTTGTTTCGAGGGACGCAACTGGTATAGCCGAAAGTATTTCATCGGTCTTCTCGTTCTTTCCGTCATGGCAATGGCCTGGACCATGCTTGAAGGGAAAATGAAGCTGGGAATTCCGATCAGCATGGCAGGTCTTTTCATCGTGTGCATGTTTTTCCACGGCGAACTGGCGGCGCGCAAGCCGGCACCCGAACACCTGACCCGTTTTTATCTGATGATGTCGCTTGGCGGTGCATTGGGCGGCCTGGCCGTCGGGATCGTGGCTGTCAAAGTGTTCAATGCCAGCTATGAATTCGGCATCGGGCTCATCCTGACGCTGATTATTGCGGCGGCAGTCGTGCGACGCATGCCGATGGTCGTTCCGGCCATTGCCTTGGCGGCAATCGGTTTTGCCGGCTACTACGTTTATCAGGATAACGAATATATGTCGCATGACACCATTGTCATGAAGCGGAATTTCTATGGCACCCTGAGCGTCAGGGAAATGGACTCGGACGATGGCAAGGGGCGAATCCGGCGCCTCATCCACGGAGTGATCATCCATGGAGAGCAATACATGGACCCCGCGCATATCGATGAACCGACGAGCTACTATCGCCCGGAGTCAGGTGTCGGCAGGGCGCTCGAAGCGATCAGCAACCGACCCAATCGCCGCATCGGCATTGTCGGTCTGGGTGCCGGCACGCTTGCAGTCTATGGGCGACCGGGCGACCTCATGCGTTTTTACGATATCAATCCCGATGTCGTCGACGTAGCGCAGAATGAATTCAGCTACCTCAAGCGCAGCAAGGCCAGAATCGAGCAGGTTTTAGGTGATGCGAGGCTGATGATGGAACTGGAAGCGCCGCAGAATTACGATCTTCTAGTCGTCGACGCCTTCTCCAGCGATTCCATTCCGGTCCATCTGGCCACCTCGCAGGCCATGGCTGTCTACCTGAAGCATCTGAAGCCGAACGGCGTCATTGCATTCCACATCAGTAACAAGTTCCTGAAGCTGGCTCCGGTGCTGAAACGGATAACCGATCACATGGGGGTCGACGGGATGCTGCTGACGGAGCCCGCATCCAGCCGCGACCGATATTCCACCGAGTGGTTCCTGGTGACCGCCGATCCTTCTTTCCGCACGAACCCGGCCATTGCGCCTCAGATTACGCCGATAGAGGAAATACCGGGGCTGGGCGTGTGGAACGATGATTTCAACAATCTGTTCCAGATTCTGAAGTAAGAGAACGACCGGCGGAAAACCAGCCATTCCGGTTATTGCAGGCGCTTGCGGGCGCCTGCTTCTGCGGCATTCAGCTTTGCTCGCCGACCAGCTTTCCCACGAAGTCGAACGTGGATACGAACCCCTGGACTGAGTCGCCCTGGCAGACGATGACGTGGTGAATCCGGTTTTTGACCATCAGTTTCGCCACATCAAGCGCGCGGGTTTCCGGATCAACCTTGATCGGCTTGTACGTGCACATTTCCCAGGCCCTGACTGCACGGTTCGACATGCCCTGTTTACGGAAACGGAGCAGGTCCGTTGCGCTGATGATGCCGAAAACATCGCCTTTCGCATCCACTACGGGAACGGACGAAAGGTGAAGTGAATTGAGCACGTCTTCGACACGTTCCAGGGTGTCGTCAATATTCACCGTGGTCACGATTTTTGTCATCATGTATGAAATCGGCTTATCCATTTCTGCTCCGCGTCTTGATATCGGGAAATGCGCTTCATCGGTTTACAGCTTACGGAAAGATCAAGGTGTTGTCTATTGACCGGTTCGATGGCAATGCCGCAATGTGGAGATGTGGAATCTCATCCGCTTATGAAACTGTTGTATCCAGATACATCCCCTTCAAAATTTGCCTGACCGCGCCCTCGCCGATGCGTACAATCATGGTCTTTTTGGACAAATTATGTGGTTCAGGAATCTGCAAATCTACCGCCTGCCGACCAACTGGGACATGACGGCTTCCCGTCTGGAAGAGTGTCTCGCGTCTCACGTCTTCGAGCCCGGCACAAGCATGGATATGCAAAGTAGCGGATGGGCCTCCCCGCGTGGCAATGACGCACTCGTCCATGAAGTCAATCGCCAGATGCTCCTCATGTTCAGCACGGAGAAAAAACTCCTTCCCGCTTCCATCGTCAACCAGACGGTCAAGGAGAAATCGCTTCAGATAGAAGAGGAGCAAGGCTACAAACCGGGGAAAAAGCGGATGAGGGAAATCAAGGAGCAAGTTGTGGACGAGCTTCTTCCTCGCGCTTTCCGTATTCGGCGCAACACGTTTGCCTGGATCGACCCGATCAAAGGATGGCTGGTCGTGGATGCGGCCAGCCCGACCAAGGCCGACGAGATTTTCGGTCTGCTGGTCAAGTCGGTGGATCAATTGCCCGCCAGGAACCTGAGGGTGGCGATCCCGCCGTCTGCGGCGATGACGAACTGGCTGGCTCAGAATGAAGCGCCAAGCGGATTCACGGTCGATCAGGATACCGAACTGCGCGCGGTGGGCGAGACCAAGGCGACGGTCAGGTATATTCGGCATACATTGGAGCCGGACGAAGTCCGTCACCACATCGCCTCGGGCAAGGAGTGTGTGCGCTTGGCCATGACCTGGGGTGACCGCATCTCGTTCGTCCTGACCGATCCCCTTGCCGTCAAACGCGTGGCCCCCCTGGATGTGCTCAAGGAGAATGCAAGTTCGACACTGGCCGGGGAAGACGAGACATTCGATTCCGATTTTGCCCTGATGACGGGGGAGCTCGGAAACATGCTGGCCGATCTGGTCGACGCGCTTGGCGGCGAGGCAAAAGCTGAGGCGTGAGGCGCTTTATACCGAGCAGCAGCGCCGTATGGCGCTGCTTTCTCCTGGAGAGATGGTGTACTCTCCGCACGAAATACCTTTCATTCCGTGCTCCGGTCGGGACATCTGCGCGCCATGAATGGAGCATATCCGTTTTTCCTGTCGTGCCTGCTTTGCCGTACTCGCGCAACACTTTCCAGCCCGGCTGTCGGAAAACAGCCTGAAAATTGAAACAAAATGTTAGTGATGCATTACAGATAATTGCTTTTAGATAATATCTGTTGCTGAAACAATGGATTTACGACATTGGCGCTTGGCAGACTCGACAATTTCATCCGCTTTGCGGGAAATAGTTGAGGCGGTTGTCCCCACGGAATAATACATCTTGTGTAGGGCGGCTGACTCTGTCAACCCTCGTCCAGATCATGGGCTTGATGCAGAGACATATCGTTTCGATGAAGCGGCAGAACGGGCAGGGATGATGAGTGAAGCAGCGGGTCGGACCAAACAATGGAGGGGTTGGTTGCCATGGCACAAGAGACGCTCTACAACATACTGGGCATTCCAGGGAATTCGCTTCCGGATGAAATTAGCAATGCCTTCCGCCGCCAAGCGATGAAATGGCATCCGGATCATCGCACCGCGCGTGAACAGCAGGCGGATGAGATGTTCAGGCGGATTGCTGCTGCCTTCAAGGTCCTGTCCAGTCAAAAAGAGCGTGCCGTCTACGACCGAAGCCTGAATCTGGCGGCAAGACGCTTTAGGCTGACCGCCAAGCCGCAGACTTTGCCGCCGCTTCCCGATATTTCATGGGAAGAAGCGGAAAACCTGTTTTTCGGCCAATTGCTCGACTTGGCTTCCGATCTTGCCGCGCGCGGTTACGATGAAAAAACACTGGCAAGAGCACTGACAGCCCTTGGCTGCCCGGCCAGGCTGGCGTTGTCCACCAGTTCCCTTGCACTGAAACAGGTCGCTCTCAAATGTGAAAAGACGCGCCTGGAAAGTGCGCATTTGAAGGTTTCGCTCTCAAAAAGGGCAGAGCCGGACATTCCTAATCAGATGTCATTCAAGTTCGCCATGGCCGACGGCTATGATCCCTCCAAGCTTCCGGAAATCAGGCCAAGCCTGTTTGCCCGGTGGTAATCGTTTCCTGCTGAAACTCCGGCTTCGCGTCAGGCTCTTTCTGCGGGATTGATTGATAGTATAGCCGTCCGGAAGCCGGGTTCCCGGATTCCGATCCTTTGGTGCTGCCAGGTTGGCTGCTCTCCTTCCTTTTTTCGAGTTTTTCATGTTTTCGTTTCGACGGGAGAAGGTGTGCACGGTTCTTGCATATCCTTTGTTGTCGGAGGAAACGGATTTCCTGTCTGCCGCAAACGGATTTCCTGTCTGCCGCAAACGGAGGGCGGGACCATGAATAGCACACTCACCAAAAGCGAGGTCCAAAATGGGATTATGGAATAACAAGGAACAGGATGTGCTTGACGACTGGACGTGCGTCGGCGAGATAGAAGGAGGAGCAGGAGAGGGCGGCCTGCAGGACATAGAGTATATGGAAAGAACTTCCTTGTCCGATTCATCCGGGAGCGGTAGCGGCCACAACTGATCCATGCAAGAAAAATCATATACGTTGAAATGCCGCCGGGGTCGATATGGAAATGAGAGTGGCATCTTTCCGGAATTCGCTACCTCATTGGCCGGTTTTAGCATCCGTTGACGGAGAGCAGGCTTCCTTGTATGGGTTCAATCCATGAGCGCTTTCTGCTCGAGAGACTTCATCAGCCGCCCGGATGGGGGCAAAGCATGTATCTCTTTCTTCAAAAAACCCTTTTGTTGGCAAGTTATCCCTCGGACGGACAATTTCCTGACTCCATCCCATTTCTGTGTCGAAATACAGACACAAACGACGCTATAATAAGCTGAATTTTTGATCAGCCTTCGCCAAAAAGATGAAGTGCTGCGACATTCGAGCTGGTTTTCTCCTGGTTTGTTTTTTAGGTCGCCCGTGTGGCGGCCTGTTTGCATATCAAAGACGGTAATGCATTTATGCCAACCCGATTTGTAAGAGACACCATTTTCAACCTGATGCGTTCATCGTTTGTATGACAGTAAAGCAGACATCAAAACCGTTAGAAATCAAGATTTCGACCGTGCCGGCTGTATCGGCTATCCTGCATGACTCCGACCCCGACCGGTTGCGCTCGGCCCTTCAGGAAATGACGGCTGGCGTGACGGATTATTTCGAGGACGATTTCGCCGTCATCGATGTCGAGCCTCTCGTTGCGCAAGGAAAGTCTGTCGATTGGTCCATACTGACCAGCCTTTTCAAGTCTTTCAGACTTAATCCCGTTGCTGTACGCAATGCCGTGCCCGAGATGGAGGCGGATATCCTGGCACATGGCCTGAGTATCGATGTTGTCGCCAAGCCGCGACGCGAGGCGGCCTCTGAATCGGAAACACCGAGTAGCAAGGAATCTGCGGCTGTGGCGACGCCGCCTGCTGCAGAAACCCCGCCAAAACCGCGTGCATCGATGATCATCGATACGCCGGTTCGTGCCGGACAGCGAATCTATGCGCGCGATGCAGACCTGATTGTCATGGCTGCCGTCAATAACGGGGCTGAAATCATTGCCGACGGCAGCATCCACGTCTACGCGCCGTTGCGCGGGCGCGCTCTGGCAGGTGCAAGTGGCAATGCCGAGGCGCGCATCTTTTCATTGAGCATGGAAGCGGAGCTGGTTTCGATTGCGGGCATCTATAACACGTTCGAAGACGGTTTTCCGTCCGCATCGGTTGGAAAACCGACTCAGGTCAGGCTGGTCGGCAATCGGATTGACTTGCTGCCGATCAACCCGGATGCCAGGTAGCAAAAACAGGATGTGAATCAAAGGACACGCACGAACCATTTCTGACGTGCCCGGAATTTTATAAAAGGAGCAAGTTGTGGCAAAGATAATCGTTGTTACATCAGGGAAAGGTGGCGTCGGCAAGACCACGTCGAGCGCGAGTTTTGCATCGGGCCTGGCCATGCGCGGCCACAAGACGGCCGTCATTGATTTCGATGTCGGCTTGCGTAATCTCGACCTGATCATGGGGTGTGAGCGCCGCGTCGTTTATGACCTGATCAACGTCATCAACCAGGAAGCCACACTCAACCAGGCGCTGATCAAGGACAAGCACTGCGATAACCTTTTTGTCCTGCCTGCTTCCCAGACGCGCGACAAGGATGCGCTGACGGAGGAGGGCGTGGAACGCGTGTTGACCGACCTGGCGGCCATGGATTTCAAATATATCGTTTGCGATTCTCCTGCCGGCATCGAACATGGTGCAGTCATGGCGCTGACCTTTGCGGACGAGGCTATCGTCGTCACCAACCCGGAAGTGTCATCGGTACGCGACTCCGACCGTATCCTGGGCATCATCCAGGCGAAATCGCGCCGAGCGCTGAACGGCGGCGATCCGGTCAAGGAGCATCTGCTGATTACGCGATATGTGCCAAAACGGGTCGATGCGGGTGAAATGCTTTCCCACGCAGACGTCCAGGAAATTCTCCGCATTCCGCTGATCGGCATCATTCCGGAGTCCGAATCCGTTCTGCACGCGTCCAACCAGGGTACCCCGGCCATCCATATCAAGGACAGCGACGTATCCGAGGCCTATCAAGACGTCGTTGCGCGCTTCATGGGTGAAGACGTGCCCTTGCGCTTTACAGACTATGAGAAGCCCGGTCTGCTCAGGCGCATCTTCGGGAGCAAATGAACATGGCACTGCTCTCATTTCTTTTTGATAGGAAACCGAAGACGGCTGGTACTGCCAAGGAGCGTCTGCAGATCATTATTGCCCGTGAGCGCAACGATCGTTCCGGCCCCGATTTCATGCCCGCCCTGCACAAGGAGCTGATGGAGGTTATCTCCAGGTATACGAAGGTCAAGCCAGAGGATATCAAGTTGAAGCTCGATCGCCAGGGCAACCTGGAGATACTGGACGTGAACGTGGTACTGACCGAATCTGGAGACGATAAGTAGTCGCGGAATCATGCGTGTTCGCCCGCGCCTGCCCGAGGGCTGCTGCTGGCGCAGCTTCAATCAGGACATCTTCCGGCAATGCCGTCGGTACCGCCCTAAGATAACCCGCGTTCCGGTAGTCGTTGTCGTCACGGTGACGTTCGTCGCCGACTGACTGGCATGCTGTCATCATTGAATTCGACGGCGAGATAGCGCTTTCTGCAACAAGGAACGAACCGCCTCTTTCGCTAGTGGAACCGCTGAACGATGCGCCCGGTTCGCTGGACGTTGTCAGCGCGCCCACATGGGTTTGCCGGTTCGGCGGGGCCGCGTTCCTCTATTACTCTCAATGCGTGCATGTCCGGCGCCGCTTCAGCCCGCCAAAATCCCATTCGCCAATAACGGAGGAATGTTCCAAGTCCACGGTTTCGCAGGCATGGTTCGCCATTCCGTTACATCCTTGACCAATACCGTTTTTTGGCTCGGTCGGCTCATCTCCTGCAAAACTTTTGCATTCACGGGGATGTCTGAAGGAATATGATTTGTTTAAGCGGCGGCATGCTTCTGTCCGTATCATGTCCGCAGCCAGACTGGGATGGAATCTGCTAACGTGCAGGAAGAAATGAAGGCGTCAATGATCTCGATATCAAGGCGAACCCTGCGCAGCGTCGCCAGTAAGGGAGGAAATCGTGACCATGCAACCGATCCATACCGACAATGAGTACAGGCAGGCGATAAAGGCAATGCATGCTTATTTTGCCCGCGAGCCCGATGCGGGTTCGGCAGAAGGGCAGCACTTCGAAGAGCTGATCAAGGCAGTCGGAACCTATGAAAGAGACAAGGTGGCAACGCACGACCCGGTTTCCACCCTCCGGTACCGGCTCGAGCAAGTGAAAAAATTCAACCTGATGCCTGATATGGCTTCCGAGCAGACGCAGCGGCCAATATCCGTTATCGATGCAACTGTCGAGAGCGTGGTGGAGGCCGTGCATCAAAGGCTTCTGCCGTTCAAGGAAATCGAGTTTGAGCCAGATGCCGAAAGCCTGGTGCAGATGCAGTCTGCCGTCGATATCCTCTTTCGTAGTCATACGATGCGAAAGGTCTACAAATGCGAGTGGGGCATGCTGCTGACAGGGCTGGAGATCATGTTCAATCCGAGAACCGAAACTGTCATCGGCCGGGTCAAGACTGCATGGCCATCGGACTACGGGCTACCAGGCGGTCCGCGTTACCAGGCCGAAGCTGAGAATGCGGTTGCGTTGGGTACGCTTGGCGAAGTCGATCTGTACATGGTACGCCAGGATGGTATGCCGACGTTAATTGCAAGGCATGGGCCCGGTTCCCAGTACACCAGTTTCTGCCCGTTGCTGGCGGGGGATGTAGACATCCAGTACGAGCCGATCCTGCATGCCTATTTCAGAGCCGCCTTGCTCGGGCATATCGAGTCGTAGACAGAGAAGCGCCACAGGGACAATTTCCATTTGCTTGCCCGGGCGGTCTAAAGGAGCGGTTCCCTCCTGGTTAAGCCGGGTTGGCCTTGCCGTAGCAGCCAGCGAAATAATTCAATGTATGGCGTATGTGTCATCAGCGTAGAAGGAGAACGTCATGGCCGAGTTCATGCACGTCGTTTGTCCGCACTGCAATACGGTGAACCGTCTTCCGAAGGACAAGCTTGCTGCCAGACCGATATGTGGCAGTTGCAGGCACACGATCTTTGACGAACACCCGCTGGAAGCCGACAACTCGACGTTCCTGCAGCATGTGTCCAGGAACGACATTCCCGTCTTGGTGGATTTCTGGGCCCCCTGGTGCGGACCCTGCCAAATGATGGCGCCGAGCTTTGAAAAAGCCGCTCATGAACTGGAGCCGGACATGCGACTGATCAAGGTGAATACCGAGCAGGCGCAGCAGCTCGCCGGGCGCTACGGCATCCGCAGCATTCCGACCTTAATGCTGTTCAGTCGGGGGAATGAAGTGGCCAGGCAGTCGGGCGCCATGGATGCGCCGCGCATCGTGGCTTGGGCCCGCACCATGGCGTCCAGCACGGCCGGGTAAGCCGTCATTCTCTGGGGCAGACTGCCCCTTTGCGGCCATTGTCCTTGCCAGTTCGAGCATGGCCATCGCATTGCGCGGAGCATGGCCATAAAAATCGTTGTTGAAGAAGACATAGGCTTCCCGCACGCCGGTATTCTTTATCTCCTCCAAGTCGTCATTCAACTGCGTATCTGCATAGCTGCCGTGGTAAGGGCGAGTTGGGTCCGGCCCGTGATAACGCACATAGACGAAGTCGGCGAGCGCCATCAGCGGAATAGTGAAAAACTTCCAGTGAGTTGCGACCAGCGCGCCCCCGTACCGTGACAGCAGGGTGTACGTGTCATCGACCAGCCATGTCCGGTGCCGGATTTCGAGCGCCACGCGGAGATGGTATTCATGGAATAACGCCAGCACCCTGTCCAGTCGCTCCAGGTTGATTGGCATGCTTTCGGGAAGTTGGACCAGCACCGGACCTCGCCTGTCTTCGGGAATTCTGAGGCAGCCTTCGATGAAGTAGAGCAGAAGATCCCTTCCCTGAGCCACGTTCCCTTCGCTTTCCAGCTTGAGTCGCCGCCTGTGGCTGACCGTGCGGGGCGCCTTCAGGACGAGGCGCGATCCAGGCGGCATGGTCATGCCCCAGCGAGCAACCGTTTCTGGTTTGGGCGTGTTGTAGAAGGATGCGTTGATCTCGACAGCGTTAACCCTTTCCATCAGGTAGGCGAGCCTGTTCTTGACCCCGCGTGGATAGAACACACCATTTTCCCAATCCTTGTACTGGTATCCGCTGGTTCCGATGAAGAGTTCCATGCCTTCCTCCGGTTTCTTTCAAAAATGATAGGGAACGCATGCGGAGACGTATTGCGAAAAACGGCAGGAGAATGAAATCAGCATGGGGGCACTGATTTGTGTAAGTGGATGATTACCATTGCGGTGAGGAAATGCCAAGTTTGATTAAAGTGGCATTTCCTGCCGAGTTCGCCGGATGGGCAGTGTTCGTTGAATGAAAAAATCGCACCCTCATTCTGCAATTTATTCGCTCCGACGAACTCACCATGAAACGCATCCTCCTTATTATCGCCGTCTTGTTCGCCGCTTCCGGCGCATTGGCAAAGGGTAAAACCCCGACACTGTCCGACAGATTTTCCGAATACGTTCATACCGTCACCGACAAGGCGCCATCCGGGCCCGCCATCGAAAGCGCCTATTCGCCGGAGGCGGGCAGTGAAGCGCTGGTGATCAGGGTCATCAATGCGTCGACGCGCAGCATCCGGTTGGCGGCTTATTCCTTTACGTCGCCGACTGTCGTTAGGGCACTTCTCAACGCGAAGAAACGGGGAGTCGATGTACAAGTTGTCGTGGACGAGAAAGGCAACAAATCGAAGGCCAGCATTGCTGCGTTGAACCTTCTGGTCAATGCAGGAATACCGGCCAGGACCATTGCAACCTATGCGATCCACCACGATAAATATATCGTCTCTGACGAAAGACACGTCCAGACTGGCAGTTTCAACTACAGCCAGTCAGCCGCCAAAAAGAACAGCGAAAACGTCATTGTGATCTGGAACAACACGGATATCGCTTCTTCCTATCTGAAGCACTGGAGAAGCCGGTTCAACCAAGGGACTGACTTCAGGTCAACGTATTGATGGTTTTCTTGCTGGAGCCGGATAACGGTGAAAAGCCTGTGGCGGATTTCGTTCGATGGATGGTGATCAGGGCAAGGTACCGATTTGATGGGCTCCAGTTGCGGCGCTGAAAAATCCTACAGCGCACGCACCTTCACGGTTTTACCCTTGACCTTGCCAGCAGATAATTTACGAACTGCATCGCGTGCAATGTTGCGAGCGACGGCAACATAGGCGGACTGATCGGTTATCGTGATCTTGCCGATCTGTTCACGCGTGAAGCCTGCATCCCCAGTGAGCGCACCCAGCACGTCGCCGGGACGGATTTTCTCCTTACGTCCACCCAGGATCTGGAGCGTCGCCATCGGTGGCAACAGTGGAGAATCGTCGCCGTTTTGCAGCGAGCCGAGTCCGTGCCACTCCGGTTCGCTTCCCATCATCTTCGCAATGTTGGTGACACGCCGCCTGTCGGCCGGGCTGCACAGACTCAGTGCCCAACCGTCCGCATCGGAACGGCCTGTACGGCCAATCCGGTGAACGTAGACCTCCGGGTCGGGCGTGATATCGACATTGATGACGGCTTCGAGTTTTTCGATATCCAGGCCGCGTGCCGCGACATCGGTTGCCACCAGTACCGAGCAACTGCGATTGGCGAACTGGATCAACACTTGGTCGCGGTCGTGCTGCTCCAT
>Ga0316613_10001373_pt1 | contig 16687 bp, 16 predicted proteins | sample OWC_soil_day10_C_2_FD_207647 | JGI IMG/M metagenome (GOLD analysis project Ga0316613, IMG submission 207647) | Wetland soil microbial communities from Old Woman Creek delta, Ohio, United States - OWC_soil_day10_CT_b | ecosystem: Environmental > Terrestrial > Soil > Wetlands | place: USA: Ohio...
GAGCCCTCTGTCCATGAAATCTGCAATCTAGTCAGCCTTTACGAAAAAGTATTGCCAAGCCACTTAGCAGCCCGCAAAGGTCACCTTACTCCCTCAGTAAAAGATATCCTAATCTATCTACAGCAACAATCTGACTACACTTGCCTAATCCTTACAGGCAACACCGAATTTGGTGCCAAAGCAAAACTGCACCAATATGAGCTGGATGGCTTCTTCAATTTCTCTTCCAGTGCCTTTTGCGACAATTGCTTCAATCGCAGAGAGATATCTAAACAAGCACTCACAAAATTGCAGCAAAACTACCCGCAAGTGCCATTGGATCAAGTGTATGTCATTGGCGATACACCCAACGATATTGACTGTGGTAAGGCCATTGGTGCGCAAACTATTGCAGTAGCTACAGGTGGGTACACATTAGAAGAACTACAAGATCACTCTCCATGGTGGGCTGTATCTACCCTGCCTTCGCCTGTAGAATTTGCAGAACACTTGGGAAGAGAAGGATAATTTTAATACTTCTTTTCCCAAAACATGTGAATACTATCTGGATGATAGGTTTTATCACGCTGGACTTTAATTACTTCCTCTTCACCAGGTATTTTAATCGTAATGCCTTTACTAGGTTGAAGACTCACACCAGGACTAAGAATAATTTCCTTCTTTTTATTCTTAATGGAGTAGGTATGCTCTTCCAAATCCACAGAATCCTCCCGTGAGGTTACTGTAGGCATGGAAGGTAGGGTTAGTTTATCATTTTTCAACTGGTTAATGGGAACTACAACAGGCTGCTCCTCTTTCATCTTTATAGCAGTACCATCACCCTCCCTATTTAGAATCACAGTTTCAGCGGGAGGGATATTTTCCGTACCATTCTCTGACCTGCTTTCCTTTTCTACGTCATGTCTGGTGAAAATAAAGTACGCTCCAATTAAAGCTACCAATGTTAGAAGGAAGCATATTACTTTTGGATTTTTCTTCACGACAATCTCCTTTTACACCCTTATGTAACATTGAACAATACTGTATTACAATATTATATTCTTATAGTGTAAATCACATGACATCGCAAAGCAACTCACTTCAAATCGTCTTGGCATTTATTTTTTAGGAGGTTTTACTATGAATCATGTAATCGAATTGTTAAAAAAACATGTATCGGTTCGAAAGTTCACCACGCAGCCCGTTGATGATCAATTACTAATAGAGATCATCAAGGCAGGCCAGCAAGCTTCCACCTCCAATCACATCCAAGCCTATACCATTATCAGGGTAAAAGACAAAAATAAGAGAAAGTCCATCGCTAAATTAGCAGGCAATCAGGCCTGTGTTGAAGAAAGCCCCATTTTCTTAGTATTTTGTGCTGACCTAAACCGATTAGGCAAGGCCTGTAGAATGAACAATAAAAGATTTGAAAGCGGTTATACGGAAAACTTCATTTTAGCTACTGTAGATACAAGCCTAGCAGCACAAAATATCATGGTTGCCGCAGAATCAGTCGGTCTTGGCGGTGTATATATCGGTGCATTACGAAATAATCCTGAGGATGTTTGCGAGTCATTAAACCTCCCCCATAACGTATACCCTGTATTTGGCATGTGTCTCGGCTACCCCGAAATACGAAATAAAGTAAAACCCCGCCTCCCTTTATCCTTAGTTTTTAAAGAGGATAGTTATCATACTGAGGGAGATGAAGAAATCTTAAAAGAATATGATCATAGCATTAGAGATTATTATATCGCAAGAACCAATGGGGAAAGAAGCAATACCTGGACAGAAGGTATGTCTACTTTCCTAAAAGATAAGCAGCGCCCCCATATGAAAAGCTTCTTGGAAACTAAAGGGTTTGAGATGAAATAAATGAACAAAAGTCTGATCCACAAAATGGATCAGACTTTTGTTCATTTATAGATTATTCTACAATAATATCCTGCAACTTACGTTTTGGTACATGATGTTCCTGATTCTTGTCTCGCCAGTATTTAATGTCATCCCCATCTTCAATTTCATCGAGAATAACAGTCTCCTTTGGCTTGCCCAGAGCAACAACCAGTAAAATTTCATATTGATCCGAAATCTGCAATGCAGCCTTTAGCTCATCGCGCTTAATACTTTGGATCATGCATCCACCTAGATCCATGGAGCGTGCCCCAAGCAAAATACTTTGTGCTGCAATTCCATGATCAACACCACTCGGTCCTATATTCGTATCTTGAAGAATCACAATATAGCCAGAAGGTCGTTCTCCTTCTTCTGGTCCTGCCCATTCCTTTAAATAACCCGCCCACAGTAAATGGGGGAATATTAATTCATTCTTTGTTTTATCCCCTGATATGATATATTTTAAAGGCTGTTTATTAGCTCCTGAAGGCGATAATCTCCCATAATTAACAAGCTCTCTCAATCGTTCTACTGAGATATTGTGTTCTTCATGAAATCGTCGATAGGATCGATTGGAAACAATTAAATCATAAAACATATGGCTAATTCCCCCCATTTCATATTTAAAAGCTTCTTTCGACATCCCCCTTGTTTTAACCTTTAATTTCCAATACCAGTTTTTGGTCTGCTTTATAGTCCTAAGTACTTTACTAAATTCTCCATAAAATCTGGCATTAACGTAGACGCTAATAACATGATGGTCAATAGAATTAACACCACGGTAAAAGTCCATGAGACCACATTGTACCATGCAGGATTCACATAATTACCCATAATGTTTTTATTATTAGCGATCAGCACCATAAAAATTAGAATTGGCGGCAAAAGCGTACCGTTAACGACTTGAGAGGTAATCATCACTTGATACAACGACAAATCTGGCCATAGTACTAATCCGGCACCAATGACTATTAAGGCTGTATATAGGCCAAAAAAAGCAGGAGCCTCTTTATAGGTTTTACTAACACCGCTTTCAAACCCCAATGCCTCGCAAACAGCATAGGCCGTACTAAGAGGCAATATAAATGCCGCCAACATAGAAGCACCTAATAAACCAAAAGAAAATAGCAAACTGGCATATTCACCAGCCATGGGTTTTAATGCCAAAGCTGCATCCTTTACCGTATCAATACCAATATTATTTGCGTATAAAGTAGCTGCCGTTGCCACGATAATGAAAAAAGCAATCAGCCATGTAAAGAACGCACCAAACATCACATCCCAAAAGGTATACTTATAATCTTCAGCAGTAATTCCTTTATCAACAATGGATGCCTGAACATAAAACTGTCCCCAGGGTGTAATCGTAGTGCCAATTACACCAACCGCCATGATTAGAAAGTCCGCATCAGGAGAAAAAGTAGGTGTAATCGATGCAACGAATACCTCTCCCCATGGAGGATCAATAATGATACCTGAAATAACATAGCTTAAAAAAGTGGCACACAACACTAAGAAAACCTTTTCAATTTTTCCATAATCTGCTTTAAGTACCAGCCACCAGATTAAAAATGCCATAATGGGTACTGCAATATATTTACTCACGCCAAAAATTTCAAAGCTAGTTGCAATACCTGAAAACTCGGATGCCGTAGTACCAATATTAGCAATTAGCAGCACACTCATAGCAAAAAAAGTCCATTTAACACCAAACAATTCACGAATTAAATCGGATAGCCCCCGTCCTGTAACAGCCCCTGTCCTTGCTGATATCTCTTGGGCAATCGCCAGGCATATACTACTGATCAGTACAATAAATAGCAGTCCATAGCCATACTTTGCTCCAGCAGCAGCATAGGTGGCAATACCGCCAGCATCATTATCGGCAAATGCTGTGACAATTCCCGGTCCCATTACAGCTAGGAATAATCCTAATCTCTTACGCATATTCTTTATTGCATTCATATTTATCGCCCCCGCCCTGCCGTTTTTGTTAAGGCAAACCAGGAGTACGTATCTAGCTTGCCGCGCTCTGGCATTAATATATCAAGAATATCATCGACTGTAACAATTCCTACCATAATATTCTGTTCATCAACCACTGGTACCGCCAATAAGCTATATTTATTAATGACTTCCGCTACTTTTTGGTAATTATCTCCATCCTGTACTACAGCCACTTTCGTATGCATCAATTCTTTTAAGGTAGTTTGGGGCGCAGCAACAATTAATTCTCGCAATGACAGAACTCCTTGAAGGTGTTCTTCATCATCCATAACATATAGATAATAAATGGTTTCTGCTGTTGGTGATAATTCTCGCAGCTGATTGATAGCTTCTTCTGTGGTAATATGAGAAGAAAATGCAATAAACTCATTGGTCATTAAGGCTCCAGCAGTGCCTTGCTCATATTGCATGAGTTCTCTAACTTCCTCAGCATCATCACTTTCCATCAATTGCAGCAGTCCTTCGGATTTTTCTGCTGGCAACTCACCCAAAATATCAGCGGCTTCATCTGGGGCCATTTCTTCTAGAATGTCAGATGCCCGCTGTGCATCCATTTGTTCAATAATTTCTACCTGGGTATCCAGATTTAATTCTGCTAACGTATCAATTGCCTGTTGATCATCTAAGTTTTCTATAAAGTTGGCCCGGCGTTTATAATCCATTTCCTCGATCAATTCTGCAATATCTGCAGGATGCAGTTCTGTCATCTGCTGTTTTAAGCGATTGAGCTGAAGATGTGAATTCCAGCTTTCCAAAGGCTTAATAAACTCTAAAATCAGCCAATTTTGTTTGAACTTTGTAAAGACAAATTCTAAACCCAATCGTCTGAACAAACCACGCACACCAATGTCAACAGCGACTAACACCATATGCTGCTTTCCATCTTGCACTACCCAAGATAATATAATATCGTTTACCCTTACCATTTTGGAACCCTTAATATCAATGATTTGTTTATCCAGCAGCCATTTGCTGGCATAAATATCATTTTCATGCAGAGGAATGGTTTGATCTACAGTGAAATTTTCGACAAGCTCTACCCTATCATTGTCACGAAGCACAATCCATTCGATTGGAATCAGATTATGTATTTTATTTTCATATTTGACACCAATCACCCGCGGATATACGCCATCCCAGCGTACTGCGATGTCCTTTACCCGCCCAAAACGATTCCCGGCTTTATCATAAATCGACTGACCGATTAATTGGCTAAAGTAGAATTCACCTACCATTTTTAATGCGTTCATATTTTATTCCTCCTTCTTTGCCTGGAGTCCGCCCGCCTTAACGTGAACAGACAAGTTGATACATTGATGTTTGCTTATATGGTCACTGGGTCCGGAATCCATAAAACCACCTCCTATTCCTTCTTTACTTCCTATGGAAATTGATAGCAAAAGACCTTCTCTCATTAGATAAGAAGGTCTCTTCATGCTGCCATGATCCAATACTTGCTTTGACCTTCTCCAATCGTTGAGTTTTAGCACTGCATAACGTAGAGGTACACTATCCTCAGCCACCTTGAGTAAAACCTTAATTCGGTAATACCTGTTCTACCCATTGGCGTCTTTCGACGTTTCCGGGCAGTGGCCTGTGTTTATGCAGGAGCCTCACCTAACGAAGAAGTTCTATATTTATATTTCTGCTTTTCTTGCCTTACTATAGTATATCCTGCTACAGCCGCATTGTTCATCCAAAGCAAGAAAATAGATAAAGCCCCCGTTACCGGAAGGCTTAAAAAGCGAATTTAATACACTCGCACCTTCCCCACTCGTACGAGCTTTGGCACTGCATAACGTAGAGTACAAACTATCCCTCAGCCACCTTAAGTAAAACCTTAATCCGGTAATACCTGTTCTACCCATTGGCGTCTCTCGACATTTCCGGGCAGTGGCCTATGTTTATGCAGGAGCCTCACCTAACGAAGAATTATTTTTCTACTATGAGCGTACTACCTTTAGCGAAATGTGTCAATACCTATTTCACATTTCGTCAAATGTTTAATTCCCTTATTAATATGATCTTATAGTAGAAAAACGATCATCAATAGCGATTATAGTCTTAAATCTCCCGTTATGTCTATTTTTATCCCTTTACCTATTTAATATGCGTTCTTACTTCCTATTCTTCAAATCCTTTACTGTTTTTTCACATTCTTTTTATAAAAAAGCACTGACGCATCCCTAAGAAAATAAAAAATCGAACCACAAAGACGCAAAGTACACAAAGGGTTACATTTCTATATCCTTGCGTACTCCTTTGTGTGCCGCAGCAGCGGCGGCATTCTACACATCTTTATGGCACCAATTTATTCGTATCCGAATCTACTATCGCATCATTTACACTCTCTTTTGATCTTGTCAAATTTTGCAGTTGAGATAAAAGCATCCCCGCGAACATGATGACACACCCTAACGTTTCCTGAAAGCCTAACCTTTCATTTAAAATCAACCAACCGCCAATGGCAGCAAATACGGTTTCCATGCTTAGAATAATGGCAGCATGAGAGGGCTGAGCACTTTTCTGCGCAACAACTTGCAAGGTATAAGCAACGCCTACAGAAAATATACCACCATATAAAATGGGAACAGCAGCTTGATAAATAGACTCAACACGAATAGTTTCCATAAATAATGCCGCAATTAAACTCAAAATAGAACAAGTAATAAACTGAAAAAAAGCTAACTTCAATACAGGTACACGACAAGAAAAATGATCAATTACTAAAATGTGAATTGCCCAAAAAAAGGCTCCTACAAGTTCCAGTACCTCTCCATAGGAAATATAAAGACCATCTTTCACACAGAGAAAGTATAAACCTACAACGGCAATTACAGAACCAATCCAAGTACTCATACTGACATATTGTTTTAAAAGAATTCCTAAAATGGGTACGATTACAATATATAGGCAAGTAATAAATGCAGCTTTCCCCGCTGTTGTATAGATTAATCCGATTTGCTGCAAGGTTGCGGCAATAAACAATACTATACCAGCAATGAGACCCGCTATGATTACCTGTTTTGACTCACCTTTCACCTTACTTTCCTGGGGAGAACGATTTTGATAATAAAGGATCAAGGGTATTAAAGAAAGACTCCCCAAAGCAAATCGCACACCATTAAAAGTAAAGGGTCCTACATATTCCATTCCCACTCGCTGAGCTACAAATGCTAATCCCCATATAGCTGCAGCAAGTAGAAGTAACAAATTCGATTTAAGTATACTCATAATAACCCACTCTCTAATTTGTATTTTAATTAAGATACAATCTATCACATATACCAATATTAGTCAAAAGGTAAGTCTTTGTTAGCTTCCGCATGCTATATTACAAGGCTAAACAAAATTACTTTAGAACTTAATATAGACTTAATCTTTCTCTAACAATAAACCCCTCTTAAAAAGATATTATTATATTATACATATAAATTATCTAGGAGTGATAAACATTGAAAAAAATAACTCAGCTAGTTGCCTTACTATGTATCGGAGCGTTCACTATTGCAGCTTTAGGGTGCGGCAATTCTCAAAACGCATCCTCAAAAACCCCAAGCAAGGTTATGATTGAATATTGGCATGTAAATGCAGAAAGTTTTGGCGGTCCTTCCGTTAAACAACTGGTGGAACAATTCAACAAAGAAAATCCTGATATTGAAGTCGTAGAAAAATATAACCCCGACATGTATAAGGGGTTAACACAAAACTTGCAAGCGGCTATGGCATCTGGGAAAAATCCTGATGTTGTACAAATGGGCTATAGTTACTTAAATTATGCAGGTGAAAATTTAAAGTATGCGTCTATACCAGATATCATCACAAAACTATCACCGGAAGATAACACCTACTTACAAGATAATTTTCTGCCGAATGTACTGGCTTTAGCTACAACTGATGATGGTAAACAAATTGGACTTCCTTACTCTGTCAGTGTACCTGTACTCTACTACAATCCAGATGTTTTCAAACAAGCTGGTTTAGATCCAAACCAACCACCACGTACTTGGCAACAAGTAACACAATATGCCAAAACCATTAAAGAAAAGACAGGTATCATGGGCTTCTTTATGCAAGAATATGCTGACAACTGGGCGCAACAAGCCTTGATAGAATCGAACGGCGGACAAATTTTAGCAAAAAAAGATGGCCGCACTATGGCTGGTTTTGACACACCTGAAGCGTCCGAGGCCTATCAAGTCCTAGCTGATATGGTGAAAAACGGTGACGGTCTGCACGCAACAAACGAAGAAGCCTTCCAAGCTTTCTTAAGCGGAAAAATAGGCATGGTATGCACAACAATTGGCAAACGGGATAATTTTGAAAAAAGTGCAAAATTCACCGTTATGGCTACACAGTTTCCATCCTTTGAAGGAAAAACAAGAAAACTCCCTGCGGGCGGAAACTTGCTCATGATCTTCTCTCAGGATCCTGACAAACAAAAAGCAGCTTGGCGCTTCGTTAAATTTCTAGAATCTCCTGGAGCCCTTGCCCTTTGGAGTAAAGGCACTGGCTACCTGCCACCACGCAAAGGAGTAACAGAAGATCCTCAAGGATTGAAAGATTTTGCCGAGCAAAATAAAAACATGCAAGTGGCTATGTCTCAAATGCCTGAAGTTGTGAAATGGGCTAGCTTCCCTGGTGCTAATGGTTTACAAGCCGAACAAGCACTTATCGATGTCCGGGATATCATACTCAGTGGAAAACAATCTGCTGCAGATGCTCTCAAACAAGCAGCTGCTAAAATCAATTCTATGCTTTAATCAATTTTTGCTAAAATGTCGTGAGAATCCAAAGGTTCTTTACGACATTCTATGCTTACTACTTATGGAAGGATAACAAACCGAATGAATCGTTTTACTTGGCAGTCTGCTTTATTTCTAGCGCCAGCCACCATTACACTATTACTTTTTGCTTATTGGCCACTATTACAAGATGTCTGGCTCAGCTTCCACTCCTGGAATATGGTAAGCCCTACGATGAAATTCGTAGGACTTCAAAATTATCTACAGTTACTTTCTAGTGACGAATTGATCAAAATACTCTTAAATACAGTTCTTTATATTTTGGTTTTAGTCTGTGTAAATTTCATTTTACCCTATCTTTTGTCCTTTATCATTGCTCATCGTCTCAATCGTTTCAGCTTTTTTTATCGTTCCGCCTTATTCATTCCCAGTACAGTTTCTCTGGCTGTAGCCAGTATTCTCTTCCTATGGATATTGAATCCCTTAGCTGGCCCCCTCAATATTATCCTTTCGGCAATTGGTTTAGAATCCCCTCGTTGGTTCAAAGAGTCTGGGTTAGTTATTATCATTATTGGACTGATTATTGGCTGGAAAGTTTTCGGCTATAACCTCATTCTACTAGCAGCGGCTATGGTGGATGTTCCTAAAGAACTGATTGAAGCCGCTCGCCTAGAAAATGTCTCCAATTGGCAGCTTTTTCGACGCATTATTGTCCCTATGACATCATCAACGGCTCTTTATGTCTTTGTAATTACCGTTGTATTTGGCTTACAATACGTTCTTGTTCCCGTGAATATGTTAACGCAAGGTGGTCCAGACCAAGGCAGCACCAATTTAGTATACATCGTGTATCAATACGGTTTTGTCTTTTTTCAAACAGGCAAAGCTTCTGCCTTCGCCATATTAACGATGCTAATATATGCCCTCTTTTTGATTGTGAAGACGAAGGTATTAGACAAGAAGGTGCATTATGAAAATTAACAGCTATCGGGACTGGTACTGGCATATTTTACTCTTATTCGCAGTAGTGATTCAACTTTGGCCTCTCCTCTTTATGCTTTCCACTTCCTTTAAGACCATGGATCAAATTTTCCTATCCACGTTAAATCCCCTTCCCGCCAAACCTGTAATAGACAATTACTTGTATGTGCTGAAAAATCTCCCACTAATACAGTATATTGTAAATACCTTGTTGATTGCTAGTAGTATCACCCTTGCAAAAATTATCACAAGTATTTTAGCTGGTTTTGCTTTTGTTTATTATGATTTCTCCCATAAAGAAAAACTTTTTAACACATTATTACTGACCTTTTTTATTCCCATTACCGTTGTCATGATGCCAAACTATTTGTTTATATCCAAACTTGGTTTATTGAATACGCCTTGGGGAGTCATACTGCCTCAACTAGCTGACGGCATGGGAATCTTCTTAATGCGCCAAAGCATGCGCAATATCCCTAAGCCATTGTTAGAAGCAGGAAGATTAGAAAACGCCAGTCCTTGGGTCATATTAACACGAATCATATTACCACTTATCAAACCTTCCGTAATTGCCATGGGAATTGTCTTCTTTATTAACTCTTGGAATGATTACTTTTGGCCACTGCTCATTCTACATGATAAACCCACGTACACATTACCTCTGGCTCTACAAATGTTTATCAGTGCTGAAGGCGGCAGTGAATGGGGCATTGCCATGGCAGTCGCCATGCTTACTGCCCTACCACCCCTCTTATTATACTTAACCTGCCAACGTTTTATTATGAATACCTTTATGCAATCTGGGGTGAAAGGATAGATGAACTCATGAATGGAATTATTTTTGAAAATGTTTGCAAATCCTATGGTGAAACTGCGGTGGTCAAAGATTTAAACATGACCATCCAAGAAGGCGAGCGACTCATTCTACTAGGTCCATCCGGTTGTGGAAAAACGACAACACTACGAATGGTCGCTGGCCTGGAGAACATCACAGCAGGTACCCTCAAGATGGGAGGACAGGTTGTAAACACAGTAGAACCTGGTGCACGAAACATCGCCATGGTGTTTCAAAACTACGCATTATATCCCCATATGACCATATGGGAGAATATCACTTTCGGTCTTTTCATCCAAAAAATACCAATAGAAGAAATCAAAGCAAGAACGGAACAAGCACTAGAAATCCTTAATCTATCAGGCTACGAACAACGAAAGCCAAACGAATTGTCTGGAGGCCAAAAACAGCGAGTAGCTCTTTGTCGTTCACTAGTGAAACAAGCTCCTTATTTTCTCCTAGATGAACCTCTTTCCAATCTGGATGCACAGCTTCGCCTGCAAGCCCGTACGGAATTAGTTAAAATCCACAATCTCTATCGCCCAACTTTCATCTATGTTACCCATGACCAGGTAGAGGCTATGACTGTGGGACAACGAATCGCAATCATGAACCAAGGTGCTCTGCAGCAGCTAGACACACCAGATGTCATCTACCAACATCCTGCCAACACTTTTGTTGCCTCTTTCATCGGATCTCCTCCGATGAATTTACTGCAAGGAGCTTTCCGCGATGGTGCCTTATGGATTGCAGGATGCCGTGTAAATCCCCCCACTAAATGGCACACACTTTTAGCGGAGCACCAGGAACTATGGATTGGGATTCGTCCAGAACAATGCTGCTTAAGCGACGCCCCCATGCTCCATGGACAAATAGAATTTGTCGAACATCTAGGCAGCCAGCGCTGTATCCATCTTCGCCTGCATCAAGACGGCCAACGCCTGCTATGCATGCTTCCAGCGGACCAACCAATTCCTACAGGAACTATGGGGGTTTCTTTCTCTTGGCAGCATGTGAATGGATTTGATGGGCATGTTGGGCAGAATATTGAACTCCCAAACAGAATATCTCATAACTATGCATGCTAGATTCTATTCCTTTAGGCGTAGAATACTCTATTACATCACGATTTCAAAGGAGGTCAAAACCTTTGCTTATATCCCTTAGCAACTTATCTTTTATCGGATTTAACTATACCGCATTAAAACAACTCCCCAACAACTTAGGGCTAGAAATTTTTTATGAATTCGGCAATCATTCTCATTGGGAAAAAGTGTTAAAAGAAATTTATCCTCATCGATCACCGCAAAATTTAAGTATTCACGGACCATGTATTGGAGTTAACTTAGCCGATGAAAATGACAGCCACTATCTAACCCATTACAAAGACGTCTTTGAATTTGCCGCCAAGTGGAATGCCAAATTTATTGTAGTACATACCAATGAAGAATTTACGGGAGACAAAGCGCTTGTCCGTCAGCGAGTACAACATCGACTTCAAGAGCTTTTGCTATTCTCTAAAAATTATGAGATCCAAATACTCATTGAAAACGTTGGATTACAGACAAAAGGCACTCTATTATTTGATTGGAAAGAATACCTAGAACTACTATTAACGTTACCAGAAGCAGGTGCGTTGCTCGATGTAGGACACGCATTCATTAATCAATGGAACTTACCGGATGTCATTGAACAATTAGGAAAAAGGCTTATCGCCTGCCACCTTCATGATAATCATGGACTATCCGATGACCACCTCCCTGTTGGTCATGGGACAATTAACTGGAATGTATTATTTTCCGCTATTTGCTCATCGGCTCCCGAAGCAACCCTTGTCTTTGAATACGCCAACGTGGATATTCAGACCGCTTTAGCCAGCATTCAAACTATTAAAAACAATTATTTACAAGTGAGATCTACGTACGATTAAGATTCAGCTGAAGTGAATACTTCAGCTGAATCTTTTTTTAAATCATTACATTTTTTATCGCAAGAGATAACCGTTGTATCCCTTCAATAATTTTTTCTTCCGACATATTTGAGTAATTTAGTCGAAAGGTATTTTCCACACCGCCATTCGGAAAAAAGGAATCCCCCGGTACAAAAGCTACATTATTTTTCAGACAGTCATGAAGTAAGTCCATGGCCTTAAAATGCTTGGGAAGCTCAACCCACAGAAACAAACCTCCCTGAGGATGAGTAAAGCTTACTCCTTGCGGCATTGTTTTATTCAATGCTTCCACCATTACATCTCGGCGTTTTCGATATACGGTAACTAGCTTCTCTATATGTGCTTCAAAGTCAAACACATCCATGTAGGTTGCGATCTCCATCTGACTTCTTATGGATGTACATAAATCAGCCCCCTGTTTTACTAATACATATTTTTCAATAAATTCAGTATCAGCAGCAATCCAGCCAATACGCAAGCCGGGGCAGAAGGTCTTTGAAAAAGTACTGGTAAAGATGACATTTCCCATGGTATCCATTGATTTTAATGAAGGAATAATATCATTTTCAAAACGTAATTCTCCATAGGGATTATCTTCAATAACTGGAATCTCATATTGTTTTATCAGCTTCATAAAATCACATCTGCGTTCTAACGACCAAGTTCTACCCGTAGGATTTTGAAAATCTGGAATCACATAGATTAGCTTAATCCTTTGCCGTGTTGCCAGTATTTTCTCAAGTTCTTCGATAATCATCCCCTCATCGTCTGTGGGCACTTCTACAAAGCGTGGTCCATAAGCTTTAAGGGCACTAATGGCAGCCAAATACGTTGGACTTTCACATAGTACAAGATCACCCTCATCCAAAAAGAGCTTTCCAGAAAAGTCTAAAGCTTGCTGTGAACCGCAAGTGATTAATATATTATCAGCACTAACACTTGTTTTAAATTTTCGGTTCATTCGCTCTGCTATTTTCTCTCTCAGGGGTTTATATCCTTCAGTAGTGGAATATTGTAAGGCTTCTCTACCCATTTGTTCTAATACCCTTATGGATATCTCCTTTAATTCTTCCACCGGAAACAATTCCGGAGCGGGCAATCCCCCTGCAAAGGATAATACCTCTTCCCTCTGAGTAATCTTTAGTATTTCCCTGATTTCTGACGCCCGCAATGTTTTCATACGTTTTGCAAAAGTAACCGCCATCACAAAGTCCCTCCTATATGTATTATTATGAAAATGTTTACTGTGAATAGAACTCCCATTTGCGTCAAACAGCAAACTCACATCATGCGCAATACCAATATCATGGTCATACCTGCCCCCATAGTCACAATAGGAGGTTGACGATTATAAGCTACCAAAGCCGTTACTATACCTGCCAGCAGATAATGATTTGAAAAAGTTAGCGCTATATAACCATTTGGTGCAAAAAGGGCTGGCGCAATCAAAGCAGTAAGTATTGCAATAGGTACATGCTTCAAGAAACGTCCAAGCCCAGCAGGCACATCTCCTAAAAGCCCTATACTAGCAAAACGAGTCACAAACGTCACTACCGCCATAGCAAGGATATTCATGAGAATTTCAAATCGCATCTTGTTTCCCTCCCATAAGACCACCTGCCATAGCTGCAACCAAGCAAGCAATAATAATATACCATTTACCAGGAATCAAAATAGCAGACCCGACGCTAACCACAGTTGCAACAAGGCATACGATTACACTAGCTTTATCACGTAAGCGAGGAATCAGCAAGGCTAAGAAGGTAGCTGGCATAGCAAAATCCAACCCCCAAGAAAGTGGATCACTTATGTAATCTCCTAAAATAACACCGCCTATCGTAGACATCACCCATAAGAGGTAACATATTGCATTGCTTCCCAACTGATAGGCTCCCGTATAACAGCCAGCTTGTGCACGTTGTATTGTCACAGCATAAGTCTCATCCGCCATACCAAAGGAAAGAAGAGCCTTAAACGGCATGGATAGCCCACTCATATAAGGAGCAAGGGAGGCCCCCATTAAAAGATGACGAAGGTTGATTAGTAAGGTTGTGAAGCTAACCATTGCCAAGCCAGCCCCCTCCATAAGCATCGGCAGACAGATAAACTGAGCAGATCCAGCAAAGACCAGTATGGACATTGCAATGGTCTCTCCTGAAGTTAAACCAATGGACTTTCCCAAAATACCATATGCTAAACCAAATGGAATCATCCCGACTATTAAAGGTATCGTGTCACCTACACCCTTGCAAAAGTCCTTTTCTTGCATTGTTACCCCCCCAATACTTTACAGTTTTTTTACTTATAATAGCTTGCAGGAATTTAATTGTAAATATCCAATATAATATAATTAAAATACCAATTCTATCTTTTAAGGAGAATTAGATAAATGGATATTACCAAAATGCTAAGTGGTATTCGAATTGACCAATCTAGTTCAGCCCCCATGTATTTGCAGCTTGCAAATGGTTTAGCTGCCAAAATTCAAAATTCAACCCTCTCTGCTGGCACCAAGCTGCCTCCAGAACGAGAACTCGTCAGATTACTGGAAGTTAGCCGTACTACAATAATTAACGCCTACAGGCTTCTGGAGGAACGGGGTTTGATAATAACACGAGTCGGCAGCGGCACTTACGTTGCTGAGCCATCATTTACAGATCATTCAGCGTCCACTATTCTTTGGGAACAATTGTTTACACCTCAATATAAATCGCCACTGTCATCACTGTTGCGTACTTTAATTGCTACTCCCACGGCAGATGAGACAATTTCTCTTGCTGCTGGTATGCCAGATCCGGCCTTTTATCCTCTCTCTATTATTGAAAAAGCTCTCGTATCGAGTAAATATGACCTTGAAGTTTCAGATTTCGGCCACATGACTACCGAAGGATATCTTCCTCTAAGGCATTCCTTAGCAGCATGGCAAAGCCGTCTGGGAATACAAGCCACTCCTGATCAATTTCTAATCGCCTCCGGCTCGCAGCAAGGTCTGTATCTCATTGTAAAAGCCTTGGTAGAACCACGCGATTACGTTATTGTGGAATCACCTACTTACTTAGGAGCTATTCAGTCATTAGAAGCTTCTGGCGCTCGCATCCTAACCCTGCCACCATCTGATGGTATTAATTTTGAATTGCTTGAAGACTATCTAATACGCTATCGCCCTAAATTAATGTATACAATTCCTACTTTTCAAAACCCCACTGGCAGGGTTATGTCGCTGCACGATCGGCAAGAATTAATTCGATTAGCCTCACGCTACCGCTTGGTCATCATAGAAGATGATCCCTATAGTCAGCTCTATTACGGTCAGCAGCCCCCTCCTTCTCTCAAGAGTCTCGACACCTATGGCGGTGTAATTTATATGGGCACTTTCTCAAAAATACTTTTTCCAGGTTTACGAACAGGCTGGGTCATCGCCGCTCCACAAGTTATCAATCGATTAGCACAAGAAAAACAGCACGTCGACCTACACAGCAATAGTCTTTCTCAAATTATTCTTCATACTTGTCTGGAGGAAGATTACCTGGCAAATCATTTAGCTACTGTCCGTATGGAATACAAAAAACGCCGGGATGCTATGGTTGGCGCTATCCGGCGTTTTTGCAGCGGTTATATAAATTTTAATATACCTGAGGGAGGTTTTTATCTCTGGTGCAGTATAACTCCTCCCGCCTCTGGTGCAGAACTAATTCGCCGTGCAGCCACAGTAGGTGTTTCTTTTGTACCTGGTGAAGCTTTTTATACAAATGGAACTAAAAGTAATGAAATACGTCTTTGCTTTGCCACCCACAATGAAGAACTGCTAAAAGAAGGCATACGAAGATTAGGGCGCATCTTTGCATCAGGCGCTGCAAATGCAGCACAGCCGTCAGACATAGCTGGCAGACCAATTATTTAACCAAACTACACCAAAGCTAGCTATAATCTATGAGTCAACCATAATTCGAGCTGAAACTTTGGCAATTTGCGATCTAAATTATATAAATTTCTACCGTGCAATATCATCTACGTCCAGAGATTCATTGGATACTAAGTGAATCACAATACGATAGGGCAAATTCACAACTTGTTGAGGCGGTTTGCTAATCCATCCCGTTTGTACACCGATCTGGCGGGGAGAATCATCTTGCCGTATACGAATCTTACCATCTTGGACTTCTATAATGGCATATTCCGTCTCGCCGCCAATACGAATTTCCTCATAATAGCCTTGCCTTAAGGTAATGGATTTAAACAGCTTATTGTCCACCCGAATCTCAGCAACTGTATTGGCTTGAGCAGGAAAGA
>Ga0316613_10001375_pt1 | contig 16664 bp, 17 predicted proteins | sample OWC_soil_day10_C_2_FD_207647 | JGI IMG/M metagenome (GOLD analysis project Ga0316613, IMG submission 207647) | Wetland soil microbial communities from Old Woman Creek delta, Ohio, United States - OWC_soil_day10_CT_b | ecosystem: Environmental > Terrestrial > Soil > Wetlands | place: USA: Ohio...
TTTTGCCGCCGACTTCCTTCAGATTCCACCTCACGGTGGACACCCTTGTCTTAAGCTAACGGTTGGCACTATCAACCCCCGTATTGGACTTTCACCAACAAGTAAGCGCCCATGCTGGGCGCACTATTAAAAAAAGATAGATAACTCCATCTTTTTAAAATCAGTATTTTCATTATATTCAGGTTATTGTCTTTAATAATATTCTATTATACAATGTTCAATAGGTCTAATACTAAAAAATCTATCGACGCTATAGTTTTTATCCTATATGGAAGAAAACGAAAGGAGCACAGTATGGAATATCGTCAAATGAAATATGTATTAAAAATTGCGGAAGAACAAAGTTTCTCTCAGGCTGCTAAGAAATTATATATTGCTCAACCCTCCTTAAGCCAATGCATCCAAAGGCTAGAGAAACAATTAGGTGTCTTATTGTTTGATAGAGCAGCTACGCCCTTGAGACCTACGTTTGCTGGAGAATTGTATATTGAAACGGCCAAGCAAATTTTAGATATGAATGAACAACTGATTCAACAAATGGATGATATCTCAGAGTTAAAAACGGGTCGTCTTACCATAGGAAGCTCCCCTTTCAGAAGTACGTATCTTTTACCGCAAGTGCTGCCTCTTTTTCAAAAGAAATTTCCAGGTATTGAAATCGTTTTAGCCGAAGGCACTACCGCAGAATTAGAAGAATTTGCTTTGAACGGCACGACTGACTTTTCGATCGTACTCCTGCCAATAGCAGAGAATGTTTTTGCCTATGAACCAATCTTGACTGAGGAGCTGTTAATTGCTTTATCACCCCACCATCCCTTAAGCAAAGAACATCAAGGCAACAATTCAAATCAGCCACCCTGGCCGAAAATAAATATTTCCGAACTTAAGGAAGTCCCTTTTATTCTGATGAAGCATGGACAACGGCTGCATCAGACTTTACTGGATCTTTGCGCCCAAGCTGGATTTAAGCCAAAAATCATTCTGGAAAGTCAAAGCATGGAAGCGGCACAAGCCCTAGTTATAGCTGGGCTTGGAGCCACTTTACTTCCTGATACATTGGTCAGACTTAGGCATATGTCAGAGCATCCTTGTTATTTTTCAATGGATGAATCAATCAATAGAAGAACAGCTGTCATAGCCTATCGGAAAGAAAAATACCTTTCTAAAGCCGCCCGTTTATTTATATCTTTAATGAAAGAAAGACATCAATAAGACAGTCTATACAGGCAAGCTCATTTGTAATTTTTCCTAATACGATAACAAAAATAGCCTGTTCCTTCATAAAAGCTCAAACTATTTTCATTGCTACTCATTCTAACCCTTTGCTGGATCATAATCCTTTCAAATCACTTGGCTAATGTGCATGACCTTAAATTTCCCACCACTTTGTGCTGCCGCTTTATTTAGCTGGACAAGGCAGGTAGGACATTCTGAGACAACAATTTGCGCTCCGGAATTTTCAATATTAATTCGTTTCTTTGCTAAAATGGATGCTGCAATATCAGGATAATCCATATGAAAGGATCCGGCACCACCACAACAAGTATTGGATCCGGCCATTTCAATAAAGTTGCCAGCTGCCTTTAAAATTTGGCGGGGCTCATTTTTGATTCCTTGTCCCCGTCCCAAGTGACAGGGTTCATGAAATGTCATTTTTACATCAACACGCTGCTGAGGCTTATAGCCAACATGAAATAGATATTCACTCAGGCCCATGATTTTCTGACTAAAGGCAGCTGCCCGTTCTTTCCACACTGGATCGTCAGCAAAATAAGCGACGATGTGCTTCAATGTACCGCTGCAACTAGCACAATCACTAACGATCACATCCGACTCTTCAAATAAAGAAATATTTTCTTTTGCCATATCTAAAAAGTCAGTGCGAAGCCCATGGGCAAGGTGGGGTAAGCCACAACACATGTTATCGATTATTTGTGGTTTTGTTATTGTACGTAAGATAGCAAGGGTTCCCTCTACTGCATCAGGGAACATCATGCTCATACCACATCCTTTAAAATAGGCAACCTTGCTTTTATCAGATAGCTTAATAGGTGACATCGGCGCAGCGCTACCCAAAGCAGCAGGGCCCGCGAATGATGCTAAATACTGTTTGCGGGTAAATTCTTGAGGGGCCATACCATGAGGGATCATAGTATTCATGCCCATCCTGCGCACTACCTTAAGTGTCCCTGCAGATAATTTTACAAGAGTTCGATTCTTCATTAGGGCACCTAGTGCTTTATATTTAGCACCTGGGCTACCATCTTTATCGGCGAAATACTGACGAAGGGCAATCATCGCATCATCGGTTTTCACCTTACTAGGACAATTATCTACACAGGTGCGGCACAAGAGACAGAAATTAACAATATTGAGTACCTCAGCACTGGGTTTAACAACTCCCTGTATCAATCCTCTTGCTATATTGTTTTTGCCGCGAGCACTTGATGATTCTATATCTTTTGCCCCAAATAAAGGGCATACGGTTAGGCAAGTACCACAACGATCGCATTGACTCACAATATCTTCCACGTCTTTGAAGTATAATTTTATATCTGTATTTATCATTGCAAACCCCTCACTACCAAATTTTATTTGGATTCAGAATCCCCTTAGGATCAAAGGATTTCTTGACCATTTTTAACGCATTGACCCCAGCCTCTCCTAAAGCCTTAGTAATATGAGGTCTTTTGGTTATGCCAATACCATGTTCACCGGATAAAGTACCGCCTACGGAAAGAGCTGCCGTAAAAATTTCATCAATCGCCTCATGAACTCGCTTTTCTTCTCCGGGCTTAGACAGATCACAAAGTACAGAAGGATGGATGTTTCCGTCACCAGCATGCCCATAAACGGCAATCGTCAGGTTGTATTTTCCTGCTATTTTGCGAATAAGACCAACGGTTTCAGGAAATGCATTTCGCGGTACAGAAATATCTTCGCCAAATCGATTTGGCGTCATAGCACCAATCGCTGAACTGAGTCCACGGCGTATTGCCCAAATATCATCTATTTCTTGCTGAGAAGCAGCAATCCGAACTTCAATTACATTAAATTCACTGGCAATGGTTTGAATTTGCTTAGCCTGTTCTTCTAGATCGTCATTGGTTTCTCCATCAATTTCTAAGATTACACAGGCTTCTATGGAAGAGCTAATTTCAAGTTTGCGATGTCTAGCAACTGCTTGAATACTGATTTTATCCATTAATTCTGCCGCCGCTGGTACCAATCCTGACATCAGCATTTTATGAATCGTCTTACAAGCATCGTCTAGGGAAGGAAACATTAACTGCAGCGTATTTCTTGCTTTGGGCATAGGGATTAAGCGCAGCAGTGCCTTGGTAATAACACATAAGGTGCCTTCTGATCCGGTGAACAATTGCGTAAGATTATAACCAGTTACATTTTTAATTGCTTTACCACCAGTATTAATAATACTACCATCAGCTAGTACAACCTCAAGGCCCATGACATAATTACTGGTCACCCCATATTTAACAGCCCTCATGCCACCAGCGTTTTCTCCTACATTTCCACCAATAGTTGCGTACTTCCAACTAGCCGGGTCTGGAGGAAAAAATAAACCTCTTTCAGCACAAAAATTGTAAACATCAATAGTACGTACGCCAGCTTCTACTGTAATCATCATATTTCCTTCGTCAAATTCGATGATCTTTGTCATGCGATGCAGCGCTAGGGAAATACCTCCATGAACAGGGATGCTGCCGCCAGTGCGACCACTAGCCGTACCACGAGGTGTTACTGGAATGCCGTATTCATTAGCAATAGTCATTACTGCAGCTACCTCTTCCGTAGAACTTGGGATGACTACAAGATCAGGAATATTCTCTGGCGACATTGGAACAAAGGATGAGTCATAAGAATAGCCAAAACACTCCTCCTTACCATCAATCGCATTTTCCAAACCAACTATGTTACGAATTTTCTTTTTGATCTCATCTGTTATCATTCATACTACCTCCATAAATTTATAAAATTCAAATTATTTATTTTATAATGTTATACATATAAATAACACTATCACGTAGGATTATCAAAGTGAAATATATTATAGCAATGAGTTAATAACTTGTGCCTATAGTAACTATACTTAATTAGAATTCATCGTCAGACTATATGACTATCGCTATAAAGCAAAAACCCCACGAAATTCGTGAGGTTTTTTACTTATATTTTTTTGCTGATTTGATAAGCAGCAATTTAAAGATCATAGAGATCTACTTCGTAACATAATCAGTACACTCTGTAAGTTTGTATTTATCTTCAAGGAACTTTATGAACGCCATGGATGCATTTGATAAGCACTTATCCTTTTTCCAAGCTAATCCAATATCAAATACAATGGGTTCACGTAATGGAACAACAGCGATCTGAGGATCATCCCTAACGACCATCGTCATCAACAGAGAAATGCCCGAGCCATTGGCAATTAAACTCTTTATTGTTTTAATTTGATTGGAAGAAAGTATCGTATTGGGCATAAAATGTTGACGCAAGCATCTACTGATGACAATTTGGTGTTGAAAAGATCTTTCTTTTAGTAAGATGAACTGTTCATTTTTTAGTTGATCAAAGCCTACCGATTCCTGCGACCTTAGCGGATGATTCGGATGCATGCACAAGACAAGTTGTTCTTGGGTGATAACCAAGGTATTGAGCGTTTCCGAATGCTCGGGAAGAATGATGATCGCTAAATCAAGTTCGTCTTTTTCTAGTTTAGAAGCAGTCTCTAAGGAAGATGTTTCTTCAAAAGCTATCAATTGTAAACCAGGGTACGCATGTTTAAAACCAGAAAAGATCTCAGGAAATAAATAGGATTCAATCATCGGCGGAACGCCCAATTTAACCGTTCCCTTTCGCCATGTCTTAAAGTCTTTTGCTTCCTGAATGGCTTGTTGACAGTCATCAAGAATCTTTTCCATTCGCGTAAGAAAAGCCTGTCCTTCAGTCGTAAGAACGGCTTTCTTTTTACTCCTGTCAAAAAGCTGAACATCAATTTCTTCCTCTAATTTGCGGATGGCCTGGGTGATTGAAGGCTGAGAAATATGTAACTGTTCTGCTGCTCTGGTAAAACTATGCAGCTTGCCTACCATACAGAAATATTCAATTTGTCTTAATTCCATTAAAGAGCCTCCAATAACACCTAACATAACTTAATCACAAGACGAATTTTCAATAAAATGACCTTTATAACATCAATTTTCACTATAGAAATATAAAACTCCTGCAAAAATTCTTATTGGAATTCCTTGCAGGCAAATAAGTCAATTAAATAAAAAGTCAATCCTGCCTTATCGCTTTCCAACCTGTAAACCCATTTTACAAGTGACTGATACTTTTAGCAAATAATATATATATCAAAGTTATTTTATTCTTACCTAAAAAGAAAATGATGGCTATTCAATAATGTAATATTACAGATTACTGAACAGCCATTAATTATTCACTTACTTTCAAATTACTAAAGGGCTTTAAGAGCGTACTCAGCTACATCCATATCTTCTGCAACTGCTCCACCACTTACTCCTATAGCTCCGATAATTTCATCGTCACCCATAAGAAGGTACCCGCCGCCAAAAGTTACAATACGGTTATTGTTTGTATTTTGAAGCCCATAAAGTACGGCACCTGGTTGAAGAAGAGGTGTTAATTCGTGGGTTGCAACCTTATTTGCAACAGCTGTAAATGCTTTGTTAATTGCTACATCTATACTTACTAATAAGGCTTCTTGCATTCTATATAAAAGTACAGGATTTCCGCTTGTATCAAGAATTGCTATAACCATGGGAACTCCAATTTGATTAGCCCTTTCCTCAGCAGCTTCAGCAACTTTTTTAGCATGTTCTAGAGTAATCGAAACACCATATTTTATAGCCATAATACAATTCCACACCTTCCTTTTTCATAATAGAATTCTGTTATGACCTCTTAGAAAATCGTCAAAGGAATGTCTATCGGCATTTCTAGCAGTTCTTTCATTTCTTTATCAAGTTTCAGGAGTGAAACAGAGCATCCTGCCATATCCAGAGAGGTACAATATTCACCTATATATGATTTATAAATTTTAATATCTCTTTCCGCCAAGTATTGCGCTACTTTTCGGAATGCTATGTATAATTCCATTATTGGGGTTCCACCAAGACCATTAACCATTACTGCAACTTCATCACCTGCTGTAAAAGGCAAGTCTTCAACAATATTCTTGCAAAGTAGTTCAATGATTTCATCTGCACTCATCACTTGTGTGCGTTTTCTCCCTGGTTCGCCATGTAATCCAACACCAATTTCCATTTCACTATCACCAAGTTCAAATGTAGGAGCACCCTTGGCCGGAGTTACGCAAGAAGTCAAACCAAAACCCATGCTACGGGTATTTGCATTTACTCTCTCTGCAATTTCTTTCACTTCTGCTAATGAAGCCATTTTTTCGGCTTTTGCACATGTAATCTTATAGTTTAATATTGCTCCAGCGACACCACGTCTTCCAGCTGTCCATGTACTATCTTTTACCGCTACATCATCGTTGGCAATTACAGTTTCGACTTTTATACCATCCTCTGCTGACATTTCCGTTGCCATCGAGAAATTAGCACGGTCACCTGTGTAGTTTTTGATGAGATAAAGAACTCCAGCACCAGCGTCGACCGATTTCGTTGCTTCATAGACAGCATCTGCGGTAGGAGCTGCGAATACAGGGCCTGCACATGCAGCATCAAGCATTCCTTTGCCAACATACCATACTTGATCAGGCTCATGCCCACTTCCAGAACCCGTTACTACAGCGACCTTTCCCTTAGGAGTTCCTTGTTTTCTGGCAATAATCTTCTGTTCAGGAAGATATACCAATTTTTCAGGATTGGCTGCTACTAAACCTTCTAGCATTTCGGATACAACATTTTCAGGATGGTTAATAATCTTTTTCATCTCATTTACCCCCTTAAATAATTATGAATTGATTCAAACATCAAGAATATCGCCATTGAACCGGCATCTCTATGACCAATACTTCTTTCACCTAAATAAGATGCTCTCCCTTTTCTTGCTATAAGCGGTATTGTACTGTCAGATCCTGCCTTAGCAGCAGACACTGCTTTACCAAGTGCAGTCAAACCATCTTCTCCAAAGGAAATAGCATTGCCAAAGGCCTCAACAGCTGGCTCTAAAGCATCAATAAGAGTTTTATCCCCTACCTTTGTGTCCTCGCCCCGCATCTTCATCCCTTCAAGCGCACTTTCAAGAGCCTCATGCATATCCTTTAAGCCAATATCTTCCTTGTCCCCAAGACTCTTTCCTAACCTCATGAAGCCAGTACCCAAAATGGCTCCTGAGGTTCCTCCTATTGAGCCTACTAGTGTAGATCCTACTTTTTTGAGAATTCCACCCATAGATTGCAGCTGTAATGTAGGTAATACTTGCTGTACTTTCTGAAATCCTGTCCTTATTCCCAATCCACAATCTCCGTCTCCTATGGCAGAATCAAGATCCGTAAGCAGCTTCTCAGATACAATCATCTTCTCCGAAAGAACAGAAAGCATTTCAAATAAAATTTCTTTTTGCACTTTCAATTAATTATCTCCCTCCCTTTCTTTAAAATCATCAATACATATCAACTCCTGTATATACATGTATATACCTCAGTATATTCTTCCATTTTAATCTTGTCAATGTAAAATTTATATAATTTTCTGATTATTATGCATTGATTCTTGCAGCTATTTTATTTATGATCATCTATAACATATCTAAATCTAACTACCTATACATTTATTAGGCCTGACCTTTTGCCGCATTCATGAATCTTCTTTGATATGATATCACTTGATTGCAAGTTGTGAATTGTGCAAGATAAGCAGGCTCACTAGTAATTACAACTCGTCTAGCCATATCCTTGAACTCATCCTCCATTAACATCCTATCTAGATCCGGATAATTTTTTTGACCCTCCATGCTACAAATGATTAGTCTTGTATCCGGCAAATTGGATTGTCTAAGTACTCTCAAGCTATGTCTTGCTGCATCCAGTCCATCCATTCCTTCTTTGGAATCAATTCTTCTGTAATCACTTATCAATTCAGCTGTTTCCCTAACCTTATTCAGATCGATATTTTCTTCTCCTGCTGCGAAATAATCTTTATCAACCATAAATGTTCTGAGCTGTTTTAGAAATGTGTCATCACGTGATACTTCGTAAGTATTCAGGAGACTTTTAATATAATAACTTTGAGCATTCCTATGCCTTACAAAAGTATTAATAAAGTAAGGTTTGGCTAGAAGAGCCAAAGCAGTTTGATAGGGTTCAAACATGAGTGTAAAATTAACTCTATATCCATTCTCATGCAGCATAAGAGCAAGATTATGTCCTCTGAAATTATCTTCTGTTGTGCCTTGATTATATCGCCTTTGAAATTTTTTATTGCCATTTAAAAGTTCACTTACATTGTTGGCATTAACAGGACCAGTGTGTGGAACCTTTATTACAACGCGATATTTAGAAAGCATTTCTCTAAATTTGGCTGTTTCTTCAAGAATTTGCTGTTCGGAAGCACCAAATGGATCATTTAATTCTACACTTATATCTACACCAGGGCCAAGAATCCGGCCTATCTCAGTCATTACTTCATCTCTGTTTTTAAACTTATTTCCAATATTGGCTTTCGGATTATTGATAAAAAGGTCGTAAATTATTCCAGGATTACATGTTAGATTCGCGATGAGATCTTTAATTGGTGCCACCTCGTATGGGTTTGCACTATCCGCAGAAAATAGAACATTAGTTGGTCTTTTAACTGCATTCTTATCGTATGAAATGTCTCTTATCAAATCCACTTGTAAAATGCCGTTCTCATTGATCAAGCATTCCGTACGAAATCCTGCTGGAGTCTCTCCCTCAGGTACTTTAAAGTAATCTACAACTTCCTTAAAGTTATTTGTTATCCCAACATAGTTAACCTCAGACTTTAATTGGTTAAATAATTCAGAGGAAATAGTCTGGTTGGCAACCCGTTGTATATATTTTTCTTCATTTCTAACAATGTGCTTACCTGAATTTAACATAGATTGTATTGTATATTTAACAGTACTCATATTAACATAATCTTCATTCAACTCTTTGTCCTCCTATCTTATTAATTTATATGTTAATTAGTTTAAAAATATATATATATTTTTTCAGCCAATTTTTCACTGGTAAGAGAATAACTTTCCAAAAGTTCCCTGTATGGACCAGAATTACATGAGCCTTCTTCTATTCCAAGTATATATACTGGCACACTATTTTCTAGACTTACAACGACTTCAGCAACAGCGCCTCCAAGGCCACCTACAACCGAATGCTCTTCAACTGTAAAAATCATTTTACTGTTTCTGCAAGCATATTCAATCATTTTAGTATCAATAGGCTTTATCGTATGTATATTAATGACTCCTACATTAATGTTTTGCAGCCTTAGTATTTCTGAAGCCTTCTGTGCTTCCCTAACCATTGTCCCGCTAGCGATTATCATAGCGTCTTCGCCATACTTCAATTCTTCTGCTATACCTAAATTGAAACTTCTTGCATCTGAGTCCTTTATATCTTCCATAGGATGCCTCGGCATTCTTATATATACAGGTCCATAATAGTTTACTGCTTCCTTCAAAGCCATTTCAACCTCAAATGCATCGCCAGGATTAATGATTGTTATATTTGGTATAGATCTCATGAGACAAACGTCTTCAACTGCTTGGTGCGTACTTCCAAGGGTCGAATGAGATAATCCACTGCTTGCGCCAATAATTTTAACATTCATATTTGAATATCCTACATCATTTCTTATCTGCTCATAACATCTCATAGTTATAAAAGGAGCAATGGCAGATATCACTGGTATAAATCCGCTTTCCGCAAGCCCTGCGCAAACACCTATTGCATTCTGCTCACTAATTCCCATCTCTACATATCGCTCCGGAAATTCTTTTATAAAATCAGCCATACCAGATCCACTGGCTGAATCACAGGAAACCGCTACTATTTTTCGATCTTCTCTTCCTAATTCCAATAAGCACTCTGAGAACACCTTTCTAGGATCCTTTAAAACTTTATCCATCAATCCCACCTCTTCTTGTACTCAATTAATTCCATGAGTGCCTTCTCTGCTTCTTTCTTGTCAGGGTGCCAGTGGTGGTATTTATAATTCCCTTCGGCGAAAGACATACCTTTGCTTTTTACCGTGTTGGCAATAACCACAGTAGGTTTTCCAAGTTCAAATGGTGCTGACTCGAAAGCTTCATAAATTTCTTTAATCGAGTGGCCATCTATCACTTTTACTGCCCATCCGAATGCCCGGTACCTTTCCTCAAGGGGACTCGTATTAGCAACTTCTTTTGTTGTTCCGTTTATTTGAAGACCGTTTCTATCAACAATTGCTACTAAATTATCTAATTTCTTATGGGATGCAAAGGAGGCGGCCTCCCAGATTGATCCTTCTCCTTGTTCACCATCTCCCATCAGCACAAAGATCTTATAATTCGCTTCTTTCAATTTAGCTCCTAAAGCCATACCGCATCCTAAAGGAAGTCCATGTCCCAAAGACCCTGTACTAAAATCTATCCCTCTTATCTTTTTCATATCCGGGTGACCTGGCACTAGTGTGCCTAGTTTATTATAAGTATTAAGAATATTTACTTCTATATAGCCCTTTTCAACTAATGCCCCATAAAGTGCGAGGCATTTATGTCCTCCACTCAGCAAGAATCTGTCTCTCTCAGGCCATCGAGGATTATCAGAGTCTATATTCATCACTTTCATGTAGAGAACAGAAATAATGTCAGTACATGAAAGTGATGGTCCTGCATGACCTTCACCGTTGTCAATGATGGTTTTTATTATGTGACTTCTAATGTTAAAAGCTTTCTGTTCCAGATAATTAACTTCATCAGCACTTATCGGCACTTCCTCACCTCCGCATAACCACTCTCAATTACCTTGATTTTTTCAATTTTTATAGCAGATGCACTATTTTGGAATTCAAGCTTCAGCCATTCTTCTACAAGTGAAACTGCCGTCCCAAATCCTATCACAAGAGCGCCCATGCACATGATTTGAATATTATTACTTAAGATCGATCTTCTTGTAGAATAAATATCATGACAGACTGCTGCAAAGACCCCTTTAACTTTATTGGCAGTTATCGCCATTCCAATTCCGGTACCACATATCAATATTCCGCGCTCTTGCTTTCCTTCTGCTATGGATTTTGCAACTTTAAGGCCAATATCCGGATAGTCAACACATTGTCCCTCATAGGATCCATAATCCTCAAATTCATACCCCTTACTTGATAAATCTTCAATTATTTTGCCTTTAAGCTCAAATCCTAACTTATCGCATCCTATCGCTATTTTCATAATATCCCCCCTCTCTTTCTATGTATATTCACGATATAACCAGTATATACAAGTTTGCAAATATATTTAATGTAGATAGTGAAAACAATATATAAAGCTCAATATATCTATACATGTATAACGGATTATTGACATGTTTATTCATATAAACTATAATGCTATTAAATTGTGATGAAAGGAATTTATTTTTATATGTTTCTAGAACGTCAAAATCCTAAGCCTTTATATGCCCAATTAGAAGATATATTACGTGAAAAAATAGAAAGTGAAGATTGGAAACCAAACAATGCCATTCCATCAGAGAATGAATTCAGCAAAATGTACGGTGTAAGTAGGATGACTGCAAGGGCCGTTATGACGCAACTTGTTAGGGAGGGCTTATTATATAGAGTTCCAGGTAAAGGGACTTTTGTCTCAGAACCTAAAATTACCACCGCTTCACTTTCATATATGGGCATACGTGAACAGCTAGAAAGAATGGGATATCAAACAACCACAAAACTTATTGAAATAAAAAAAATCAAATGTACCGAAAGAATCTCAAGGAAATTGGAATTACCTCGAAAGTCTGAGGTTTATGTTATTGAGCGATTAAGATATATTAAAGATCAACCTCTAAGTATACATACATCATATATACCCGCAGATTACTGTGATGGTCTGGAAAAAGTAGATCTTGAATTGGAACAGCTTTGTGTAATTTTAGATAAAGAGTATGGATTAAAAAGAGGTAAAGTTATAGAAACCTTGGAATCTTCACTGGCTAGTGATCAGGAGGCCCAAATATTATCGGTTAAACCAGGCTATCCTTTGCTGGATCTTCAAGATACAATATACGATTCACAGGGGAAACCATTCGAATACACCAGGGTTCTGTTTAGAGGAGACAAAATAAAGATTAGTTTCCAGTATGATACTTGAAGCCACAATCAATGTAGGATATTGCTCAAAACCAAAAATAAATATCGAAATCCCTTCCTTTTTTGAGTATCTAATATGCGTAGAAAACCCGTAATCTACTGGCAATGTAGATTACGGGTTTTCTCTCTTAATAAATGCTAATCCTCACTAAAAATGTATGCTTATGAATTATCAATCCTTTTAACTAGTCCCCCCTTAAGACCATCTTCCAATTTATTGCTATGTCACAGTCTTATGGCGTATGAGGGTTCTTCGGTAATTATTGGTCTGACTACGAAAATCTTTTTTTGAGAAACTATCTTAAGGTACATTTTTTAAAAATTCAAATGGACCTGTTCTAGAGAAAGGCCTCTTGGGACTTAGTCAGACAAATGAAGTGCTTGAATAAAAGAGCACTTTTTAATGGTTTTAATCGTCTTTTGAATCGTAAAAATTGGAGTTTACATCCTATGAAAAAATATAAAAAAGTTTATTTAGAAGTAACAAATGTATGTAATTTAAAATGTGAATTTTGTCCTGAAACTAAAAGAGAAGCTAACTTTATGTCTGAAGCGACATTTAAACAAATTCTAGATCAAATTAAACCTTTTACGGATTATATATATTTACATGTAATGGGAGAACCTTTATTACATCCTAATTTAGGAAGTTTTCTAGATATAAGTTATGACAAGGGTTTTAAAGTAAACATTACAACAAATGGTACTTTAATTGATAAAGTGGCGGACACATTAATTGAAAAACCTGCAGTGAGGCAAATAAATTTTTCACTTCATAGCTTTGATGGAAATCAAAAGTTCCTATCTAAAGATGAGTATATTGACAGTATTCTTAGATTTACTAGTCGAGCAATAGCAGAGTCAAGCATAATTATAGCCTTAAGGTTATGGAACTTAGATGAAGCTTTATTAACAGAGGATCAAAGAAAAAGAAATTTAGATATTATTCATAAAATTGAAGAAAGCTTTAAGTTGCCTTATAAAATACAGGGTAATTTATCTGAAAATCAAGCATTCAAAATAGGGGATCGAGTATATTTGAATCAAGATTATGAGTTTAAATGGCCTAATCTAAAGGAAGCAGAGGACTTTAATAAAGGAACTTGCTTTGGTTTAAGAAATCAAGTTGCTATTTTAGTTAATGGTACAGTTGTCCCCTGTTGCCTTGATGGAGAAGGGATCATTAATTTAGGCAATATTCATGAATACAAATTCTCTGATATTATAAATGGAAAAAGAGCAGAAAATATAAAACTGGGGTTTTGCAATAATAAGGTAGTAGAAGAGCTTTGCAGAAAATGTGGATATCGAAAACGATTCAACAAATAGTGTTGACAAGGACTAAGGACTTATTTAAGCGTATTATCATTATATAAAAATAAATACACTCTACTGGGCAGACCCAATCGAATTAAGCCTATCAGAGAATATCTCCCATAAACATAAAAGACACATAGAAGGATTCTTTCTAGAATCCTTCTATGTGTCCGTAATTACTAATGATACTCCTCTACGTATCACCTCTAACGACGAATGATATAATCATCATTGAGTCAAAAAGCTTTTATAAAATCTTTAAATCATAATGAGCTCACAATGATTCTAAATCTATTTAAGAAACCTTCAGCCTCCTAGTTCCCTATGGCTACAAAGATATTTATCTATGAAAGTCTATACTATATCCTAACTTTTCTAAGATCATGTAAGCTTCAAGCATAGTTATTTCTGTGGTCGATAAGCCTGTTGTCACCAATATTGGTTGTTTTAATGGAAATAATTTTCCTTTAATCTCTACCAAATGCATATTTTTAAAATGTTTCTTAGGTTTTTCATTCATCATTTTCCTTTCAAGTTCTTTCACATTAATGTGAAATTCTTGTCCCTGTATAATAAACTTTGGCATTGTCCATTACCTCATTATTTTTCATTAATTTAGATATAGTAGTGATTCTGTCATCCACAGTCACCTAATCCCTTTCAAATAGCTTTCTAGGTATACATCCCGAATTTTTCATCTTTAGAGCTATCCCATAAGACACAAGATTCTTCTCATGTTTTTACAGGATTATTAGATGAAGATTAGAATTAGATTAAAAAGAACCCTTTCCTCTTCCTATCTGTACAAAAAAATGTTCTTATATAATTAAGATGTATTATCTATTAAAGAAGGGGTAGTTTTCATGTTGACGAAAAATACAAATATATTAATTGTGGAAGATGAGTGGAAAATCGCTCGATTCCTGCAAATGGAACTAGAACACGAAGGCTTTAAAACAATAATTGAATTCAACGGCCGCCGAGCTCTAGACCGAATTATCCAAGAAAATTTTGACCTTGTTTTATTAGATATCATGCTTCCAGAGATGACTGGTATCGAAATATGCCGTCGGGTTCGAGATATATCAGACATACCTATCATTATGATAACTGCCAAAGGTACAATCGAAGATACAGTAGCGGGTTTAGATAATGGCGCCGATGACTATCTAACCAAACCATTCGCCATTCAAGAGCTTCTGGCCCGCGTGCGTGCAGCACTGCGTAAATATATAAGCAAGCTCCAAATAGCCGAGGAAGGAAAATTAAAGGTAAAGAATCTTGTCCTCTTTCCAAGTCGTTACGAAGCACAGGTTGGCGGACAGCCCGTGGATTTGACAAAAAAAGAATATGGCCTCCTCGAATATCTGGTACGCAATAAACATATCGTATTAGATCGTGAACACATTCTACAAAAGGTCTGGGGTTATGATTATGTCGGGAACACAAATGTGGTAGATGTCTATGTTCGCTATTTGCGTAGCAAACTAGATGAACAATTCGAAGAAAAATACATTCACACCGTCAGAGGAATCGGCTATGTGGTCAAAGATTAAGAGTATTATCTTACCAAATTCGATTAAATTCTCAATACTCCATATCGCGATTTCATTGTGCATTCTGTTCATCACCAGCTTTATTTCCGTCTTGTGGGTACAATATATCTTGTATTCCCAAGCATCAAACGACCTCAGAATGAGTGCCAATAACGTAATGCGTTATATAGTATCCGGTCATCCCCTAGATGAACATTTATTAAATGAAAATCTTCTTGTACCCGATGTTATCCTCAGGGTTTTCGACGAGCAAAATACATTGGTACTCGACAATGCCCCGTCTACACTCAGTGCTTATCAACTTCAGATGAAAGGTCAGGAAGGTGTTCATCTACTTGAAAAAACTTTGCTCAGTGAAGAAGTAGCACCATCCTTCAATGTGGATCATACTCATTTTTATTACTTAAAACAATTGGTACAATACAATGAACATACATACCAATTGCATTTTCTCAAAATAATCTCGGAAAAAGACGGTTTTCTAGAGAGTGTATCTATTATCTTGAAAGCAAGCAGTTTCTTCGGAGTATTAATTATCATCATGTCAGGCCTATTTATCATCCGTAATATTTTGCGACCCATTCGCGATATAACGTCCCTTGCAAAAGCGATTGAGATTAATGACCTTGGAAAGCGCATTGATGTCAGCGATAACAATAATGAACTGCACAAACTGGCAAAAACATTCAATCACATGTTAGATCGACTTCAGACAGGCTTTGAACAACAGCGGCGATTTGCCGCAGATGCTTCCCATGAACTGCGTACTCCTATCACGGTTATCAGCGGCTATGCAAATATGTTGGATCGTTGGGGTAAAAACGACATCGCTGTGTTGGAGGAAGGAATTAGCGCAATAAAATCGGAAGCAGCTAATATGCAGGAACTGATTGAGAAGTTACTCTTTTTGGCACGAGCCGACCAAGGTAAACAAGTTCTGAACAAGGCTAGCCTTGATATAAAGAATTTAATTGAAGAAGTCGTACAGGAAACTCGCCTCATCGCCCCAAACCACTGCATACTTCTACTTAGAAATGATACTGCCGTTGTTTATGTTGATTCTGCCTCTATCAAGCAAATGTTACGAATTTTTATCGAAAACAGTATCAAGTATACACCTATCGGTGGAACAATTTCTATCGCCTCACACCGAACCAGCACTTCTTTAGATCTTACGATTCAAGATACTGGAATTGGCATACCAAAAGAACATCTCCCCAAGATTTTTGACCGTTTTTACCGGGTTGATACATCCCGTTCAAAACTCACAGGTGGAACCGGTCTCGGTCTATCTATTGCACAATATATTGCCGAACAGCACCATATTGTCATTGAACTGACAAGTATACCAAGTGAAGGTACTACAATTAGACTGCATATTCTCCTGTCTTTTGAAAAATAACTTACAGCATAATAATTACCTTATAAAAAAATAATAGTAAGAAATCCCTGCTAATACAAACCG
>Ga0316613_10001376_pt1 | contig 16660 bp, 15 predicted proteins | sample OWC_soil_day10_C_2_FD_207647 | JGI IMG/M metagenome (GOLD analysis project Ga0316613, IMG submission 207647) | Wetland soil microbial communities from Old Woman Creek delta, Ohio, United States - OWC_soil_day10_CT_b | ecosystem: Environmental > Terrestrial > Soil > Wetlands | place: USA: Ohio...
TCCAAGTACTTGTCAAACCAATTGTCCATGTATCTTTATCTTTATCTACTCCTGGAAACGTTGTATCACCCCAGCCTGCAGCAGCACTAGCAGTAACCGTAGGCAGCTTGCCGCTTTTTGCCGATTTCACTGCCTCTTTAGCAATTTCAATATTATGATCCACCTGTATTGCTTCCGGGCGATGCTCTAAAGCATAACTGATGCTATCTTCTAAGGATAAATTATACTTCTCATGAGTAAGTTCATCTTTTACCTTGATTTCAGACTGTAATGGTAAACCCACTACATTATTAAAAGTAGCAACTGCTACATTATAAGCATTTTGTGCTTTCGTTAACGTTTGTTGGTTATCAGCCAACGCTACTTGCGAAGCCAGTACATCGGTTTTGGCTACCGTACCTACATCAAATTGACTCTGGACGTTTTTCAAATGAGCTATCATCTGGTCAACGGTTTCTTGATCTGCTTTCACGGTGTTCTTTGCCTGCAAAATAGTAAAATATGCAACGGTAGTATCCAACTTGATTTGCTGTTTACTTTCTTCTACACTCAAGTCAGCCACTTTTAAATTTAGCTTGGCCGTTCTTATAGCACTTTCGACCTTACCGCCAGTATACAAATTCATGCTTAACGTACCTGTATTCGTAAAATAATTCATTTTGTAAGGAATCCCAGTAGTAGTGGAATACTTCTTATAACGCTCATCAACATGAGTGTATGTAAAAGATGGACCTTTACCACCCTTTGCTTCACTGATCCCCCATTCTGCACTTTTTCGTTCTGCATCAGCCATCTTAATTGCTGGATTACTATTTAAAGCCATCTCAATGCTCTCATCTAAAGACAACTCTATAGGAGCTGCCAAGGCAATCGCTGCGTTGAATATTAAAAATCCACCCGTCAGTGCTGCTATTAATTGTTTTTTCCAATGAGTTTGTTTCAGCATGTAAAAAAATCCCCCTCAATTCATCAAAGAGCTATGACTAGTTAGTCACATATTATTAGTCCTCATTAATTATAGGACGAACTCCAATTATTGTCAATCAAAAATCACTGCAAATATAATTGGTTTCTTTAAAAATTTCTTCGTACGCCGAAATACGTCTGCTCGTCTTGCTTGTTGATTCCATCACTTTGGCCTACAATAAATGTATTTGGAGCGACTTGGTATAACGAGCGCAATTTCACCCGTACATCCTGGGGATCATAGACATCTAATGACAATGACATCTGTTTGCCGATTTTTGTATCTACCCCTACCCCCACTTTACTGTCAATCACGCCAGCTCTACCGGCAAACTCCTCATTACCTTTGCCAACCTGAAAATTTCCTCTGCTGCCGTCACCAATATGACTTACTCCAATTATAGCAAAATCCGTAGGTGAGGTATTAATTTTCAAATCTGCATTGCTGCTATATTTTCCAGTATCCCGATTATATAATGTCTCAAAGCCCACTTTCGTGTCGATGGAAGATACCTTTGTTAACATCTTATTCGCTCTTTCACTTGCCATACGAGCATTTTTTAATGTTTCTTTGATGTTTTGCGCAGTGTCGGGGTCTGTTACTACCCCTTCTAAAGCTGCTGCCATTTTTTCTACACGGATGCTGGTATTTTTAATATTAACAAGGGTTACCTGCAGATCTCTTGCCGTCTGCCCATCATTGTCTACTGCCTGCATCATGATTTCTGCTCTTGCCGCAGCTTCCCGCAAGCTGCGCGACATCGCACTTAAATTTTTTACTGTGACATCAATGTCACCATTTTCTTGGGTCATACGTGCAAGATTCCCCATCATAATATTCATATTATCCGTGATTTCCTGAGCATTCAAAATGGTATTTTTCATGGCAGCTTTGACTTTATCATCCCCTACGATCTCATTTAGGGATTTTACCAAATCATGAACCTCCGCTAATACTCGATCTGATGAGGCAATGAGCTCATCCAAGCCTTGGATCTCTTCCCCTTTTACCTTGGCATTCGGTAATAAATAACTGGAGCTGTTATCTGTCGGGATAATATTAATATATTTTTCTCCCATTAACCCATCAGCACCAATGAGAAATTTTGATCCTTCAGGAATCTTAACCCCTGGATCCATTAACATCGTCACTTGTACACCTTCTTGAGGCAAGACACGTACTTCTTTTATCCGTCCAACATCCACGCCGGCGTATCGTACTATATTACCTTCTTTAATTCCATTTACCTGCCTAAATACAGCTTGCACCGGATACCCTTTATCGCCAAAGCTGAAGCCACTCAAATGAATCATAATATATATCAATAACATACAGGCGATCAGACTGACCGAACCGACTTTAGCTTCCGTGCTTATATTCATCTCATTTCCGACCTCCTTCTTACATATGCGCTAGGTGACTTTAGCCCAAGAATAAATTGCTGTACCACAGGGTTTTCAGACTGCTTGATTTGCTCTACCGTCCCCACCTCAATAATTCGTCCGCCATGGATCATAGCAACACGATCAGCAATTTTAAAAGCACTGGACATATGGTGGGTAACAACTACAGAGGTAACACATAACACACGCTTGGCATTCATAATCAGCCGATCAATGGTTCCAGACATAATCGGGTCTAAACCTGCTGTCGGTTCATCATATAACATGATTTCCGGTCTGATTGCAATGGCTCTGGCTAAGCTTACCCGTTTCTTCATGCCTCCTGATAACTCATTGGGCATGACATCCTGCTGCCCTGCTAGTCCCACCATGCGAAGATTACGAGTGACAATTTTATGAATCTCAGCCTCGGTCATCGCAGTATGTTCGCGAAGGCCAAAGGCCACATTGTCTCCCACTGTCATGGAATCAAATAAGGCAGAATACTGAAATACCATTCCCATGCCGATACGGATTTTGTTTAGATCATCCTCTGACAAATGAGAAATTTCTTGTCCTTTTATCCATACCTTTCCTAGGGTAGGCTTTAAGAGCCCTACCATTAAACGCAGCAGCGTACTTTTTCCTGAACCGCTGGGACCGATTACGACTAAGGTCTCCCCTTTCTTCACTTCCAAATCAATGCCTTGCAATATATGTTTTCCATGAAAACTCATGCTAATATTTTCTAATTTTATCATTCATTCACCATCCTCTTACCGGTATAGCACTAAAGACAAAAAATAATTGCTAATAAAAATTAGAATAATCGAGCTAACTACGGATGCGGTCGTAGCCCGCCCCACACCTTCAGCGCCCTCACCTGTTGTTAAACCTTTATAACAGCCAATAATCGCAATAATACCGCCAAAGAACATGGCTTTAACCAAACCGCCGATTATATCATTGACTACAGTAAAAAGTGTAATAGAATGAATATAGGTAAAAGAGCTGATATCAGCGTATAAGGTGGCTACCAAGTACCCACCTACTGTACCAATGATATCAGCAAAGATGACTAATATGGGTACCATAATAACACAAGCTAATAACCTGGGTACTACTAAATATTTGATAGGATTAATGGCCATCACCCGCAGCGCATCAATTTGTTCTGTAACCTTCATAGAACCAATTTCTGCCGTAATGGCTGCCCCTACACGTCCTGCAACTACAACTCCTGTTAAAACAGGGGCTAGTTCCCTTGCCATGGCAATTGCCACAACGCCTCCCACAGACGACTGAGCACCATATTTAATAAATTCAGTGGCAGTTTGCAGTGTAATTACCATACCTGTAAATAAAATCGTCAGCAATACGATTGGCAAAGAATCCACACCTAGATGCGCCATTTGATGTAATACATGATTCATTCTAGGCTTTTCCCGCAAATGAAATAAGGTATTGCCTAACAGGATAACAATCCGACCGCTATTTTCCATCCAAAGAATCACTTGCCGTCCAATGCTTTCTACTATAGCTAGCAACATTATAATCCCTCACATTGACATTTAAACTTTATTATTACGATTATATTAAAAAATTGTCTTATTATGAAGTATTCCATAAAAAACGTAAGTTCCCTGCATCCCTTAGAGGGGAAATTGATGGAATAGTATAACATGGATAGAAAAAATAAAACACTTTGAAACGCGAAGAAATAATAAAGAAGCGGTTCGTTTTCATAGGCAAATCAGAAGAATGCTACGCGTCCTTTGTCATTATACCAATCACATCCTATTTGGAAATAATACAGAGAACAGTTGACTGACCGAATTGGTAAGAAGATTATCAACCGCAGTAAAACTGGCAAAGCCCTGTTCTCAAGGTCAGTCGTAGTTACGTTGCGAGACGAGGTTAAAACCATCAGAATGACACCAACCTTATGTTCTCTTAAGCCAAGTATTCCCAAATAGCATATCTTTTCTGACACTCCTGTGATTTATTTCATGGCCGTTGCGAACAGAGTGAAGCAATCTCTTAACAAGCAGGGGATTGCTTCGCTATGCTCGCAATGACAGATGAATGGTACTTTCGTTCTCCAAAACTTATAAATTCTGATGCTATAAAATAAAGAAGACTTCGATTAGAAGAAGGTTCAAGCCTCCTCTTCAATCAAAGTCTTCTTTATCTATTTTTTCGCTGGGTCTTTTACCACGTTGACTACGACTTGTGTATCACCGTCAATAATATAATCTGTGGTAATGCTGTTTTTTACTTTTCCTTGCTTTTTATTATCCTTAGCATTTACAGCTTTAATATCAGTTTTTAGAGAAACTGTATTTTCTACTATACCTTTCTCTTGCTTCTTGTTATTATTTTTATCTTTTCCTAAAGTAGCATTACCGAATAGATCATTCATTGCCATATCCAGCACTTCTACAACAATTTCATTGTTGCGGTCACGTCCCATAAATTCTTTAACCACATCAGCGAAGTCCTGGTTTTTGGGCTTTGGCTTGCCGAGCATTAGTAACCCTTCATCCACTCCCTGATTTTTAGCTAACAGCTGGATTAAAGGGACCATGCCGCCTCCACGCACTTCTAAAGTAAGAGGTCCTTCGGGCTGATCTTTAGGAACCGTAAAGGTAACGATGCGCTGAATCGGCTCGCCGCGAAAGGGTTTTATTTTTACACCAATTTCAACATTTTCTCCAGGTTTTACACTAGGAGTTTTTGTCTGGGCCTCCACAATGGTAGCCGTACGACGCTCTTCACTAACAGAAACATGTATCTTAACATCCATCAGATCAACTTGATTGTATGGATTCCCCGTGAGCATTGTCATAGCCTCCAAAAACTCACCTACAGCAGCTTCACCAATACTAGCGGGGCTATAGAACATATTTTCTCGAGTAATAACCCCTCCAGGCATATTCCGTCCAGAAATTTCAAAACTAACTTTAGCTGTTCCTGGCCCTACCCGATCCATGGTCTTGTCAATGACATTGAACATGGTGGTAGCCGACAAAATCGATGAAAGCTGCTCATCTTTTACCACTTGTACCGCTGCATCCTGGGTTTGTCCAGTATCATTATCTTTTACGATGATGCGTATCGGAATAATGGTGGGATACCTGCTAAGGTATCCAGCAATTCCTGCTCCTCGATCCTGGTTGATAATACCGACAGGTTCTCCCATCGTACCGACTTTAAATGAGTTTTCTAAGCCATTAACAGTGGAAAACACGTAAGCATTGGTCATGAAGTATCCAATATTCCCCTTCTTCATAAATGGATGACCAAATGCTAAGACCTTATTATCTTCCACGTAAGTAACAGTACCTAAAGCCCCCACACTCACATCACCGCGAACTAACTCAAGACCTACAGCGCTCCCTGGCTCTAGAGGAGCAAACACAACATCTGAAGGAGCTTCCCCTACTTCTTGGGGCACCAAATTAAAAGGTTTAAGCTTGTCTTGCAGCATTGTTAAAGCGTGTTCACTAAAGCCAGATACCATCAATGGTGTGGTCATTGGTTCAAAATCTGGTATTTCCTTTGCAAACTGCATCGTAGCGTTATAGTTGTCAGGCATATCCCATAATTTCAGCATATCCCCAATAGGAGTGACCATACCAACTTTATGATCAGTCAATGACCAGCCATAGGCCACCGCCCCTACCAGCTTACCATCAATATATACGGGACTGCCACTCATTCCTTGCGCAATTCCTCCCGTTCGGTCAATAACATCCCCAGAGGTTCGCACCAAAATCAAATCCCCTGCTGGTCCCTTGTTTTTCATAATCCCTAATACTTCTACACCAAATTCTTCTAACTTAGTGCCGGAAACTACAGTTTTGCCAATTCCCTGCATACCTACCTTTATATTCTCTACTGGCATGATCTCGGGTGCAGCCCATACTAAGGACATGGGCAGCATTAATAAAAAAATAAGCAGTGCCAGACGACACTGCCTGCATAGTTTTACCAAATATATCATCCTTTCTTTATTTACCGATTTCAATACGAGCAACTACATCACCAACAGCAACTGAAACTCCCGGTGAAACTAATACCTCTTTTACAACGCCATTAGCTGTGGCCCTTGATGCTGGTATCGCCCCCGTTATTGTGTCGATCTTCACCAACACGTCACCTTCACGGACAATAGTCCCCGGTTTAACCAAGCCATTACTTGTAATGGTTCCAGCCAGAGATGCTTTTTGTTCTACAACACTATTTGCAGTAACTAACAAGCTGCCAACGATTAGCACAAAACCGATTACCAAAACTGCTATGCTTTTTCTATGAAGCATGGTAAGCCACCTCCTTACTTAGTTTCATTATACAACATTAACATGAATTATCAATCCTTAGGGGCAATAATTAATGCATCTCCCACTGATCTCTCGCGACCATCGGAAGGTTTATTCATAATTTTACCTTTTACGACCATCTCACTAGAGCCTCCGCCATCCAAATTCATAGCATCCACAGCTCCAAATTCTTGCATCAATAAGGCTAATTCTAACAGCGTCACTCCCATACTATGCTGCTGCCTTCCATCCACTACAACAAGCAGAACATGGCCATCTTTCGTTACGCCGACTGCGGTACGCGGCGCTCTTCCGACTGCTATATCTGGAGGAAATTCTTCTATTTTACTGGTTAAGAATACACTGTTATTTTTAATCAACCGTGGACCTGCCCCAATGGCATATATTGTCTTATCCCAAACAGAACCAAGTGTCTGATTGATTTTTATAGCATCACCCACTTTCAAACTGGATAACGCTTTTTCGTTGCTGCCATGAGCTGAAAGCACTACTGCTCCCGGTGGAATAACGGCATTACCATGTACGATTGCAGTAATAACATCTTGACTGACAATATAATCCGTACCATATTCATTTGTACCAGTCATATTGTCGTAATAATTATTATACAAAATTAAATCATCCTGTCCCCGCTCATGATTCACTCCTGTGATAGCAATTGTAGCCCCATCCGGTAAGGTAACCGTCCCCATATGGTCAATTTGGTCAAACAGTATCTTACCATCAGGCAAGATTCCTAGAGCAGTTCGCCTAATAGTAGGAGAACTTACAATTTCGCCATCTATTTTCAGCAGCCCTATGATTTCTCCATTAAGAGCAAAATAAGAAGCATTAACCGCAGCGATACTTTTATTACGCTCTGCCATAGCTTGTACTTTTTCTAAGTCCACAATCGCATTATTGGACAATATCGGCTTTACGATATAATTGCTGCCTGGAGCTAGATCCACCACATATGCAGAAATAGGTCCTGCCTTAGTACTGCGATATAAAGAGGTATACTTTAAACCAGTTCCAATTTGTTCCTCATACTTACGGTCAAATTCTTTTACAATATCAATTACAACCCGCTTGGGATTCGATAGTGTAAACAATTTATAAGACACAATTGGTTTTTTAAGATTAATGACTACTCGTTGTTTGTCTGGCTGCACCTCTGTAATTTGCACATTACTGACAATTGGATCATTTAGTTGCAGTATTGGTAATTTACTACTATCTGTATTCGTAAAATCAATGATAATCTGTTCCTGATTCGCAGAGAGCTGCGCGGTATATTCAGGCAGTTCATTTACATCAAATACAATACGTACTTGCTCTGCGCTTTGGCTGTAACGAACTTTTTGCAGCACAGACTTAACTGGAGCTGCCCACACCATCTGTGAACAAAAAATGATCACCATCATCAGTATGTACGCACGTTTAAAAATCTTCATTGTTATATTCCCCCTAAGAAAACCACTAGTACATTTAAGAAAAATACTTCACCCTAAAAAAATAAAACATTTTGAAACGCGAAGATACGAAGATTAAGAAGAATACGAATATCTAAAATATCCATAATACTCCTTCGCACTCTTTGCATTCCTTCGCGATTCAATACTTTTTTAAATAGCTCTATACATTTTATGTATCAATAAAACTTACACTTTCCTTACTGATGAGAAAAACCCAGGCACTATTTCGGTGCCTGGGACTTATTGCTGACAGGATCCGGGGTACGTAATTGGCGGTAAAGCATATCCGCCAATCCAATACCTCCAGCCTTTGCCATATCTTTTGTCATTTCTGCGTCCAACATAGATGTCATTGTCTCTTCCTGAGAACTATCTACTAATTTTGACTTATCCACTGTCTTACGCATATTCGTCATCATAATATTTAGAAATACAGCCTCTAAGTCCTGACAAGTCTTTTTTAATTTAGCATCATCTTTTGCTTGCTGCGCTTTTTCTGTTTCCTGTGCTAAATGCTCAGCAAAATCACCTTTAGCCTTAGTCTGCACAGAATCCAAATTACTTATCATACTTGATGAACTAATTCCTGCTATCTGCACTCGTATCCACCTACCTAAATAATCTGCAAGTCAGCATGTAAGGCTCCAGCAGCCTTCATAGCCTGCAATATAGAGATAATATCCCGTGGTGTTGCACCAATGGCATTTAATGCGTTTACAACATCACCTACACTCGCCGTAGAAGGCAATACCATAACATTTGCTTTATCTTCTTTCACATCAACAGAAGTATTATTCGTAACCACTGTAGATCCACCAGAGAAAGGCGGCGGCTGAGATACATCTGTCGTTTTGTCAATACGAATACTGAGTCCACCTTGCGCTACAGCTACTTCATCAATCGTAACATTGGAACCCATTACAATGGTACCTGTGCGTTCATTAATAATAATCTTGGCAATATTATCAGGATTAATATAGAGTTCTTCTATGGAAGCGACGAATCCCACCACGTCGTTGTCGTAAGTACTGGGAACTGAAACCACCACAGTACCTGGATCACGTGTCGTGGAAATAGGACCAAACCGATTGTTAATAGCCTCGCCAATTCGAGTAGCAGTAGTAAAGTCAGGCTGACTCAAAGCCAGTGTAATCGAACCACTGGGCGATATCAATTGGGTAGGTACTTCGCGTTCTACAATCGCACCATTGGGGGTAGTGCCAGTAGTCAGGAAATTTTTCTGTTGAGTGCTGCCACCGCCACTTGCACTATAGCCACCTGTAGAGACAGGCCCCTGCCCTACAGCATACACTTGTCCATTCGCTGCCTTCAAGGGCGTTTGCAGCAAAATACCACCTTGAAGACTTTTCGCATCTCCCATGGAAGAGACTGTCATATCAATGGTATCACCAGGCTTTACAAAAGCCGGTAATTGAGCAGTAACCATGACTGCAGCTACATTTTTCGATTTGAGCTGGGAATCACTTACGGTTAACCCAAAACTTTTTAACATATTGGCAATGGACTGCCTCGTTTGGACAAGTGTATTTGAATCACCTGTACCAGCCAACCCAGTTACCAACCCATATCCCACCAGTTGATTAGCTCTAACACCTTGCACTTTTGCTACATCTTTTATCCGTGTTATTGAGCTGGCTGCTAGTGCTGTTGGCACAATGGCCATAGCACAAGATAAAATCGTTATCATGATGATTAACCTGCGCATAATATCCTCCGTTTTAAAACAAGAAGTTCAGTAGTTGACCGATAATCCCTTGACGCTGCTTTCTAGCAATCGGACCATTGCCGTCTATTTTAATTTGAGCATTTCCAATATAACTTGATAGTATTGTATTATCTGCCGTAATATCGGCCTGACGCACAATTCCAGAAATAGTGATTTTCTGTTCTTCACCATTTTGTTTAATGCTTTGCGTGCCAGAGATAATTAGATCTCCATTAGGCTTCACCTCAAGAACCTGAGCTGTCATTCTAGCTGTGACATTGTTGGTATTGGCAATGGACCCCTTCGCCTGAAAGCTATCAGAATTACCCGCTGTTGCCGATGCTATACCATGGAAGATCCCGGTCCCGGCGTCCATACTTAAACTAGTAGTTTTAGAATTAGCAGCATTTCCAGCGCGATTTGCACTAGAGCTTTCACTGATGATAATGGTAAGGGTATCACCTACTGCACGAGCCCTATAATCACTATATAAGCTGCTGCTCGCTCCAGTATCACTCCACAAAGACATCGCCGAGACCGAAGATGTTGCCGAGAACACCAAGCACAAGAAACCTAACAGCAAACCAATATTTTTTTTTGTTAGGTTAAACATATACTACACCTTCACTTTCTACTCACTCTACGAAATTTTATTCATTCAGAGTAACTATTTTTTTAAGAGGCAGAAGCACTCTTATATGTTACTACTTGCACCTTGCCTTCATCGATAACCTTACCCAAAACAATTTTATTAGAACTAACATTTTTAATGCGGATCAATTGATTTTCATAGCCGTCCTGCATAGCCTGCCCCGAGGCTATTACTTCTATGCTGCCAATAAAAGCAGTAAGAGTTACCATATTACCCCGTTTAACGATTACAGGCTTATTTACCATGGAATCGGTTATTACCATACCTGGAGTTATTAAACGTCTGGCCATTAATCCGAGTATCTTGGTCTTATCGGTAATAAAACCCGCTGCAATTTGTCCCGTATCCATCCGCTCATATCGCAAATCGTCTTCAGTAAAGATCTCACGGGCATTCACTTGGCTGGCCGCTACCGCCACCTGGCGATATAAATTCACTTTAAACTTCAGCCCCGCTTTGGTAACTGCTTGTCCATCCACACTTATAGAAATCATTACAGTAGTGGGAGTATTATAACGGATCCCATAAGGTAAAGACGCGGATAGAGCAACAATCCCCACAGGCACTGTTACATCTTGTTCACGTCCAACATAAAATATCTGTAAATCATCATATTTCACATTAGGTCCCACTTGATCCCGAATAGCGTTTATTCCTTTATCAATCAATGTTTGCCCACTTATAACCTGCGAGTCACCAATCACAGTCACACGATCAGGAATGATCCACATAACACTTGCTAAATCAATACCCGTTACTGCTAGTCGCATAGTGATGACTTCTTTGGTTAACACAAAACTGCTGCCCGGAACAGGTGCATCACCTATTTTTAGTTGACGCAGTTTTTTATTATTTTCCTCGTCATCCCCACTGATCGTGGCTACTTGTCCAAGGCTGATGGTTGCACCATTCACTCTAACCTGCTCATCAATGACAACCCTAGTGCCCTCAGCAAAAGCTGAACTGATAAATAAACAAATTTGGAATAAGATAAGCAAACATACCTTCTTACTCATTACCTTCACCTAACGTTTCAAGTTAGCAGCTTGTTCAAGCATTTCATCAGATGTCGTAATGGCTTTGGAATTTATTTCATAAGCTCTTTGCGCTACAATCATATTCACCATCTCATCCACAATCTGAACATTAGACATTTCTAAATATTTTTGCATAACTGTACCTGTTCCATCTACTCCAGGATCACTAGCAACTGGAGTACCTGAAGCTGCAGTTTCCTTTAGTAAATTATGCCCAACACTATCCAGACCTGCTGGATTTACAAATTTAACAAGTTGTATCTGTCCTAATTCTTGAGCTGCAGTTTGACCTGCTAACGTAGCTGATACACGACCATCAGATGACACTGCAATATTGGAAGAACCTTCAGGAATGGTGATAGCTGGCTCTAGAGGATATCCTTCAGAGGTAACCATTCTTCCCTGCTCGTCGCGTTTAAAGGCACCATCACGAGTGTAATTAATCGTACCATCAGACATAGTGACTTGAAAGAAACCATCTCCTTCAATTGCCATATCCAATTCGTTTCCTGTTGATTGAAAACTACCTTCTGTATAAATTTTTTGAGTAGCTACCTGACGAACACCACTACCCAATTGAATCCCTGTAGGCAGCTGAGTATCTGCACCAGTCGCTGTTCCTGATTGCCGCATAGTCTGATACATTAAATCCTCAAAATCTGAACGGCTTTTTTTAAATCCTGTCGTATTGACATTTGCCAAATTATTGGAAACCACATCAATGTTAGCCTGTTGGGCAACCATTCCTGACGCAGCAGTCCATAATGATCTCATCATAGTCTAAAAATCCTCCCTAATCACATGAAATATATTGCTAAAAACCTTACCCGATATCAAACTTAATTGTAAAACATAAACATTAACTCCACATATGTATACCAAATTATAACAGTAGGACCTTAACTAATCCTACTTATAATATCGCCACAATAGAGCAAAATCTTAAATAAAAAATAAAGTTTTATAGTTTTGCGATATCATTAGCAGCCTTTCCCAATAAATCATCATGAGAACGTACTACTTTAGCATTTATTTCATAGGAACGATAATTAGTAATCAAATTCACCATTTCTCCAACAACATTCACGTTAGACATTTCTAAGGCTCCTTGTATTACACTACCAGTTGCTGGCTGTGCTTGTGCACCTTGGGCTGCAACAAACAGACTCGATCCTTCCTTGGAAAGCTGTTTTTCATCGGCAAATTCTGCCATTCTTAGCTGTCCTACTACCTCATTATCAACAATTACGCGTCCATTTTCGTCAACCGACATTTTATTGCCATCGATCGTAATCGGACCATTTTCTCCTAATACCTGATATCCATCACTTGTAACTAATTGGTTTCGTGTGCTTTTCGCAAAAGTACCGTTACGTGTATATCGCAATCCCTGAGGAGTTTGCACAGCAAAAAAACCTCTTCCTTCAATTGCTAAGTCAAAGGCATTCCCCGTAGTTCTTATCGAACCGCCAGTATGCATCGTTGCCACTTCATCCACTAACACCCCAGTCCCCATACCACCAATAACAGGAGCTTCCCCGCCATCATTAACACGAGAAATTAAAATATTAGCAAAATCTTTAGTAACAGCCACATCCTTTTTAAATCCAGCAGTATTAGCATTTGCTAAATTATTGGAGGTAACATCAATACGTTCTGCCTCTGCAAGCATACCAGAAGCAGCTGTATATAAACCGCGAATCATGTAATCACTCCCTCTTCATTCTTAAGAATTTTTACGAGCACCGCTTCATTAGGCGATACTGCCTCTTTTTAATGTTGTCAGACTATCTTCTAACGTGCCTAATGAATCCAAAGCTTTTCCTGTACCTAATGCCACGCAAGAAAGGGGATCTTCTGCTAAATAGGTAGGAATACCAGTCTCTTGCTGAATCAACTTGTCCAAACCATAAAGCATCGAACCACCGCCAGTCATGACAATGCCCCGATCCATAATGTCAGATGACAATTCAGGAGGAGTGATTTCCAGTACCGTTTTCACCCGTTGAACAATCAAGGACACAGACTCATTTAATGCTTCGAAGGTTTCAGCTGATGTAATACGTAATGTTTTCGGCAAGCCCGAGACTAAATCCCGCCCGCGAATTTCCATACTTTCATTACGTCCCGAGACCAATGCTGTACCAATGGTAACTTTGATCTGTTCTGCAGTACGCTCACCAATCATCACGTTATATTCTCGTTTCACATAACGTACTAAAGCCTCATCGAACTTATCTCCGCCAACCCTTAGTGATTCACTCACTACAATACCGCCCAAACTTAATACTGCTACATCCGTGGTGCCGCCGCCAATATCAACCACCATAGAACCAAATGGTTCTGAAATATCTAATCCTGCACCAAGAGCTGCAGCTAAGGGTTCTTCAATCAAATAGGTTTTTTTAGCACCAGCCTGCACTGCAGCCTCTAGTACTGCCCGTTTTTCAACTGTTGTGACACCGGAAGGTATACAGACCATGATGCGAGGTTTAAAAAAGAAGTTCTTGGGAACCACTTTGCTGATAAAATGACGCAACATGGTTTCCGTTGTATCATAATCTGCAATGACGCCTTCTCGTAGTGGCCGAATGGCAATAATGTTGCCGGGAGTTCGTCCAAGCATTCGACGCGCCTCTTCTCCTACGGCCAATACTGTATTGGAATCACGATCGATCGCCACTACTGATGGCTCTCGCAATACAATCCCTTTACCTTTTATGTACACCAAAACGTTGGCAGTCCCTAGATCTACACCAATGTCCATTGACATTCCAAACATGAATAATCCCCTCTCCTACTCCTACTTGTCCATTCTTTAGTTTTTATTTAAACCACAAAGACTAAGAAAAATACAACTATGCCTTTGTGGTTAATTAACGCCTTAAAAAATAGTTTCACTTGCTTCCATTCTACATGAATAAAAAAAATCCTTTATTTTTTGCTATTTTCTCCCGCTTCCTTATATTTTTTTCGTGTGGCTTCTCCACCGCGAATATGACGTTCCGCCTTATTTTGCTCCAATATCACCCTTACACGGTTTGCCATTTTTTTATTCACAAGCGGCAATCTTTCTATCATATCCTTATGCACCGTACTTTTACTTACTCCAAACACTATGGCTGATTGCCGCACCGTATGCTTACTCTCCAAAATGTGCTGACAAATGTCCAATACCCTTTTACGGATATAATCTTTCATAACCTTTCTGCCCCCTCACCCTTGCTTTGCTAACATATATATATGCGGACAAAATAAAAAAAAGCACTACTGTGCTTTTTAAAGGCTACTTTTTTATTAGCTTGTTATTTACGAACTGATCTAGAAAGTGGCATCATATTACGCGCATAAGAATCTTAGTCTTTGCTTATTATCAGTAAAGGATCTACATAGTCATCATTTTCTTTGATTGCTAAATGTAAATGATCATACGGTTCGGCATCACAGCTGCCCATTTTGCCAATCTCTTGTTCTGCCCGAATAAAGTCTCCTTTTTCAACGGCAACCTTCAAAAGAGATCCGTAGTATACTTGATAATTATTATGTTTTACCACTACTGTCAATCCACTATTTGTATCTTGGAATATTTCAGTTACCTGCCCATTATGTATGGCCGATACGCTCTGTCCCTTACGTCCCATTACATCAATTCCTGTATGATAACGCCAATCGTTATATAATGGATGTAAATACCAGCCGAACTTTGCTTTTATCTCACCTTTTACTCCTAGAAAACGCCCCGAATCCCCTGTAAAAGACTGACCTTTTGCCACTGGCGCGGATGCCGAAGCCGCTTCTTGAGGTAAAGCTGCTTTCTCGTCTACGATCAATACCCCAGTAGGAGCAGAAACTTGTTCTTCCTGATCCTGCTGGGGAATGACAACAATATTTTGCTCTTTCTTATGTATCGTTATAAACACAGCTGCTACTAATACACTTGCCAGCATTAACAAGAATGCACCAGTATACAGGCTTTTAAAGGGGATCTGCTCTCGATAAAAACGTCGTCTGTATAAACTTGTATTTATTTTTTTTAAATGAAGCGTGATAAAAGATAAGGCAGGAATTTTTAATTTTGACATACTATCACCTCATACTCAGTATGTCCGATAAAAAATGTTTTTAAACAGTCTCCTATTAGTAGGCGTTGATGTTCTTAAGAGCCACGCCAGTATAGTATTTCGTAATAATTTGCCGATAATCCATGCCCTCTTTCGCCATGCCATTAGCTCCATATTGGCATAAACCCACACCATGTCCATAACCGATTGTATTGACAACGATCTTATTATCTTTTAGCTCCACATTAAAATTATTAGAACGCAAATCCAGTTTCTCCCTTACCTCTGCCCCAGACAATACTTTGCTGCCAATGCGGATTTGCCCTACTCGCCCAGACTCCGTGGTATTCAAAATAGCCATAGCTCCACTGCTATTATTTTGCATGGCAGCTACGACTTGCGTTTCTGGGCCTAATAGTTGTTCCACCTGGGCAAAAGAAAATTCTTTTTTATCATAATATCGGGGAGATTTTTGGTCCCATGTACAGGGTACACTTTGTAAGTAAGGATAATCAAACCCCCATACCTCTTTTGCACTTGCTGTCTTTTCCCCACTGGTAGAATGATATACCGCCTGAATGAATTCCCCATTATAAGTAGCTACTTCACCACTTGTTTCCTCAACTGCCTGGCTGATCTTATCCCAGAATTTTGCATAGTTGCTCCCCCAGCGTTTCTTTAGCGCCTCTTCATTTAGCCATGCCTGACTTTGCTTGTAATCGGTACTCACATCAGCACCAGGCTGTTCTGCCAGGCCGCTGCCGCCAAAGGCTGTCATATTCTTCACAGCATAGGTTCGCGCTGCTACTGCCTGGGCTTTCAAAGCTTCCAGTTCAAATTCAGCAGGCATTTCTGCCGCTACTACACCTTTCAAATAGTCTTCTAACTTCATTTCAACAATTTTTTGTTGTTCATGAAAATAAACTTTGATGATGATATGATCGCCTTTTGCCATTTTAGCACTCCCACCCTGCCTTGGCTCTCCGTGAAAACCGCCTATTACTAGAATCGGAATAACAATCACCAACACCAGCA
>Ga0316613_10001378_pt1 | contig 16646 bp, 15 predicted proteins | sample OWC_soil_day10_C_2_FD_207647 | JGI IMG/M metagenome (GOLD analysis project Ga0316613, IMG submission 207647) | Wetland soil microbial communities from Old Woman Creek delta, Ohio, United States - OWC_soil_day10_CT_b | ecosystem: Environmental > Terrestrial > Soil > Wetlands | place: USA: Ohio...
CCAGCTTCGGTAGAGTAAGCTACCAATGCGGTAGCCTGCCAGCCTACATCAAATACAGGAAGTTGAATCCCCGTATTTTCTACCATGCTTTTGACTACGGGTGTAATAATCGGTGTAAATGCATTCAATAAAAGTGTAAATCCTTCTAACCCTACTCCAGCATATAAAGCAGAGAAGAAAGCTTTTTTATTATTCACTTTTAAAATCTTGGAAATAATAAAAATGATAACTGGAACAAATACAGGCGACCCAAAGGTCTGAAAAACTTCTTTTAAGGTTTCAAAAAACACACTGATTTCCCCCTTCAACTTTATTATTTCATGATTTACTTTCGATTTCTTTAATGACACGCATAACCTCATCCAAAAATTCATCTTCACCAAAGCCAGTCAAAAAGCCGACCGCATCAATGGTAGGAACAGGATAGTTACCCTTTGGCAGTGGACTTGTATGGGTGATAAAATCATAATTACCACCTTCGGATAATTGCAGTGCTTCCGTAGGTTTTGCCTCTGTCGCCGTAATTTTGATCCCTTGTTCCTCCATTGCTTCCTTTAGTTTCTCGGCAATCATTGATGAAGTAACTGTACCAGAACCGCACACTGATAGTACATTAAACTTTCTCATTTCTTTGCTCCCTTCTAACTCTTACTTTATTGCATTGCCTTGGTCTATTGGTCAAGGCAACTTAATAACTCTGAAATCTCTTCTTTGGAGCTGGCATCACGAACTTTGATCAGCAGCTCTTTATTCTGAAAAACAGACATTAAATTCTTTAATAATTGAATTTGTAAGTTGGGATCTTTTACAGCTAATAAAAATACGACTTCTACATTTAATTTTTCTTCTGGATTTACCATCGAATGAAATATCGATGGTTTTTTCAGTGTTGTTATGGCAATATTCGATTGATTGACATGACCCGAATCCGTATGAGGAATCGCTACACAAAAATCACCTATGGGAAGCCCAGTAGGAAGATTTCTTTCCCTTTCCAGTACCGCTTCAATATAACTATCCTTCACATAGCCTTTGGAGAACATCAAGGCTCCTAAGTTCTGAATAATCTCATTTGAAGTTTCTGCTTCCATATGTAATACAACTAAATCCAAATCCAGCATAATGTATAACCACTCCTTAAATTAAATATCTATATGTTTTACAAAAATCAGAAAGCATACCACTTTTCCCTCTTATTCTTTCATTTTTTCATAAAGCATTTCTTTAAATTGATCCATATCCCTTATCTCTTTCCATTTCTCTATAAAGCCTAGATTCAAAAAAGGTTTTAAAAGACTCTTCACAATTTTTTTATCATTAATTTTAAATGCAGGTAAGCATACAATATTAACATAACCTCTTCCCCACTGAATGGGATCTTTTAATTTAGCAACCACAATCGCCGATTTCATAACGATATGGGAGTCACCATGAGGAACAGCAATTCCCCCTTTCAAAAAGGTAGGTGACATCTCTTCACGCTGCACGACAGATTCCAAAAATTCTTTTTTTACATAGCCTTTATTAATCAGTAATAAGCACATCACTTCAATTAACTCTTTTTGGGAACTCATATCAGATTCAAAAACAAGTAAATCTTCTTTCGGAAAATCCACCCATGCATTTGTTTTTTCGTTATTTAAAAATACATCAAACTCTCTAATACCACTATCGAGCAAGTAGGGTTCATATACAACAAAGTTGATTCCTTCAATCTCCGGATTAATGGTTCCGATGATTGCCAATACTTTATATTTCTCTTGAAGCTCTTTTATTTTATCTTTTAAATGATCATCCATAATGCCCATTTGCACCACGGTAACATTGGCATATTTTCTTTCAATCGCCTGTCTAATGTGCTGGGCTGTCCCTTCACCAGTAAGACACAAGGCAATTAACGCCATTGGTTTGCTGGTTTCTTCTATGCTCAATAAAGGATAGTTATAGCGTGTCTTCACTAAGCTAGAATAGATTTGTGTCAAATTATTTTCAGGGATGGATGCCTTGCGCACCGCTTCTATAACCGTAAGCAAATCTACCCGGTCGAGAGTTTGGGTTGGTATCGCCAGTTTATCGGTAACCATCTTACCGATGTCGACAAGGGAACCCATGTCCACTAAAAACAAGATCCCTCTTCCCTCGTCCACAATTCTTGAAATCCCAATAATTTTTTCATAGATTACAGACGGACTTTCATCTAGAGGCATATCAATAGCAATGGGAAAATTCACATTCAGCAATGCTCTAACTACGTTGATAATTTCCGTCGCAATACGTCCATGTGATACTACGATAACGCCTACCCTATTTTGAGGCAGTTTATTTTGAAGAGCTGCTTTAACATACATTGCAATAAAACCAATTTCATCTTCTGGTATTTCTACCTTCTTCAATTCCTGCAGCCAGGCAGCAACTTGAATGGCAATTTCATACTCTTTAATAAAATCTTTTTTTATTTTTGCTAAATTGATGTTTATAATTTGTTGTTTCAGTCGTACTCTTTTGATGGTTTCATTGAGATGAATGGCTAAGTAAATAAAGATATTTTCATTAATGTCATTATGCATATGTTCATTTAGTAATAGCAGTCTTACTTTTTTCACCAAATCAATAATGTCTTTGTCCACTATATTTACTAATTCATTTAGGGAGAAGTATTTGTGATTGCTCGTAGATTTGGGCTCAAGATTACTAAATTTATTGATAATAAAAGTCCATAATATTTCCTCTACTTCCGAAAAATCAATATGCAGTTTGCTTAATTCATAATACTTCTTCTCAATCTGCCGATAAAAATCTTCCGGGAGCAGGCTTTCGCCATCTTGATTTCGTTTCATTACATTCACGTGATTCTTGACGAAGGGGATAAACAACATATCCTGTATATAATTTCTGATTTCTAAAATATTGATATCTTCTAAAATAAAATCATGCTGAATGCTGTTGGTTTCTAATATATCCTCATACCCGATGCTGATAATGTCTTGATCCTTTCCTATATTTTTCATAAAGGCTCTAGCGCAAACCACTTGGATTGTACTTTTTAATTGACCGATGTTACCGCTAAATCGCTTTAATGTTAAAATTTCGATTACTTTCGACTGCACAAAGATTTTCACATTAATCCGATTGCATTCCTGTTGGAGAAACTCATAGATAATCTCAACTTTTTCAACGAATGCGCGTTCATGCAGGGACGGAATCGAAATGATCATGGGTATACGTCTTCTGAAACTTAACAGTAAGCTTGATTCCAAATTTTCTGTAGTAGCACCAATAAACAGGATTTTTACTTTTCTTTCATCTCTGGTTTCACCTAATCTCCTGAATTGCCCCCGGTCTAATATTGAAAAAAGAATTTCTTGACCTTTCGGCGGCAGCCTATGGATTTCATCTAAAAATAAAATACCGTTATTAGCATGCTCTACCAGCCCCTCCGTATCATTATCAGCACCGGTAAAAGCACCCTTTTTGTAGCCATATAATAACGATAATAAAAGCTGGGGATTATCACTGTAATCGGCACAGTTAAAAACGATAAAAGGTACATTGTCAGCTATGATTTGCTGCTGCTTTGCAAAATGGTACATACATTCAGCAAATTGCGTTTTACCAACGCCGCTTTCCCCGATAATCAGCGTAGACAGCCCGAAGGGAGGATATAAGATTGCTGATTTTGATTGTGTAATACTTTGTTCCAAGCTTCCATCATGACCCACCAAATTTGAAAAAGGATCTTGCAATACGTTGATCTCCTCTTGTATTTGTAACTCACCGCTATTTACTTCACTGAAGAATTCTTCTACTACATGTCTGGATATATCAAAACCAGACTCCATTAGCCTCTTCGTAAGTTCAGCAATGTTTAACTTTCCATTTTCCGCTATGATTCTTTCCATCGTTTTTTTCAAATGAGGTCGACGCCGTTCTCTTGAATTGCCAATCCCTAATTCTTTGCGTAAAATAGTAATTTGTTCCCTTGTGGTAGATAGCATTTTCCCTAATTTTGCATCTGTAAATGGTTCTTTTCCATTTTCCGTTTTTATAATACTTAACATCTTATCCTTTACATCCATTACAAAACCCCTCTTCTGCTTATATAATACGCAAGTCCCGTGCCATACAAAAAAATGTTTTTTTACATCCCCGCAATCAGCATTTTCTCTGTACTCAAATGACTTTTCACCTTTTTCTGAAAATTTCGCACATAATTTCATAGGAAAGATCAGTAAATGTATACAAAATTTTCATCAGGCACAATTCTTTCGTCATTGCGAACAGAGTGAAGCAATCTTCTTAGCAGCAGGGGATTGCTTCGTAATGCTCGCAAGGACAGAGATATAAAGAAAAACGGTTGAAACGCGAAGACGCAAAGACGCTTACGCGTACACGAAGGACACAAAGGAGGATTCTAAATTTTTCTCTGTGCTCTCGGTGCATCTCTGTGTCCTCTGCGTTTACCGTTTCCTAAAAAACTTATACTTTCTAGATTATTAATGAAATTCATATAAATTCCCATATAATGGTTAATCGACTATCCCAAACACATTATATAACGATTCCCATGAGTCAAAAAGACTGTATGATAGAAATAAAAAACACTTCTCCGCGTTCTCTGTGGATCTCTGTGCCCTCTGTGTTTATCGTTCTTTCTAAATCTTATAAAATAACCCGATATGATAGTGCTGTACTGATGATACATCGAATTAAACGCAACAATAAAGGGGCTGCCTCGCCACGATTTTTTAAAATCGCGGCGAAGCAGCCCCTTTGTGCCCTTTGCGTCTTTGTGGTTCAATTCATTTTATTACTTGAAAGGATGCGCAGTGTTTTTCTATTTACTTTTTGCTATTCACTGTCTTTTGTGCTGTATCATAAATATTTTCAACGGTTAATCCATATTTGTTTAATAACTCTTCTGGTTTTCCTGATTCACCAAAGGTATCATTCATGCCGATTTTCACGACTTGTACCGGATAATGCGTCGATAATACATCACAAACCGCGCTGCCCAGACCGCCAATAACAGAATGCTCTTCTACGGTTAGGATTCTCTTTGTTTCTTTTGCTGCTTGAATAATCAGTTCCTCATCAATGGGTTTAATCGTTGAAATATTAATTACCCTAGCAGAAATACCCTCTTGTTTTAAGAGTTCTGCTGCTTTTAAACATTTACTAATCATTAGCCCCATACCGATAATGGTAATATCCTTACCATCCTTTAGGACATTTCCTTTACCGAAGGTAAAAGTATGATTTTCATCAAAAATCGGCGGCACTCCCAAGCGCCCTAAACGCAGATAGACCGGACCATCAATATGAGCTGCTGCTCTAACTGCCTGCCTTGTTTCCACATCATCTGCAGGTACTATGATCTTCATGTTGGGTAAGGATCTCATAATGGCAATATCCTCAATGGACTGATGAGAACCCCCATCTTCTCCCACTGTAATTCCTGCATGGGTTGCAGCAATTTTCACATTCAGCTTTGGGTAACAAATGGAATTTCTAATGATTTCAAAAGCTCTGCCTGCAGCAAAAACAGCAAAGGTACTGGCAAAAGGAATTTTTCCTGTAGTGGCGAGTCCTGCTGCCATTCCCATCAAATTCTGCTCGGCGATGCCTGCATTAATAAAGCGTTTTGGAAAGTGCTTTGCAAATCCTGCTGTCTTAGTGGATTTGGATAAATCCGCATCCAAGACTACAATATCTTTATTTTCTTTTCCCAGTTCAATTAAAATATTTCCATAGGATTCTCTTGTAGCAATCATTTTGTTTCCTCCTAGGTATTATTTTCGACTATCGAATATTTCGTTCCAATTCTTCAATGGCTTTAGCTCGTTCTGCCTCTGACGGGGCCACCCCATGCCAGCCTACTTGATTCTCCATGAAGGAAACACCTTTTCCCTTACTGGTTTTCGCAATAATTGCCGTTGGCTTCCCTTTGACTTCTTTTGCCTGTTTGAATGATTTTTCAATATCTGTAAAGCAATGACCATCAATCTCTATCACATTCCAGCCAAAGCTTTCCCATTTTTCTTTTAATGGATTGACTTTCATAACCTCATCATTCGTACCATCAATTTGTAAGCCATTATGATCAATGATCGCCACTAGATTATCCAATTTATAATGGGAAGCCGCCATGGCAGCTTCCCAAACGATTCCTTCTTGAAGCTCTCCATCACCTAACAAGGTATAAATCCGATATGATTTCTCATCGATTTTACCACCTAATGCCACACCCACTGATGCGGAAAAACCTTGACCCAATGATCCTGTTGACATTTCTACGCCAGGAACTTTCAGCATATCAGGATGCCCCTGCAGAAAACTTCCCAGCTTTCTCAAGTTGGTCAATTCACTAGTATTAAAAAAGCCTTTCATAGCAAGAGTTCCATATAGTACTGGAGCTGCATGCCCTTTACTCAAAATAAACCGATCTCGATCTGGATTGTCTTTGTCTTCACTATCGATCTTCATTTCTTTAAAATATAGGTAGATTAAAAGATCGGCTGCCGATAAAGCTCCTCCCGGATGCCCAGATCCCGCTGCGGCTAACATATTGATAATATGGATTCGTAATTGATTTGCATATATTTTCATTGGCTCCATAAAAAAACCTCCCTACATATTTAATAGTCTCTCGAAAAAACAACTATCTATAGCCACAAACAGGCAAAGGATGAACATAACTATAAGCGTAGGTTAAGTACAACGGCGAAGCGTTAGCTATGCTCATCCTTTGCCGTCCTAAATGAGTTATTCCGAGAGACTACATTACTTACTGCTGCTTTCCAAGTTCATAATCAAGAATAAACTGTATCCGCTGTGCATGCTTACCTGCATCAAAGGATGCTGCAAGCCATTCCTTCGTAATCTCCAGTGCCAAGCCACTGCCGATTACTCTTTCCCCCATACATAATATATTAGAATCATTATGTGCTCTTGTGGCTTTAGCGGAAAAAGTATCGTGCACGACAGCAGCCCTAATACCTTTTACCTTATTAGCCATAATTGACATTCCTATGCCAGTACCACAAATTAGAATCCCTCTCCAATCATCATTACCGGCTACTTTCTCAGCTACGCGTTTTGCAATCGGTCCGTAATTAACACTGTCTGCAGAATAAGCGCCCACATCTTCCACTTCTATTTTTAATTCTTTTAACAGACGAATAACCTTTTCTTTGAGTGTAAAACCCGCATGATCACTGCCAATTATAATTTTTGTATTTTCCATTTCATTCTCGTCCCTTCTTTTTAAAGAAGTATCACTTATACCTCACTTAACACTCTTTCCCCTCGGGAAAGACGATGACTTTACCAAAAAAGCTATCACGTTTATATATTTTTTCAAACGTTTCGGGGATTTGATCAAGAGAAATCCGATGAGTTACCATGGGCTTAACCTTTATCTTACCTTCTTTCATGAAATGCAGTGTAGTTGGCCATTCTTTCCCGGGAAATGGACCAGAAACTGCATTCCAGGAACCTAATACTGTCAGTTCATTTCGCACTATTTTTTCAAAATATTCCCGGGAAATCGCCACATCACCATAAGGAATCCCCATGAATACAACAGTACCACCCTTCTTAGGCAACGATAAAACCTGTGCACTCGTAAATGGATTTCCTGCAGATTCTACAGCAATATCAACACCACTGCCTCCTGTCATCTCTTTTACAACCTGTATTGGATCAATGTCTTTTGCATTAATGCACAAATCAGCCCCTAGCTCTTTAGCAATCTCTAACTTTTCATCAAAGATATCAATGGCAATCACTTTTGTGGCACCAAATATTTTGGCACATTGTACAGCAAATAACCCAATAGGGCCCACACCCAAAATAGCTACTGTATCGCCAGCTTGAATCTTCGTACGATAAAAACCATGCATTACCACACAAGCTGGTTCCATACCGCAAGCCGTCTCAAAATCTAAGCCTTCGGGCATTTTTAGTACACTTCTGGAATGCAGCCTTACATATTCGGCAAAGCCCCCATCTTCTTTTGCTCCGATTACCTGTAGGGATTCACATTTTGAATATTTCCCCAACTGACAATATTCGCAGTGAAAGCATGGTGTTGTTGGGCAGACAACAGCAGCATCGCCTACTTTTACATTGGTTACCTGTTCGCCAATTTCTACAATCTCACCTGAAAGTTCATGGCCAAATATGGCTCCCACTGTATGTGGCCCTAATTTTCCATATCTTGATATATCGGAGCCGCAAAATCCTACAGCCTTTACTTTAACAATTACATCATCTGGAGTCTTAATTTCTGGTTTAGGACACTCTTCTACTCTTAAATCCCGAATTCCATATATTTTTGCACCTTTCACAGTGTCACCTCATTTACTATTTTTAGAAATGCTTCTATATTTTGCTTCGTCTTGTTTTTTTGAAAGGCAGCTGAGCCAATGACAATATTCGTTGCTCCTGCATGTATTACGTCACGAATATTTGACAAGTTAATTCCACCATCTACTTGAATTTCAAAAGAGTAACCACCGGCTCGTTTCATGTCAGCAAGTTCTTTTATTTTCTGGTTCATTGCTGCAATATTCTTTTGACCGCCGTAACCTGGATTTACGGTCATAATGAGTACTAAATCCAGCATCTCATAGACATAAGAAAGAACTCCAATAGGGGTAGCAGGATTTAATGCTACGCCAGCCTTCATGCCAAAGCTTTTGATCACTTGTATGGATCTGTGCAAATGAGTACAAGCTTCGGCATGAACAGTAATACAATCAGCTCCTGCATCCACAAAGGAAGAGATAAAACGGTCTGGATTTTGAACCATCATATGAACGTCAAAATGCATATTACTTATGGGCCGGAGCATATTCACCTGATCTGGGCCAAAAGCTATATTAGGAACAAAAGTTCCATCCATCACATCAATATGCAGTGAATCGATACCACATGATTCCACAGTTTTCAACTCTTGTTCCAAATTACCCATATCTGCTGCTAGTAAAGAGGGAGAAATGATAATATCCATAAGACCTCCAATCTCAGCTATCATTACTGTTTGTTATAAAATCAGTTCTTTTTTGGTTAATATCCGTCTTTATTAGAATCAGAGCCGGTCTTGCCTGATATAATCGCTATTGCATTGCTTGTTCCAATCCGATTTGCACCAGCTTTTACAATCTTAATCGCATCATCGTAAGTTCTGATTCCTCCAGCCGCTTTTACGCCAAAGTCTTTACCAACTACAGATCGTAATAGTACAACATCCTCTACCGTTGCTCCACCGCCATTAAACCCAGTAGCAGTTTTAACAAAGTCAGCACCGGCTTCCCTGATTAAGTTGCAGGCAATTTTTTTCTCTTCCTGAGTCAAAAGTGCCGTTTCTATGATAACCTTGGTGACTAACCCCTGAGAGGCTTTGACAACTTCCGCTATATCATATTTCACAACATTATATTCCTTGGACTTTAAAGCCCCTAAATTAATCAGCATATCGATTTCTCTTGCACCATTATCTATGGCATCTACGGTTTCTGCCACTTTCACTTTCGTAGTAGCACCTCCCAGAGAAAAGCCAATAGGTACACCTACTTTAATATTATGATCTTTTAGCAATTGATTAGCGTACGAGACATAATACGGATTAACAAATACCGTTTTAAAACCATGTGTAATCGTCTCTTGGCAAAATATCTGAATATGCTCTTTAGTCGCAATGGGATTCAATAAGGTATAGTCAATCATGTCTATCAACGCTTCTTGATTCATTACAAACACCTACTTACCATTTTTTCGTAATTAAAAACTTTTTTGCACATTTCTATATAAGATCCAACCCGCACTATGCATATTGAAGGATCATTTCTTTCAAAATTAAATGGTTTGAAATCAAAAATTGCTATTGAGCTCAGTAACAGATTTTTTCTTTATTCTGAACAGTTAGGCCTAACTGAATCAGCTTATTTAGTCAAACTATGATACTTGGATACTTCTTATTCAACAGTTAATACGACTTTAATGGCGTCCCCTTTTTTGATGGTCTCATAAGCTTTATCCCATTCTGTAATATTGAATTGATGTGAAACTAATGCTTTGGCATTCACCAGGTTTTGATTCATAAGCTGCAAGGATGGTTCCCAATCACTTGGCTTCTGGCTTCTGCAGCCCATTATTTTAATTTCTTTTTGAATAATTTTTTCAAAATCAGTAAGAATTTCTGCCGTTGGGAAAATACCTACCTGCACATATTCGCCTTGTTTCGTAAGAATGTCCAAACCTAAATTTACGGATGGCGGGGCCCCCGTGCATTCGAATACAATATCAGCACCATATCCATCGCTAAGCTCGTCTACTATTTGCTTAACATCTTGATTCTGAATGTCAACGGCTACGTCAATTCCCAATTCTTTTGCTTTATCTAAGCGGCTTTTGTCTTTCGCTAACCCTGTAATAATGACTTTCGTATCAAAAGTCTTGGCAATTTGTGCCACAAGCAAACCAATTGGACCAGGTCCCAATACTACTACGACATCATTCTTTTTGATGCTGCTCTTTGCCACTGCATGATGTGCACAAGCCAATGCTTCGGTAATAGAAGCAGATAAATAATCAACATTTTCAGGCAGTTTATGAATACTGTTTTTATTTGCTATAATGTATTTAGTAAAAGCACCATCTTGCTGTGTTCCCAAACCTTTACGATCTTTACATAAATTATAATTTTTCGATTTACAATATTTACATTTACCACATATATAAAATGTAGTTTCTGAAGTGACACGCTCACCCACATGAATATCTGTTACATTTTCTCCTACTTCTACTACTTCACCGGCAAATTCATGACCTAATGTTACAGGAACCTTAACTCTATATTTACCTTCATAGGTGTGCAAATCAGAGCCGCATATCCCTGCATATTTGACTAAGATTTTCACTTCATCCTTACCAGCTTTTGGCTCTCCTTTTTCAACAATAACTAAATTCCCATGACCCAATTGGGTTTTAACTAATGCTCGCATTCCTATTCCTCCTCATTTCAAAAATTTATGCTAGATGACATCTTGAGCTAACATTTCTTATCATGAATCATAATTATGTTAGCTCAAGACAAGAATCACATTTTAATCGTGCCTATATTAATTAAATAGTGTGAATATTTTGTATATCACATAGTGAATTACGTTACCACCTTGGTCAATACTAGAAATCGTCGTTGCACCCGCTGGCATTTTAAAATGAGCATCTACTGCCATTTGTGTATGGAATGCTGCAACATCAGTCGCCATGTACAATGACATCCCAATTACAACAGCTCCAACAAGAACTGAATGAACGATGTTACCTCTAGCTGCCCCTACGATAAAACAGACGATAAAGGGAATAGTTGCTAAATCACCAAAGGGTAGTACATTATTTCCTGGTAATACAACTGCTAAGAGAATTGTAATCGGGACTAAGATTAGGGCTGTTGCGATTACGGAAGGATGCCCAATTGCAACGGCAGCATCGAGTCCGATATAAATATCTCTATCACCAAATCTTTTGCTTAAGAACTCCCGGGCAGATTCAGCAAGTGGGATAAGACCTTCCATTAAGATCTTAACCATTCGAGGCATTAACACCATAACGCCACCCATTGCTATACCAACTTTTATGGTCTGGCCTACTGGATATCCAGCTAGTGCACCTAGTACAACCCCTAAAAATACTCCCATGAAAAGCGGTTCACCAAATACCCCAAATCTTTTTTGAATGGTTTCAGGATCTGCATGTAAATCTTTAATGATCGGGATTTTCTGTACCAATTTTACAAGGGGAATACCAATTGCATAGGATACAGTACTACCAGTTGGAACAGAAATACCAGGTAGATCAAAATACTTTTCCAGCATTGGCGCTGTCCAGTCAGCAATTTTTAAGACAATAATTTCAAAAATAACTGCTGCCACTAAGCCTTGTACAAGGCTTCCAGTTGCTGAATATACAAAGGCTCCCATAAAAGTGAAATGCCAATAATTCCAAAGATCAATATCCATTGTTTTTGTGGTTTTGGTAACTAACATAATGACATTAACCAATAAACCTAATGGAAGAACAAATGCTGCAATGGGAGAAGCCCATGCTATACTTGCAGCTCCTGGCCAGCCAATATCAATGATATTTAACTGTACCCCAAACCTTGCTACCATACCTTGTGCTGCTGGTGCAAGATTCGAAACCAGTAAATCAACCACTAAAAAGATACCTGTAAAACCTACGCCAATCGTCAAACCAGAACGAAAGGCTTTACTTGCCGGCTGACCAAATGCTACTCCCAGCAAAAAAACTGCAACTGGCAGAATGACCGTTGGTCCTAGCCCTAGAAAGGCTTGGAAAATCTGAACTACATCCATAATAATACCTCCTCAGCTTTTTATTATTTCTTAAGTTCTTCTAAAATCTGCTCTTTCAATTTATCTAATCCTATTCCAGTTAAGAAAGCTCTTGCATTAATGATCGGGAAGGGATATTCTTTGGAAACAATCGTAGTGGTAACAAGCAAACTTGCCCGTGATTCATATGCAGGAACTTCTGTCACTTTACATTGAACAATTTCAACTTGAATATTATTTTCTTTAGCCATTTTCTCAATGGCATCAGATACAACAGTAGATGTTGCAATTCCGGTCCCACAAGCTACTAATACAGTTTTTTTCCCCTTTCTTACTTCACTCACTTTATTCACCTCCCTTCACATTGTTTAAATTAAGTCGTTTACTTACTTCTTCTTTGATTTTCACTTCGCTTTCTTCGTTTGCTAAATATAGCAGAATCTCTTCGTCTTGAAAGATTCCCATTAAACTTTGCAGCATTTTTAGCTGGGAGTGACTATCATGCATCGCCAACATAAAAATTAATTTCACAGGAGTTTTTTCTGTCTCCTCACCCATAATGCCAAAATCTACAGGTTCCTTTAAAACGCCAACACTAATGGCAGACTGATTCACATGTTCAATATCTGTATGTGGTATGGCAACACCACAGCCCTTGGTCGGCAAGCCTGTTGCAAATTTTTTCTCTCTTGCAATAACGGCGTCGGCATAACTTTCTTTTACAAAACCTTTCTGATATAAGTTGGCTGCCATGTGCTTTAAAATATCTGAACTATTTTCACCTTCTACATTTCTTATCACTAATGTTTCATCAAATTTAACATGATTCATGTAATAGAGCCTCCCTAATTTCGTCTTCTGATTTTGCTTGCTGCATTTGCGCAATAAATTTTTCACTTTTAAATTTGTTATATAAAAACCGTACTCCATCTTTACCATCGATATCTAAGGCCAACAAACAAATCAATGATACAGTGTTCTCATGATCCCAATAAATCGGCACTGCTGCTTTGGCAATTACAATTACGGGATGATTTACATAACTGCTGTCAGCATGGGGCAAAGCAACTTCTTGGTTAATCACATAGCTTCCCATATTTTCCCGCTCCATAACAGCTTCATAATATCCTTCTTTGACATAGCCTTCTGCTAACAAGCTATTACAAATACGCTGCAGCACTTCTTCTTTCCCGCCTACTTCTGGCAGCATGATAAATTTCGCCTCTCGTACGACATGAGGAATCAGGCCGCTGTAACTTTTCATACGATAATGATTGTTACATTCAATTAAATTCATAATTTGATTTTTTCCTGTTTCGTTAAATAATGCCTCTAAAGATAAGAAAGGAATACCGTGATATTTAGGATCAATACTGCCTATTATCGCAATGATTTCATAGGTATTGATCGTATCTTGTATTTGCTTATGAAGATCACGTTTTCCAATAACCCCCATATGGATTAATTCTATGTCATTTAGTTTTTCACCAAATATTTTCTTCAGATGACTTCCGCACTGAAGAGCTACCCCTTCTCCAGTCAAGCAAACCGTAATAATTGCTTTTTTCCGTTTTAAAACTTTATGATCCACTCGCGTTTTCTTAAAGGTATAATTTAAATTTTCTACCGCATACACCACATCTTTAATATGGGATCCAGGTAAAATACTTCTGCGAATGGCTTCAATTACCATTACTGTATCCACACGGTCAATGGTCTCGATCTGGATACCTGTCCTTTCTGAAATGATTTCTCCGAAGGTCAGTAAAGAACCCATATCCACCAGCATTAATACGCCTTTACCTTCATCAGTTGCCTCTATGATCGTAGCCAAACGTTCTAACACTTCACTAGGATTCTCATCTAAGGTCATGACTACCGCTTTGCCATGATTCATATTTAGCAGCTTATTCGCAATTTCCAGCATGCCAACACTTACATTGCCATGAGTAACAACCAGAATACCAACTTTACCTTCTTTTTCTTGTTTATTGCCTCTAAGATAGAGTGCAATAAAACCAACTTCGTCCTCTGGTAAATGAATTCGATAGTATTTTTCAATATGTGCGATCATTTCTTGGGCTACAGCATATTCAATGCTGTATTTTCTTTTGATTTCTTCTAAGTTGGGGTTAATAATTTCCCTTCCTTGCTTAATACGCTGAAAAGTAGCATTCAAATGAATGGCTAAACAATAGAATATGGAATGATCCATTTTTCCTAATGTCATTTCAGCAATTTTAAGAAGTTCTTCCACAAGGGAAATAATCTCAACTCCCACGACTTTAGCAATCTCATCGGGAGATAAAGGATGCAAATTATCTTTAACGTGTTTGATAACATTCTGTAATTTACGTTCAATCTCAATCCCGATAATACGATTAATTTCCTCTGTATTTAGTCCTTGCTTTACATATTCGGTATAAGTTTTTTCAATATCGCTATAAAACTCTTTTGGAAAACTATAAATATCGTTTTCAAGCTCAGCGATTTTTTTATACTTTTTAGGACTAAATCTAAAATCTTGCCAGACGAGGTTTTCAATTTCATCCCGCATACTCTTTATTTTCAAAAGTCCCTTTTTAACATGAAGATTTAAATCTCTCACATCAATTTTCACACAGTCTTCTTTATCCATAACATAGGTTAAAAAGCTTTTGGCACAAGCTACTTGAATATCACTTTTTAGTTGTCCAATATTCCCATAACACTCATACAGCAGGTACGATTTCATGACATCTAAAGCTACATGAATTGGTGCATTCATTCGCGTTGATTCATAACCAAAGAAATTTTTAATTAATTTCAATCTTTCATTTAAGGGCCGTTTACTTAAAGGCGGGACCTCAATGATCATGGGAATTCGCCTTTTAAAGGTTGCCAATAATGTAGTCTCAATATTTTCGGTGGTGGCGGCAATGAGTTGTACAACCGCTTTTCTAGTAAAATCAGACTCTCCCAGCCTGCGAAAGCACCCCTTATCGATGAGTTGAAACAGCATTTCTTGTCCTTCTGATGTAAGGCGATGCACTTCATCTAAAAATAAAATTCCACCGTCTGCCTGCTCGATTAACCCTCTCTTATCTTGCGCGGCTCCTGTATAAGCGCCTTTTACGCTCCCAAACAGATGAGATATTAACAATTGGGAATTTTCAGCGTAATCGGCGCAGTTAAAAACAATAAACGGGGATTCTTTGGCTAGCCTGCCGCTTTCGATGGAAAACTTGTACATAGACTCTGCCAACTCGCTTTTTCCTACACCTGTTTCCCCTAAAATCAAGCAATGCAACCCATTTGGCGGATACAATACTGCAGCTTTAGCCTGCTGTATTTGTATTTCTAAGCTTCCCTTTCCACCGATTAAATTTTGAAAAGCTTGAATTTCTCGACTCTCTTCTTGCTTTTTACTGCCGTCTTTCAGCAGCGAAACCTCATCTATGATCTGTTTATTATCTTGCGAGCCTTTGATTTCTTCTAAATATTTGACTACCAAGTAGCGCGATAATTTATATCCGCTATTTTGCAGCATCTTAGTCAGTTCACGATAGGAAATATTCTCATTTCTCTGTAATATCTGGGATATTTCTTCGCAAATATAGATCTTCTTTCGTTCTCGAGAGTCTGCAATTTTTAGTTCCTTGCGCAGTAGCGTCATATATTCTCTGCTTACTAATAAACTTTCACCTAATTGCAGATCCGTTAGCGGTTCTTTTTTATTTTCTTTTAAAAGGATACTGCGGAGTTTATTTTTCACATCTAACCCTCCTGTCTTTTATTATTGCAAAACCCGTGCCAACTAGTGGTCAATTATGTTAGTGATGAGAGAGACGCTTGGATAATATTGAGCTAAATATATTTTTCAAAGTTTGAATCTAATCACACTTTTTGTGTTTATTTACTTTTTTTATAAATTCACTTACGTTTTTTCATTGTCCCCCTTACACTTTTGCGCATTTTTAAAATACGTAAAAATAACTGAATTTATATTTTTTTATACAATCTCAAAAAATACAAAAATGTTACGCATCCTTTAAAACAGATAAAACGAATAAACCACAAAGGCGCAAAGTACACAAAGGGTTATTTATACATTGTGCTTTTGTGGTTCGTAATTTTTTTATTTTTCCACTACAAAACATATAGGCACTATTATAACAAGGAAAGAGGCTTTTCTTGTGAAAAAGCCTCTTGAAAGATCCTCTTATCAGCCTTACCCTTCTTCTACATTATTCTTTCGCCGCTCCATTTTGATAATCTCAATTAAATGGCAAATTTCTTCATCATTTA
>Ga0316613_10001380_pt1 | contig 16624 bp, 14 predicted proteins | sample OWC_soil_day10_C_2_FD_207647 | JGI IMG/M metagenome (GOLD analysis project Ga0316613, IMG submission 207647) | Wetland soil microbial communities from Old Woman Creek delta, Ohio, United States - OWC_soil_day10_CT_b | ecosystem: Environmental > Terrestrial > Soil > Wetlands | place: USA: Ohio...
CGACTCGCGAGCCGCGCTGCGGAGGTTTTTCGAGGTCGATCGCCACTGGATCGCGCTCGCGGCGCTCCGGGCGCTCGCCGACGAGGGCCAGGTGGACGCCGCGACGGTGACCCTGGCGATGAAGAAGTTCGGCGTCGACGCCACGAAGCCGAACCCGCTCTCCTGCTGAGGTGACCGACTTGGCCGGACGCAACATCATCACCGTGCCCGACCTGGGCGACTTCCACGACGTCGAGGTCATCGACGTGCTCGTTGCGGCCGGCGACGCGGTGGACGTCGATACGCCGCTGATCACGCTCGAGACCGACAAGGCGACCATGGACGTGCCCTCGACGGCCGCGGGGCGCGTTGCCGAGGTCCTCGTCGCCAGGGGCCAGCGGGTATCGAAAGGCGCCCCGGTCGTGGCGCTCGAGGAAGCGGCCGCAGGGCCGACGGGCCCGGCCCCCGTGGCGCGCATGGAGTCCGCAGTCCCGACGTCGCCCGCAGGCCCCGCCGCGGCCCCGCCGCGAGCCGGCCAGGAGGCCGCGCCAGCGACCCTGGAGGTCCGGGTACCCGATCTTGGCGACTTCCACGATGTCGAGGTCATCGAGCTGCTCGTGGCCGTCGGTGACACCATCGGGCAGGAGTCGCCGCTGGTCACGCTGGAAACCGACAAGGCGACGATGGACGTCCCGTCCACGGCAGCGGGTCGCGTCACGGCCGTGCACGTGTCCAGGGGCTCCAGGGTCAACGCCGGCGATGTCCTGGTGTCGGTGTACGGAGTCGCCGCGCCGGCGGCCGGGCGGGGCACGCCCGGCAGGGCGCCCCCCCCGGCGCGGCCCGAACCGCCGCCCGCCGCCCCGGCGCAGGCTGCACGCATCGAAGCGCCCTCAGCAAGGCTGCCGCCGATCGAGGAAGCCGGGTTCTCGACGGCCCACGCCTCGCCGTCGGTCAGGAGGCTGGCGCGCGAGCTCGGCGTCGACCTCGGTCGTGTCAGCGGGACGGGGCTCAAGAGCAGGATCACGCACGACGACGTGAAGGCGTTCGTGAAGGCGGTCCTGGCCGGCGCCGCCGCGCCGTCCGCCGGCGCCGCGTGGCCGGCGGTGCCGGAAGTCGACTTCGCCGCCTTCGGCCCGGTCGAAGTGCAGCCCCTGACGCGCATCCAGCGGATCTCGGGACCGCGCCTGCATGCGAGCTGGGTGAACCTGCCGCACGTCACCCAGCACGACGAAGCCGACATCACCGACCTGGAGGCGCTGCGCAGCGAGCTGAAGGACGCGGCCGCGGCCGCCGGCGTCAAGCTGACGCCGCTGGCTTTCATCGTGCGCGCCTGCGCGCGCGTGCTGGCGTCCTTCCCGCGGTTCAACGCCTCGCTCGATGCCGCTGGCCAGAACCTCGTCTTCAAGAAGTACCTGCACATCGGTTTCGCGGCCGACACGCCGAACGGTCTCGTCGTCCCGGTGATCCGTGACGCCGGCCGCAAGGACCTCTACGAGATCGCCCGCGACCTCACGGCGCTGTCGGAGAAGGCGCGCACGGGCCGGCTGTCCGCCGCCGAGATGCAGGGTGGCTGCTTCACCATCTCGAGCCTGGGTGGCATCGGCGGCACCGCCTTCACGCCGATCATCAACGCGCCCGAGGTCGCGATCCTCGGCGTTTCACGCTCGAAGATGACGCCGGTGTGGCTCGACGGCGAGTTCCGGCCCAGGCTGATGCTGCCGCTGTCCCTGTCCTACGACCACCGCGTGATCGACGGGGCCGACGCGGCGCGCTTCACCGTCGCGCTGGCCGCGGCGCTGGCCGCGCCGCGCGCGCTGCTCGAGGCGGTGCCGTGAGCGGCACGACGGAGCAGCGGGTTCCCGACCTCGGCGACTTTCACGACGTCGAGGTCATCGAGGTCCTGGTCCGGCCTGGTGACGAGGTCGAGGTCGACACGCCCCTCGTGACGCTCGAGACGGACAAGGCGACGATGGATGTCCCGTCGACGGCGGCCGGCACGGTCAGGCACGTGGCCGTCGCCAAGGGCGACCGGGTATCGAAGGGTTCGCTGATCCTGGCGCTCGAGGCGCCCGGCCCGGCGGATGTCGCGGCCGCGGCCGCGGTGGACGAATTGCCGCCGCTCCAGGCGGGCGCGCCAGGCGCGGACCTCCAGGTGCAGCTCGTCGTCCTCGGCGCCGGTCCCGGCGGCTACACCGCGGCGTTCCGGGCCGCCGACCTGGGGCTCGAGGTCCTGCTGGTCGACCGCTGGCCGCAGCTCGGCGGCGTCTGCCTGAACGTAGGCTGCATCCCTTCCAAGGCGCTCCTGCATGCGGCGCGGGTGATCGAGGAGGTCGAGTCGATGGCCGAGAACGGCCTGATGTACGGCGACCCGACCATCGATCATGTGCGCTTGCGGCAGTGGAAGAACCGCATCGTCGGCAAGCTCACCGCCGGACTGACGATCCTTGCCAGGCAGCGCAAGGTCCGGGTCCTGCGCGGCTTTGGCCGGTTCGCTGCCCGCAACCGTCTCGAGGTCGTCGAGCCGGACGGCCGGGTCCGGGTCGTGGCGTTCGAGCAGTGCATCATCGCGGCCGGTTCCGAGCCGGCCCGCCTGCCGGGGCTGCCGGCGGACCCGCGCATCCTCGATTCGACCGGCGCGCTCGCGCTGGAGGACGTGCCCGGCAGCATGCTGGTCGTCGGCGGCGGCATCATCGGCCTCGAGATGGCCTGCGTCTACGACGCGCTCGGCACGCAGGTCAGCGTCGTCGAACTCACGCCCGCGCTGATGCCGGGCTGCGACCGGGACCTGGTGCGCCCGCTCGAGAAGCGCATTTCGGCGCGCTACGGCAGGATCATGACCGGCACGAAGCTGGAGCGGGTCGAGGCGCTGGAAGAAGGCCTCAGGGTCTCGTTCTCCGGCCCCGGGCAGGCCAGCGCCGCGCTGTACGATCGTGTCCTCGTCGCGGTCGGCCGCGTGCCGAACGGCAGGCTCATCAACGCCGCGGCAGCGGGCGTTGGCGTGGATGAACGCGGCTACATCCCGGTCGATCGCCAGATGCGCACCGGCGTGCCGGGTATCTACGCGATTGGCGACATCACCGGGCAGCCCATGCTCGCCCACAAGGCCACCCACGAGGGGAAGGTGGCCGCCGAGGTGGCCGCCGGCCAGAAGAGTTCCTTTGACGCCCGGGTCATCCCCTCGGTCGCTTACACCGACCCCGAGATCGCCTGGGTCGGCGTCACGGAATCGCAGGCCAGGGACGAAGGCCGCAAGCTGGGCAAGGGCCTGTTCCCCTGGATGGCGAGCGGCCGGTCCCTGGCGCTCAACCGGGACGAGGGCTTCACCAAGCTGCTGTTCGACCCGGAGTCGCACCGCGTGGTCGGCGGCGGCATCGTCGGCACCAACGCGGGCGACCTGATCTCGGAAGTGGCGCTCGCCGTGGAGCTCGGCGCGGACGCCGCCGACGTCGGCCTGACCATCCATCCCCACCCGACGCTGTCCGAGACGGTCGCGTTCGCGGCCGAGGCGTTCGAGGGCACCCTGACGGACCTCTACGCCCCCAGGAAAGGCGCCTGATGGCGCGCGTGCCTCAGCGGCGGGTGACGTACAGTCGCAGCAGGTGATCCCCGCTGGCCTTGCCGGCGCCGCCGAAGACCAGGGGCAGCAGCATCACCAGCAGGATCAGCGGCAGCTTGAAGTTGCCGAAGCCGTGGTCCGAGATCGCGTAGCCGCGCCAGAGCTCTCCCAGGCTGTGCCACTCGGCCGGCCAGTGCACGGCGGCGATCGCGACCAGCGTCAGGACGACGAGGCTCGCGGACCAGAAGCGCGTCATCAGCCCGAGCCAGATCGCGAACCCGCTGATCAGCTCGGTCCACGTGGCCACGAACCAGCTGATCCCGACCGGGACCACGTCGAACGGGAACGGGAAGTCGTTCTGGATCGACGCGAACCAGTTCTCGCCCCGGAGTTTCACGAGTCCCGACTCGAAGAATTCCCAGCCGACGATGGCGCGCAGCGCGAGCTGGGGTAGCCACGCCCCGATGCGGTCGAGCAACGCGTGGGTCCGGAGCGTGAAGTCGACGAAAGCCCGCATGATCAGCCGCCCTCCGGGCGCCTGGCGGTCCCGATGATGATCTCGCGCTCGCGCAGGGTCGCGAGCATGCCGCGTCCCCGCGCCACGAGCGTGTCCGGGTCGTTGCCGCCGAGTTCGGCGGCGACCCGTGACAGCAGGGCGGCCCCGCTCAGGGTGTCCCCGGCGTCAATCAGCTCGAGCAGCCGCGCCGTCGGGGCATCGACCTGCAGGAAGCCGACGCGCCCGTCCGCGGCGCGGTGCACCACGATGAAGGTCGGCGACGGGGGTGGCCCGACCGGCTGGAACTCGCCGGAGAGCTGGTGGACGGGCCAGCGGTAGGCCAGGGGCCAGGCCAGCGGTGACAGGACCGGGCGTCCCACGAGCAGGTCCCCGTCCGGATCCACGGCCTCCGCCGGCAACTCGCCCTCGGCAATCGACAGGGCGAGCTCTACCCACTCATAGTGCGCCAGCTCGGCGAGGAACGCGGGCTCGTCCTCTTGCAGCGGTCGGCGGGCGCCGAGCCACTCCACGAACTCGCGCGGCAGCTCGAGGAAGTAGGGGGTGTGCGCCTTGTGCTCGCGATAGAAGCGGCGCACGAGGCGCGACCAGCGGCCGGCGCCGAGGATCGAGTGGCTGACCGGGAACGTGCCCGCGAGCAGGTCGCGGACGTTGTTGAAAAAGAGCTCCCGGTAGACCGCCATCCGGCGGTCCTCGATGCCCTCGGGAGCGGGAGCCGCGTCTGGATCCCGGAGGTGGGCCGCGAAGGCCTTCTGCAGCCGCGTGAGGTCCACGTGTCAGGCGCCGCCCGCGCGGCGGGCAGCGTCAGCGTGCGCCGCCTGGAGGTCGCGGACCCGCGCGACCTCCTCCACCAATGCGCCGAGCGGCGGGAAGTTGAAGTCGCGCTCGAGCAGGGTAGGGACCGGGCCGCAGTGTGAGTACGCCGCGTCCAGCAGCGACCAGACGTCCTCGCAGACGGCGGCGCCGTGGGTGTCCACGCGCAGGTCCGGCGCTTCGACGTAATGCCCGGCGGTGTGAACGTACCAGACGCGCCGTGCGGGCAGCGAATGCAGGAACTGCACCGGGTCGTAGCGGTGGTTGACGGCGTTGACGTAGATGTTGTTCACGTCGAGCAGCAGGCCGCAGTCGGCCTCCTCGAGCACGGCCGTGACGAAGTCGATCTCCGGCATCTCCGCGCCGGGCGCTGCGTAGTACGACACGTTCTCGATCGCGATCGGCCGCTCGAGGACGTCCTGGACGCGGCGGATCCGTTCCGCGACGTGACGCACCGCCTCGCCGGTGAACGGGATTGGCATCAGGTCGTAGAGATGGCCCTCGTCGGTGCAGTAGCTCAGGTGCTCGGTGTAAGCACGAATGCCGTGCTCGTCGAGGAACCGCTTGATGTCCGCGAGCAGCCCTTGGTCCAGCGGTCCGGGGCCACCCAGCGACAACGAAAGGCCGTGCGCGACGAACGGGTGGCGCTCGGTGAACCGTCGCAGCCGCATGCCCAGCGGCCCGCCGACGCCGATCCAGTTCTCGGGCGCGAGCTCGAAGAAGTCGATGCCGTCGGCGCCAGCCGTCTCGAGTTCGGCGAGCAGGGCCCGCCTGAACCCGAGGCCCGCGCCGGCCACCGGGTAGCGCGCCGTGAAACGATGCCTGACTGGCTGGGTGTTCATGCTTGCTCGATCAGACCGGCCGGCCGGCAGGAATATTACCGGTTTGCCCGTCGTCGCCGGGCGCGGTGCCGGCGCCAGGCCTCGCGCCAGACCGAACGCAGCGCCTCGCGGTCGTGGCAAGTGAGCATGCGCAGCTCAGGCAGGACGGCCTCGCGCCGTGCGGGCGCGGGTCACCGGCGCGCCGGCCGCGGGCGTCTTGTGGCGGTACTCGCACAGGTCCGCGATGGGGCAGCGCGGGCAGTCAGGCTTGCGCGCCTTGCAGACGTAGCGGCCGTGCAGGATCAGCCAATGGTGGGCGTCGCGGTGGAATTCCGCTGCGGTGACCCGGACGAGGCGATCCTCGACCTCGCGGACGTTCTTCCCGGGCGCGATCCCGGTCCGGTTGGCAACCCGGAAGATGTGCGTATCCACGGCGATGGTCGGCTGGCCGAAGGCGGTGTTGAGCACGACGTTGGCCGTCTTCCGGCCGACGCCGGGCAAGGCCTCGAGTTCCTCGCGGCTGCGCGGCACTTCGCCGCCGTGCCGTTCGACCACGATCCGCGCCATTTCGGCGATGTTCTTCGCCTTGGCGGACCACAGTCCGATGCTGCGGATGTACGGCGCCAGCCCCTCAGCGCCGAGCCGGGCTACGGCCTGCGGCGTCCGGGCGACGGGAAACAGGCGCGCTGTCGCCTGATTGACGCTCCGGTCGGTGGCCTGCGCGGAGAGGATGACGGCGACCAGCAACTCGAACGGGCTGCGGTACTCGAGTTCGGTCGTCGGCCGGGGATTGGCGGCGCGCAGCCGCTCGAAGATACTGCGGCGCTTCTCCGCGTTCATGCCGGGCCGCCTCCCCCCGTGTGCGCCGCATCCAGCCGCGACTGCAGGGCCTCGCGCCGGCGCCGTTCGTTGCGCGCGAGGCGCTGCAGGCGGCCCTCATGCAGGCGGCGGAAGTGGCGGGCGCGCTGCTCGAGGGCAGGCCCGTCGAGCGGCGCCGCCGGCAGCCCGGGCGCAGGGTCCATCGCGATGCAGTCGACCGGGCAGGCGGGCAGGCACAGCTCGCAGCCGGAGCAATCGGCCTGGACGACCGTGTGCATCCACTTTCGTGCGCCGACGATGGCGTCGGTCGGGCAGGCATCGATGCACTTTGCGCAGCCGATGCAGTCGGCCTCGACGACACGCGCGACCCGCGGCGGCTGCTCGATGCCGCAGGACGTATCGAGCGGCAATTGCGGCACGGCGAGCAGCGCGGACAGGCGCTCGATGACCGGGCGTCCCCCGGGCGGGCAGCGGTTGATCGGCGATTCTCCCCGCGCCAGCGACTCGGCATACGGGCGGCAGCCCTCGAAGCCGCAGCGCCCGCACTGCGTCTGTGGAAGCGCCGCGTCGATCAGGTCGGCGAGGGAGCCGGAAGATGCCGCCATCATCTCACGCGTCGCGCGGCCCTGGACCGGCCGTCACTTGACCTGCATGCCGGGCGCGGCGCCTGCGTCCGGCGAGACGAGGAAGATCTCGGCGCCGCCCGGGCCCGCCGCCAGCACCATCCCCTCGGACACGCCGAAGCGCATCTTGCGGGGCTTGAGGTTGGCAAGCAGCACGACCTGGCGCCCGACCAGGACCGTGGGATCGCGATAGGCCTGGCGGATCCCCGCGAACACGGTCCGCGCCCCCTGGCCCGCATCCACCGTCAGCTTGAGCAGCTTGTCGGCTCCCTCCACCGTCTCCGCGTCCAGGATGCGCGCGACGCGCAGGTCGAGGCGCGAGAAGTCCTCGATGGTCACCGGCCCGACCTGCGGCTCCTGCGGCGCAGGGGCAGGAGAGGGCGCGGCCGGGGCCAGTGCCTCCACCAGCGCGCTCACCTGCTTCGGGTCCACCCGCGTCGCGAGCGGCTCGTAGGGCTGGATCACGGTGCCGAGCAGGGGCTGCGCCACCGAGGTCCAGGAGGCCTCGCCGGTGCCCAGGAAGCGCTCGGCGCGCGCCGCCATCTCCGGCATCACGGGCTTGAGCCAGGCCATCAGGACGCGGAACAGGTTGAGGCCCTGGGTCGCAACGGCCTGCACCTCGCCCGCGCGCGCCGGGTCCCTGGCGAGCAGCCAGGGCTTGCGCTGGTCGATGTACTGGTTGGCGCGGTCGGCGAGCGCCATGATCTCGCGGACCGCCGAGGAGTACTCGCGCGCCTCGTACATTGCGGCGATCCGCGCCCCGGCCGCCGAGAATTCGGCGTAAAGCTCCGGTTCGGGCAGCCCGGTGGCCAGCCGCCCCCCGTGCGCGCGGGCGATGAAGGGCGCGCAGCGGCTGGCGATGTTGACCAGCTTGCCGACGATCTCGGCGTTCACCCGGGTGGCGAACTCCTCGAGGTTCATGTCGATGTCGTCGACGCCCGGCCCGATCTTTGCGGCGATGAAGTAGCGGAAGTACTCCGGCGGCAGGTGCTCGAGGTAGCGCTGCGCCGTGATGAACGTGCCGCGGGACTTCGACATCTTCTGGCCGTTGACGGTCAGGAAGCCGTGGACATGGACGCCCGTCGGCTTGCGGAAGCCCGCGCCTTCCAGGGTCGCCGGCCAGAACAGCGAGTGGAAGTACAGGATGTCCTTGCCGATGAAGTGGTGCAGCTCGGTGTCGCCACCCGGGCGCCAGTACTCATCGAAGTCGAGCCCGGTGCGCGCGCAGAGGTTGGCGAAGCTCGCCATGTAGCCGATCGGCGCGTCCAGCCAGACGTAGAAGTACTTGCCCGGCGCGCCGGGTATCTCGAAGCCGAAGTACGGCGCGTCGCGCGAAACGTCCCAGTCCTTGAGGCCAGCCTCAAACCACTCGTCGAGCTTGTTGGCCACCGCCTCGTGCAGCGTCCCGGAGCGCGTCCACTCGCGCAGCATCGGCTCGAAGTCGCCGAGCCGGAAGAACAGATGCTCGGACTCGCGCTCGACCGGGCGCGTGCCCGACAGGACCGAGACGGGGTCCCTGAGCTCGGACGGGGCATAGGTGGCGCCGCAGGCCTCGCAGCTGTCGCCGTACTGGTCCGGCGTGCCGCAGCGCGGGCAGGTGCCCTTGACGTAGCGGTCCGGCAGGAACATCCCGGCCTGCTCGTCGTAGGCCTGGGTGACCTTCCGGCGGGCGATGTGTCCGGCCGCGTCGAGGGCCCTGAACACGAGCTCGGTGTAGTGGCGGTTCTCCGGGGAGTGCGTCGTGTAGTAGTTGTCGAAGCTGACGTGGAACGCGGCAAAGCTCCGGCGGCGCTCCGCCCCGACACGCGCGATCAGCTGCTCGGGGCTGATTCCCTCGGACCGGGCCTGCAGCATGATCGGGGTGCCGTGCGTGTCGTCGGCGCAGACGTACGTGCAGTGGTGACCGCGCATGCGCTGGAAGCGCACCCAGATGTCGGTCTGCACCATCTCGGTCATGCCGCCGAGGTGGGTGGGGCCGTTGGCGTAGGGCAGGGCACTGGTGACGAGGATCTTGCGCGGCATGGTCCGGTTCCGTTCGTGAACCTTTAATTATGCCGCAAGAGGCACCCGCTACCTACCGGTCCCGGGCCGGGGACCGGCAGGTAGCGGGCCCCTCCGGATCAGTCCTCGTCCTTCAGCTGCTCGAACTTCGACTTGTTGATGGCCTTCTCGTAGGCCGACTGGCCGCTGATGACGCCGCTGTCCAGCAGCTGCTGGATGGCCGTGTCCATGGTCCGCATGCCCTGGGCGGCGCCGGACTGCATCGCGTTCTCCAGCTGGTCGATCTTGCCCTGCCGGATCAGGTTCGAGACGGCCGGGGTGTTGATCAGGATCTCGAGCGCGCAGGCCCGGCCGCGGCCGCCCTTCTGCGGGATCAGCTGCTGCGAGATCACTCCGCGCAGCGACGTGGACAGCATGGTGCGGACGTGTCCCTGCTTGTCCGCCGGGAAGGCGTTGACCATCCGGTCGACCGCCGCCGCGGCGCCATTCGTATGGAGGGTCGCCATGACCAGGATGCCCATCTCGGCGGCGGTGATCGCCGTGCTCATGGTCTCGAGGTCGCGGAGCTCGCCCACGAGGATGACGTCCGGGTCCTCGCGCAGGGCGGAGTGCAGGGCGGCCGAGAACGAAGGCGCGTGCGCGCCGACTTCGCGCTGGCTGATGAGGCAGTTCTTGCGCGGGTGGATGAACTCGATGGGATCCTCGATGGTGAGGATGTGGCCCTTCAGGCGGACGTTCAGGTCGTCGATCATGGCGGCCAGCGTCGTCGACTTGCCCGAGCCGGTCTTGCCCGTGACCAGGATCAGCCCGTTGCTGACCTTGCAGAGGCTCCTGACGGCCTCGGGCATCTTCAGCTGGTCGAGCGTCATCGCGTTCGACGGGATGGCGCGGAACACGGCGCCCATGCCGTCGAGGTGGCGCAGCGCGTTGACGCGGAACCTCGCCAGCGCGCCCAGGCTGTAGGCGAAGTCGCAGCCGTCCTTGGACTCGAAGCGCTCGATCGCGGCCCGCGGCATGATCTCGTACAGGGCCTCGCGGACGTGTTCCGGCGCAAGCTTCTCCTCGCGCAGGACCATCAGCCTGCCGTACTGGCGGATGCGGGGCGGGCCGCCGGCCATGAAGTGCAGGTCGGAGCCGTTGCGCTTCAGGATCTCCTCGAGGAGTTCGTCTATGCGGGCCACCGTCCGGCGTCCTCAGGTCTCGAACCGTGGCAACAGGCTGCGGTCGATGACGTACTTCGCCAGCGCCTTCTTGTCCGTGGCCGCCGCATAGGCGTCGTCGGGGTCGACCTCCTTCGCCAGCACTGCGGCGAGCAGCGCCTGGTCCATGAGCTGCATCCCCACGTCCTTGCCGGTCTGCAGCTGGGCGGGGATCTGGTGCGTCTGGTCGGTCTGGATCAGCTTGGCGATGGCGCGGTTCATCACCATCACCTCGCAGACCGCCTTGCGGCCGCGGCCCTCGGGGCGCTTCACCAGCGCCTGGGTGATGACGGCCAGCAGGCTCTGCGACAGGAAGCTCTTGGTCTGCTCGCGCTCCTCGATCGGCAGCGCGTCGATGATGCGGTCGATGGTCTTCGTGGCACTGGTGGTGTGCAGGGTGCCCAGCACGAGGTGGCCGGTCTCCGCAGCGGTCATCGCCATGGAGATCGTCTCCGCGTCGCGCATCTCGCCCACCAGGATCACGTCGGGATCCTCGCGCATGGCGGCGCGCACGCCCTCGGCGAACGAGGGCAGGTGCGTGCCGAGCTCGCGCTGGACGACCTGGCTCTGCTTGCTGCGATGCACGAACTCGATCGGGTCCTCGAGGCTGACGATGTTCAGGCTGCGTGTCGAGTTCAGCAGGTCGATCATCGCGGCGAGGGTCGTGGACTTGCCGGTGCCCGTCGAGCCGGTGACCAGGATCATGCCCTGGTGGTGGTCGCACAGCCGGGTCACCACGGGCGGCAGCGCCAGGCTCTCGATGCTCGGGATGTCGTTCGGGATCGCGCGGAAGACCGCGCCCACGCCGCTGTCCTTGCGGAACACGTTCACCCGGAAGCGGCCGCCGTCCTCGCTGACATAGGAGAAGTCGACGTCCTCGCCGCCACGGAAACGCTCCTGGTGGTTCCGGGTCAGGATCTCGGTGACATAGCTCTCGAGTTCGGGCCCGCCCAGCTCCCTGAACCGGATCGGCACCAGGTCGCCGTTCATGCGCAGCATCGGCGGCACGCCGACGGCGAGGTGGACATCCGAGCAGCCCTGGGACATGCCCAGCTTGAGGAAGGCGTCAATGCGTGGCATCGACGCGGGAGTGAATCACAAGAAGCGTTCGAGCGCCAGCTTGAACTCCTGCATCGTCTGGAAGCGCTTGCCCTTGTCCACGGCCATCGCCTTCATCACGATGTCGGAGAGCTCCGCGGGCAGCCCGGGGTGGACCTCCGCCGGCGGCCGTGCGCGCCCCTGGACGTGCTGGTACATGACGGACATGTGGTCGCCGCGGTGGTAGGGCGGGGAGCCGGTGAGCATCTCGTAGAGGATGACGCCCAGCGAGTAGATGTCGGCGCGCTCGTCGACCTTCTTGCCGAGGATCTGCTCGGGCGCCATGTACTTGGGGGAGCCGATCACGTAGCCGGTCTTGGTCAGCTGCGTGTCGCCTTCCTTGTGCGCCGCGGCCACGCCGAAGTCCACGATCTTCACCAGCCCTTCGTCGTTGATCAGCACGTTGGCGGGCTTCAGGTCACGGTGCACGATCCCCGCCTGGTGCGCGACGGTCATGCCGGTCGCGACGTCGATCGCGAAGCGGATGGCGCGCGGCACTTCCATCGGCTTGCCCTCGCTGACCTCCCCGCCGAGCGTGTGGGAGGGGAAGTACTCCATCGAGATGGCGTAGTTGCCGCGAATCTGCAGGAAGTCGTAGATGCGGATCACGTTGGGGTGGGTGATCTTGCGGCTGTAGCGCAACTCGTGCACGAAGCGCTGCATCATCTCCTCGTCCTGCGAGACGCTCGGGTTCAGGAACTTGAGGACGAGGCGCTCGTCCACGACCGTGTCCTCGAACAGCAGGACCGTGCCGAACGCGCCCTTGCCGATCTTCTCGATGAACTTGTAGCGTCCCTCGATCAGGTCGCCCGACTTGAGCGTCGAGATGTCGAGCCGGGCCTGTGCCTCGGCCGCCCGCATCAGCGCCGCGACGTCGGCCGAGTCGATCAGCATCGTCCGGTTGCTGTCCGTCGGCCCCGGCGCCTGGGCGGTCGCGGTGACCGCGGTGCCGCCGGCGAGGCGCGGCCCGGTCGCGGAAATCGAGGGCCCGAACTTCGCGTCGAGCTCCGCCAGCGAGCGCTGGGCCGCCTCCGCGACCGCCGGCTCCGGCGACAGCAGCAGCGGCTGAATGGCCGTCCTCAGCTGTTCGTAGTTGCGCTCGTCGGCCAGCCGGACCAGGGCGCTGGCAGCCTCGATCAGGACGTCCGACTCGGGCCGCGCCAGCGTGCCGATCAGCGGCTCGACCGCGCGCGGGTCGGCAATCTTGCCGAGGGCGCGGACGACCGTGGCGACCGACTTGGGATTGGCCGAGAGCATCTCGAGGAGCCGGGGCACGGCCTTGCGGCTGCTCATCGCGCCGAGGGCGTCGACGGCCCGCTCGCTGACCCACCAGTCCGGGTCGCGCGTCGCCTCGATCAGGTGGCTGACGGCGCGCTCGTCCCGCGTCTGGTTCAGGATCTCGATCGCGGTGCGGCGGATCTCCTCGTCGCGGTCGTTCACCAGCGACAGCGCGGCGTTGATCACCCGCGGGCCCCCGATCTTGCCGAGCGCGTCGGCGGCGCGGCTGCGCACCCACCAGTCGTCGTCCTTGATGGCCTGCAGCAGGTGCTTGATCGAGCGTTCGTCCCCGACCACGTTGAGCACTTCCACGGCGGCGCGGCGGGCGTACTCGGATTCGTCCTTGAGCACGTCCACGAGGTGGTGCACGGTCTCCGGGTGCGCGGCCTTGCAGAGGACCTCGACGGCGAGGTTCTGGACCTCCATCTCGGAGTCCTTGAGCAGCGGGGCGATCTGCCCCGGGTCGATCGTGCCGGACATCCCGGCGATTGCCTGCAGTGCGGCGGAGCGCACCCGCTTGTTCGGGTCCTTGAGCGTGGCCTGCAGCGCGGCCCGGACGCGTGGCCGGTTGAACTTCGCCAGGATCGAGATGATGTGCATGCGGGCAATCGGGTCCTTCCCCTCGACCCGCGCCAGCAATTCGTCGATCGAGTTCTCGTCGGCGACCTCGGAGATGATCTTGAACAGCGCCGTCTTCTCGGCGGCGTCCTGCTGGTAGGCGGCGTTCAGCAGGTCCCGGAAAGGGATCCGGTCGCGGTGCGCGCCGATCACCCCGAGCAAGGCCGGGCGCGACATGCCCGGTTGCGACAGCAGGTCGAGCAGCAGCGAGGGCGAGTAGGACCGGGCCGACGAGAGCGCCCAGGCGACGCCGGCCACGGCCCGGGAATTCTCCTCGGCCATGGCCTTGGCCAGCACCGGGAAGCTCTTGTTGTCGACCAGCGAAGTCAGCACGTCGACGAAGGCGGCCGTCTCCCGCTTGTCCGTGGCCGCCAGCGTGGACACGATCGGGCCGATGGAGGCGGTCCCCAGGTCCTTCAGCTTGGCGAGGGCCGCCCTGGCCTTCGGGGAATCCGGGTCGCCCGAGTCACGGACCTCGGCGATCAGGCGGTCGGCGCGGAAGTTGCTGAAAAATCCCATGCAGGCCCTTTGGTCTGGCGCCGCGACGGCTGCCGCCTCGTCTCCTCCGCCGCCGGCCTTCCTGGCCGGTCCGGAAGAGGGTCCCGGGTCCCGGCCTGAGCGGAGATTATGCCATAGGCCCGGTTGCCGACTTGTACCCCGAGACCATCCGCTACAATCCGCCCTTCGCCACGGAGGACAGCATGACCGGAACGACCGAGACCGACCTGCGCGCGGCCCTGGAGAGCTTCGTCGAACCCCTGTCCGGCGTCAGCCTCGGCGCGTCCGGGGCGGTCGGAGCGGTGTCCGTGGCGGGTGGAACGCTGTCCGTCGAGGTCACGCTCGGGTTCCCGGTGCGCGGCTACGAGCCCGAGTTCGAGTCGGCCCTGCGCGAGCACCTGGCCAGGCACGGCTTCGACGGGCCGCTTGCGGTCAGGCTCGGCGCGAGGATTCCCGCCTTCGTGGGCAACCGGGGCGCCCAGCCGCTGCCGGGCATCAGCAACGTGATCGCGGTGGCTTCCGGCAAGGGTGGTGTCGGCAAGTCGACGGTCGCGGCCAACTTCGCGCTGGCGCTGGCCCGTCAGGGCGCGCGGGTCGGCGTGCTCGATGCGGACATCTACGGACCGAGCCAGCCGCGGATGATGGGCCTGTCGGGTCAGCGGCCGACGACGCGCGACGGCAAGAGCTTCGAGCCGCTGTCGAACTACGGCGTGAAGGTCATGTCCATCGGCTTCCTGATCGACGACGAGCAGCCGATGGTCTGGCGCGGACCGATGGTCACCCAGGCGCTGGTGCAGCTGCTCGGGGAGACCCGCTGGGGCGAGCTCGACTACCTGGTGGTGGACATGCCGCCGGGCACCGGCGACATCCAGCTGACGCTGGCGCAGCGCGTGCCGCTGTCAGGGGCGGTGGTGGTCACCACCCCGCAGGAAATCGCTCTGCTCGACGCCCGCAAGGGGCTGATGATGTTCCGCAAGGTCGAGGTGCCCGTTCTCGGCATCGTCGAGAACATGAGCGTGCACGTCTGTCCCGCCTGCGGCCACGCGTCGCACGTGTTCGGCGCCGGCGGCGGCCGGGGCATGGCGGAGCGCTACGGCGTGCCGCTGCTCGGCGAACTGCCGCTCGACCTCAGGATCCGCGAGCAGGCCGACGCGGGCAGCCCGACCGTCGTGGCCGACCCCGGGTCGGCCGCGGCGCAGGCCTACATGAGCGTCGCCCGGCGGGCTGCCGCGCAGCTCGCGGCCGCGGCGGTGCGCGGCGCCGGCACGTTCCCGAAGATCAGCATCGAGGACAACGAATGACCATCAAGTCGGACCGCTGGATCCGCAGGATGGCCGAGGGCGCGCGCATGATCGAGCCGTTTGCGCCCGGCCAGGTGCGCGCGATCGACGGCCGGAAGATCGTGTCCTACGGCACGTCGAGCTACGGCTACGACATACGCTGTGCCAACGAGTTCAAGATCTTCACCAACATCAACTCCACGATCGTGGACCCGAAGCAGTTCGACCTGAACAACTTCGTCGACCAGGTTTCCGACGTGTGCATCATTCCGCCCAACTCGTTCGCGCTGGCGAGGACCGTCGAGTACCTCCGCATCCCGCGCAACGTCATGGTCGTGTGCCTGGGGAAGAGCACCTACGCCCGCTGCGGCATCATCGTCAACGTGACGCCGCTCGAGCCGGAGTGGGAGGGGCACGTCACGCTGGAGTTTTCCAACACGACGCCGCTTCCTGCGAAGATCTACGCCAACGAGGGAGTGGCGCAGCTGCTGTTCTTCGAGTCGGACGAGGTCTGCGAGACGTCCTACAGCGACCGCGGCGGCAAGTACCAGGGCCAGACCGGGGTCACGCTGCCGCGCGCCTGACGCCGGGCGTCAGTCGGTTCGCCGGTATTTCTCCAGGTACATGGCGAACAGCCGCTTGTCCTTGCGGTACTGCTCGACCTGCACGGCCAGGTAGCCGAGTTCCGGCGCCAGCCACATGTGGGTGACCCGCTCGCTGCCGGGCCTCGCGCTGGTGTAGACCAGCGTGTCGTAGCTGCCGGCGCCGGTCTTGATGCGTTCGCGGCGCAGGAACGCGTAGTCGTAGGTCTTGATCTTGCGGCCCTCGATCATCGACAACTGCCCGGGCTGCCGGCCGTCCTGCAGGTGCTGCATGGTCGCGATCTGGATGGAGACCGGGTCCTGCAGGCCGGGCACGGTCGCGACCTGCACGGGTTCGCCCTTGGCAGTGCCGCGCACCTCGCCTGCGGCCCAGTCGAACTCGAGGTCGACGTCCTCGCTCGTCCGCTGCATCCCGTCGTCGAAGCGGAAACGCAGCGGCCGTACCCCGTGGGCGCCGACGTCGAGCCACGACGTCTGCACCAGCGTCCCGCTGGCCAGCAGCCTGGCCAGCCCGCTGGCGTCGGCGCGTGACTCGAGGATCCAGCGGCCGGGCCGGGCGTCGCGCCTCAGTTCGAGGTGGCTGCTGCCGACCGACAGCGACGAATACTTGACCGAGAACTCCGCGGCGAACGGCTGCAGTTCCGCCGCGAAGGCCGGCATCGTCGCCGCCAGCAACACCGCCGCGGTCATCCAGCGTTTCATGTTTCACCCCTGAGCACCGGCTCGTCCAGCCGGCGCCCGTCCAGCCATGCGATGCCGTCCCGCATCGCGACGCGACCCTCGGCGAACCAGCCGACGGCCTCGGGATAGATGATGTGTTCCCAGCGCTGAACGCGGGCTGAAAGGGCCGTCTCGTCGTCTCCCGCGAGGACCGGCACGCGGGCCTGGACGATCCGGGGACCGGCGTCGAGTTCCTCGGTCACGA
>Ga0316613_10001383_pt1 | contig 16606 bp, 16 predicted proteins | sample OWC_soil_day10_C_2_FD_207647 | JGI IMG/M metagenome (GOLD analysis project Ga0316613, IMG submission 207647) | Wetland soil microbial communities from Old Woman Creek delta, Ohio, United States - OWC_soil_day10_CT_b | ecosystem: Environmental > Terrestrial > Soil > Wetlands | place: USA: Ohio...
CGTTCGCGCAGCTGCGCTGCCCGGCGCTCACGCACGAGGAAGCTGACCTCCGCGCCGGCCTGCACCAGACGGCCGCCGAAGTAGCCACCGATTGCTCCGGCGCCGAGGATGAGGATTTTCATTTCGGTTGCTCCTTCGTAGGCATCGCGGCGAGTTGTGCGTTCGGCTGGCTGTTGTGCTGCACCGCGACTGTGGACTCTGTACACCAACCCAGACCCGGCTTGAACACGAACGCCGTCATAGTGCCGACGATTATCTGGCCCGAGCGGTCGGCCCCCTCGGCGGCGAATGTCAGCAGATCGGCACCATCAATTCGGATGACCGCAAGCAGGCGGCGAGTTCGCCAGATCCGCTGTCGAGCCGCGACCCAGAGCTGTCGGCCGAATCCTCGAATTCGCCACCCGAAAGCAGACTGTCGCTCGAGCTGATTGCGTGTGACCTTGCGGCGCCTTTACCCGTGCCAAGGCTTGCCCGCGCTCGGCTTGGCCATCGGCAAAGCGGCCATGCGTGGGCCTGACCTTGTCGTCAAGGCAGGTCGCTGCCGCGGTCGCGCTTGTCAATGCCGGCGCCGTACGGCGCCCGCATTGAAAAGCGAGGATCGTCGATCGCGCCGCCGACCGTGAAGTGATGGAGCGACTGGAAGGCAAGGTCCTCGATCCCGAACACCCGATGCACCGGATCGTCGAAGATGCAGCCGATGCCCAGGAGCTCCTTGGCACGGTCTTGTGCCATCGGTGGAATGCCCCCGCGGCAGGGGACGCATGTTTGAAGTGTAGGCCTCGCACCGCCTGCCACGCACCGCCTCGCCTTCCACGCCATTCGGCCGACCTGATGCGCAGTGCCGCGGGAAGCATCATCATTGCCCGGCGCGCGGCGCCACTGCGCGCATGCCGCGGAGACCGAGATGCAAAACGTGCACACTCAGGAACAGATATGGGCTCGTGACGACCAAGGGATGAAGCACGCCGTTACCGTGACGCGTGCACCGATGCCAGGCTCGCCACATCTGCAAGGACTACCCTACTTCATATGGGGTGCGGGGCGGTCCTTGAAGCTCGTCGACGACAAGGCCGGCATCCTCGAATGTGTTCGCACCGGGCAGCGATTGAAGATTGAAGACTGGGGCTGAGCCACCGTCAGCGCCGATGTCCTCGCGCCAGCCTGGCTCCCTGCGGCCGGTCCCGAAGGACTGGACTGGCCGGGACCGTCGCCAACGAACGGCAGTTGACCGACGGCATCGATTGGGAAGGTCCAGGCGGCGAGTTCGGCGAATCGACAGTCAAACCCCTCTTCCAATTCGGTGGACGCAGACCATGCAACCCCAACACCTCCACGAAGACGTGGCCGGCGGCGTGCCGCTGAAGATGTGGACCCGCGGCGTGCCGGTGGAGGACGAGGCCAAGCGCCAGCTGAGCAACGCCGCGCGCCTGCCCATCGTCTTCAAGCACATCGCGGCCATGCCCGACGTGCACTTCGGCATCGGTGCGACGGTCGGTTCGGTGATCCCGACCCTCAAGGCCATCATCCCGGCGGCGGTGGGCGTGGACATTGGCTGCGGCATGATCGCCTGCAAGACCACGCTGACCGCCGAAGACCTGCCGGACAACCTGGCGCCGCTGCGTGGGGCCATCGAACGCGCCGTGCCGCATGGCCGTTCACCGAGCAAGCGCGACCCCGGTGCCTGGCAGAAGGTGCCAGGCTCGGTGAACACGGCTTGGTCCCAGCTTGAGCCCGAGTTCACCGAGCTGTGCCGCGACTACCCCAAGCTGGCCAAGACGAACCACATCCAGCACCTGGGCACGCTGGGCACGGGCAACCACTTCATCGAGGTCTGCCTGGACGAGGCGCGCTTCGTCTGGTTCATGCTGCACTCGGGCTCACGCGGCGTGGGCAACTTCATCGGCACGTCGTTCATCGAGCTGGCCAAACAGGACGCGATGCGCCAACAGGCGAACCTGCCGGATCGCGACCTGGCCTACTTCGAAGAAGGCAGCCGCTACTTCAGCGACTACGTGCGCGCCGTGGGCTGGGCGCAAAGGTTCGCCGCCCTCAACCGCGAACTGATGATGAAGCGCGTGATCGACGCCGCCAAGACCGTGATCCACAAGAACTTCCAGAGCCACATCGAGGCGGTGAACTGCCACCACAACTACGTCAGTAAGGAGCATCACTTCGGCGCGGACGTGTACGTCACGCGCAAGGGCGCGGTGAGCGCGAAGGCCGGGCAGCTGGGCATCATCCCCGGCAGCATGGGCGCGCGCAGCTACATCGTGCGCGGCAAGGGCAACCCTGACTCGTTCGACAGCTGCAGTCACGGTGCGGGCCGGGCGATGAGCCGCGGCGAGGCCAGGCGCCGCTTCACGCTGGCCGACCATCGTGCGGCCACGGAAGGCGTCGAATGCCGCAAGGACAGGGACGTTATCGACGAGACGCCCGCAGCCTACAAGGACATCGACGCCGTGATGCAAGCGCAGCGCGACCTGGTGGACGTGGTGCACACGCTCAAGCAGGTGGTCTGCGTGAAGGGCTGAGCGGCCAGCTCAACCGGATGCGAGGTGCCGACGTGGGATAACGAGTCCGTGCTCCCACTGACCGCTCTTGGACCGATCAGACAAGACCAGGAGCGCGCTTTTACGACCCACGGTCAACGTAGCACCATTGGATCTCACGGGGTTGTCAGAAGTTCTGAGTGTGAGGCGGTTTGGTGAATTGGTTTTTGTCTGAGTTCTCTTGCATCTTCAGGCCCCTGTCAGGCCGTCGGAGGCGCCCCGGTTGAGCCATGTATTCATGGTTCAACTCGTTGTCGACGGCTGCGTGCTGTTCCTGTGCCAGACGCAGGTCTGGCGTCGCACCGACCTCGCTCGCTGTCCACCTATGGCGCCGCCGTGACAGGTCCTGGATCGCGATACCCAGGGCGTGCCCAATCGCAGCGTGCTAGTCCCAGGGCAAGGCCATGGATCATCCGGGCGGCACGCCTGCCTGGCGCAGACCGTCCAGGTACAGCTCGATCTGCTGCGGCTCCTTCACGTAGAACAGCTTGTCGCGCGCAAACGCGCAAGTGAACTCGGGCATCTTCTGCATCAGCTCGGCGGTGGCGCGCCGTGCTTCGTCGGCGCGGCCCAGCAGCGCCAGGGCAGCGGCCTTGTGCGCTGCCGTCCAGTATTGGCAGTTCGGAATGCCGCTCGCCCGTTCGGCCCATTCGACGGCCCGCGCAAAGTCACCCTTGAAGATCAGCGCCAACGCGCCGTAGGTCAGGAAGGCCCAGATCTGCGGATCGTTCGGGCTCAGTGCGATCGCTCTCTCGAAACGTCCGACGGCCTCGTCGTAGCGCGTTTCGTACGCCAGCGAATCGCCCAGGCCGCAGTGCGCCGCGGCGAGGCTCGGGTTCAACCGCAATGCGTGTTCATTGTCGGCAATGGCCATCGCGTACTCGCGCCGGGCCAGCCGTACGCGCGCGCGCAACGCAAGGAAGGTGGCATTGCGCGGATCGAGGAACAGGGCCGTTTCGCAAGCCCGCAACGCGTCATCCAGGTTGCTCTGCGTCGCGGGCGTGTCCCAGTACACCATGCCGAGCACGGCGGCGTAGGCCCACCAGGCGTGGGCGTCGCCCAACAGCGGATCCATTTGCTGGCACTGCAGGAACAGCCGCTGTGCCTCGCGGTTGTCCGGCCCGGTGAACTTGAAGAAGTGGAAGGTCCCGAGGTGATAGCAGTCCCAGGCCTGCAGATTGGCCGGGCGTGTGTGCACGACCCGGTTGCGCTCGGCAAAGCCAATCTCGGGTTCGAGGCGGGCGACGATGGTTTCGGTGATCTCGTCCTGCATCTCGAACAGATCGGCGAGTGTGCGGTCGTAGCGTTCGCCCCAGCGGCTGTGGCCGGTGCGCGCATCGATCAACTGCACGCCGATGCGCAGCCGTTCGCCGCTGCGCTGCACGGTGCCCTCGACCACGTAGTCGACCGCCAGCGCGACGCGCAGGTCGCGCACGTCGAAGGACCTGCCCTTGTAGCCGAAGGCCGTGTTGCGGGCGATCACATCCAGCCAGTGGTATCTCGAGAGCCTTGAAATGATGTCGGTGGTGACGCCGTCCGCGAAATAGTCCTGCGCCGGGTCCTGCGACAGATTGACCATCGGCAGCACGGCCACCGCGGAGCGTGCAGTGACCACGTTGCCGGCGGGCGACGACTCGTTGCCGGGGCCTGCTCGATCGGACTGGGGCGCTGCCGGGGCCAGTGCCGCCGGCGGCGCGGCGCCGACGACTTTCGCCTCGCCGACGAAGCGGAACCCGCGCTTGTGGATCGTGCGAATGTAGCGCTGCACGCTGCCATCGTCGCCCAGCAGCTGTCGTGCCAGCTTGATGCGGCTGCTGAGCGCCGCCTCGGAGACCACGCGCCCGCGCCACACCTTGTCGTTGATCTCGTCCTTGGAGACCATGCGCTGGCCGTTCTCGACCAGCAACGCCAGCAGTTCGATCACCTGGGGCTCGGCATGGATCACCGTGCCGGCGCGCGCCAGTTCGAAGCGTTGGGTGTCGAGCGTGAAGTCGTCGAACTGGAAACGCATGAGCGTGCCTCGGCAGCAAGCTCAGTATGCGCCACGTGCACGCCCCGGGCGGGGGATTACCCGTGGGCTGCGACCTTGGGCGTCGAGATCGACGGGGTTCGCCAGGATTTCTCCAGAACATGACCCGCTCGCCTGCAAGCGCCATCAGGGCTCAATGCCTACGATTCAATCGTGCGGCATGGCCGCACCCACCGCACCTTGGAGACCGACATCATGACCACCGCCCAAATCTCAAGCGAAACGGACCGGATCAACCGCGCCGACCTCGAAACCAAGGTCCGGTCCATGTACCAGGACGTCGCGCAGAACCCGCACGGCGAGTTCCATTTCGAGATGGGCCGGGCGCTTGCCGAGCGGCTCGGCTACCGCGCGGCGGACCTCGACCGCATCCCCGCCGAAGCGATCGACTCGTTCGCCGGCGTCGGCTACTACTTCCACCTGCTCGACGAGATGCAGGGCGCGCGCGTGCTCGATCTCGGCAGCGGCTCGGGCATGGATACCTTCATCGCCAGCCTGATCGCCGGACCCGAAGGCACCGTGGTCGGCCTGGACATGACGGACGCGCAGCGGGCCAAGGCCGAGGCGCTGCGACAGCGCCACGGCGTGCGCAACATCACCTACGTCAAGGGCTTCATCGATGCGCTGCCGTTCGAGGACGGCAGCTTCGACGTCGTGATCAGCAACGGCGTGCTCAACCTGATGGTCGACAAGCCGGCCACGTTTCGCGAGATCGCCCGCGTGCTGCGCGCCGGCGGGCGCCTGGCGATCGCCGACATCGTCACCGCCGTCGACCTGCCCGAATCGATTTCGTGCAACACGACCCTATGGGCGGCCTGCATCGGCGGCGCCTGGCAGATCGGTCGCTACAAGCAGGCGATCGAGGCCGCCGGGTTGCGCGTCGTTGCCGAGCAGATCAACGACGAGTACCGCTTCCTGTCCGACAACGCCCAGGGCGCGACGAAGAGGTTCGGCGTGAAGAGCATCTCGCTGCGCGCCGACAAGATTGAATGATGGTCTGCATGCCTGATGCGAACTTAGACTGGCTTGAGCTTCTGCAGTAAGGTGGGCAGGAGTTCGCTCACTGTCGGATGGATGTGCATGGCCCTGGAGATGACTGTGTACGGCATATCGGCGGCCATGAGGTCCAGAAGCGAATGCACCACCTCGTCGCCGTTCATGCCGAGAATCGCTGCACCCATGATCCGCTGGCTGTCGGCGTCGACCAGCACCTTCATGAAGCCCTGGGTCTCGGCGGCTTCGCGGGCGCGGCCGACGCGCTCCATTGGCATCTTCGCGCGCAGCACGCGCTTGCCGCTGGCCAGTGCCTCGGTTTCGGTCATGCCGACGCGGCCCAGCGCCGGATCGATGAAGAGCGCGTAGCAGGGGACGCGCTCGCCGATGCGGCGCGGGTCGTCGTCGAACAGGTTCGCAACCACGATCTCGTGGTCGTTCCATGACGTGTGCGTGAACGCACCGCGACCGTTGCAATCGCCCACGGCCCAGACGCCCTCGGCACTGGTGCGGCACTGATCGTCGACCTCGATGTAGCCGCGGGCGTCGGTGCGGATACCGGCCAGTTCGAGCCCGAGTCCGTCGGTGTTGGGCTGGCGGCCGACGGCCAGCAGCACGTGGCTGCCCGTGATGCCTTCACCGTCGCTGCAGACAGCACCGACGAGGACGCGTTCGCCCGCGCGCGCGAGCGACAGGCATTCGGCGCCCAGTTCGAAGCGCACACCTTCGGCCTCGAGGATCGAACGGATGCCGTCGGACACATCCTGGTCCTCTCGCGGCAACAGGTGCGCCGAACGCTCCACCACCGTCACGGCTGCACCCAGCCGGCGCATGACTTGCGCAAACTCCAGGCCGACATAGCTGCCGCCGACGATCACCAGGTGCTCCGGTACCACGTCCAGTTCCATCACCGAGACGTTGTCCAGCGTCGGCACCGAGTCGATCCCCGACAGCGCTGGGCGCACCGCACGTCCGCCGACATTGAGGAAGATGCGCGGCGCACTCAGTCGCCGCCTGCTCACCTCGAGCGTGGCCGGACCCACGAAGCGGGCGTCGCCGACGATCACTTCCGTGCCCTTCAATCCACGCATCCAGGCTTCCACGCCGTCACGCGACTTCAGGACGATCGCGTCCTTGCGCGCCATCACTCGGGCCATGTCCACGCGCAGGTCAGCGACGTCGAAGCCGAACTCGGCTCCGCGCTGCGCAAGCCGGATGGCGCGGGCGCTGGCCACCAACGTCTTGGTCGGCACGCAGCCGACGTTGACGCAAGTGCCGCCGAAATGGTGGCGCTCGATCACGGCAGTTTTCAGGCCTTCGCGGCTGCAGCGCGCGGCGATAGCCGGGCCAGCCTGGCCGGCGCCGACGATGATGGCGTCGAAGACATCGAGGTCCATGGCCGCTCTCCTGTGGCTGCCAGACAGGCGCTCAGTATGGGCCCGGGTGTATATCTGGACATGGCCACCGCCACAATGCGGTATGGCTCTATTCCTGCCGCGTGCCTGCTTGGCCCTGGCATCGGTCCTCCTGGCCGCCTGGAGCACACCTGCGCAAGCCGCTGATGCGGTCAAGGTCGGCTCCAAACGCTTCACGGAAAGCTACGTGCTGGGCGAGATCGCGCGCCAGGCGCTGGAGCTCGGCGGCGTGCCGGCCGAGCACCTGCAGGGCCTGGGCAACACCGCCATCCTCGAACAGGCCTTGAGCAACGGGCAGATCGATGTCTACCCTGAGTACACCGGCACGATCGAGCGCGAACTTCTCATGCGCAACCCGCCAGCCGACGCGCCGCCGGCGAGCGCATCGTGGCTGGCCAGGCGGTGAATGACATCGACCGCATGCTGGCCGGCACGATTCCCAGCGGCCTTGCTGGTCCTCGTGGTGCAGGGGCTGTTTGCACTGGTGCCACCCTGCGGCTAAAGCTTGGCACGCATGCATGGCTTCCCGTGTACGTGGCCTTGGCCTGACGCACATTGCCTTTGACACCGTCGATGGACGGTGCTCGCAGCGCAGCTCGGCGCACCTCGCCGCGCCCGATACAGTCGCGCCATGCAGGACGATCAGAGTCTGCGCCGGGGCCGGAGCCGAAACGAAGGTCGTGCAACCGCTCGCGCGCCGGCATCCTTACGCGCCGCATTTACTGGCGTATCAAGGCCATGACAGACGTTTCGCTGTGGGACTTGCTGCTGCGCGGTGCGGTGGGTGGCATTCTGCTGTTTCATGCGGCAAACCTGATGGGCCGCGGGCCGCGGCCCGCCGTCCGCGCGGCGTTGTGGATCTTCACGCTCTCGCTGGTGGCCTACCTGTTCTGCCAGCGGACGGCCTTGCTGATGCAGGTGCCCCGACCATTGGTCTGGGTTGCGCTGGCGCTGTGCACGAGCTCGACGGCCTGGCTCTGGCTGGCGGCCCGCGGCCTGTTCGACGACCGATTCCGCTGGGACTGGCCCTATCTCGCGGCTGGCGCCGCCATGGTCGCGCTCGGCTTGTTTTCCAATACACCGCGGCTCGAGTCCATGCTGGCCAGCAGTGCGGACCCCGGCCCCGGAACGTTGACGTCGGTGCATGCCGTGGCCATGGTGGCCTTCACCGCGGCAGCAGTGTGGGAAGTGCTTCGCGGCTGGCGCGACGATCTGGTTGAACCGCGTCGCGTCGCTCGGCGCTGGGTCGCCCTGGGCATCGGCCTGTATGCCGCGATCGCCCTGGCCGTCGAGCTGGCCGTTCGCGACCGTCCTGTGGGTCTGCTGCTGCCGGCATTGCACGTGGCTGGCATCGGCATCGTGGCGCTGGCGTTGGCCGTGCTCGTCGCCCGCCGGTCGCTCGACGCGATCCTCGGATTGCCGCCCGTGATGGCCGACGCAGATCGTGCCGCCGAATTGCCAACCACCGTGGCACCGGAATCGCATCCTGCGCCTGAGGACAGTCCGGCCCTCAAGCGCCTGCGTCTGGCCATGAGCGAACAGCACGCCTACCGGCGCGAGGGCCTGACGGTGGCGGCCCTCGCCGCCGACCTGGGGATGGGTGAAGCCGCGCTGCGCGCCTTGATCAACCAGCAGCTGGGCTACCGCAACTTCAACGACTTCCTGCACCATCACCGGTTGCAGGAGGCGTCCGTACGGTTGGTCACGGAAGACCTGCCGATCCTGACCATCGCGCTCGATTGCGGCTACGGGTCTATCGGGCCGTTCAACCGGGCCTTTCGACAGCGCTTCGGCATAACCCCCAGCGAGTACCGCGCCGGCATGCGCCTGGCGCAGTCCAAGTCACCCGGCTGAGGGCCGAAGCGGTTTTCGGCGCTGTTGGGCAACGAATCGACCAGACATCGCGACGAATCGGCAAGACGGCGAATGCACCGCCATCGAGCATGAGGCTCTTCCATCCGACCGGAGCCTCCCATGCAAGACCCGTCCCTGCCGCAGATGGCACTGACCGTGCTGATGTCCGACTTCCTGCGCTATGCGCTGGCCGCGGGTGCGGTCTGGCTCGTCGTCAACGTGCTGCTGCGCCGACGATTGGCCGGTCGGCGCAATCTGCAGGCCGTGCCCGCGCCGGGGCAGGTGCGCCGGGAGATCGTCTACTCGCTTTCGACGGTGCTCATTTTTGCGGCCAACGGGCTGTGGCTCTGGCTGCTGATTGCCAACGGCACGGTCGAGGTCTATCCGGAGGTGGACCGGCGCGGCTGGGCCTGGTGGTGGGCAAGCCTCGTGTTGATCATCGTCGCCCACGATGCCTGGTTCTACTGGACGCACCGCGTCCTGCACCACCGGCGCTGTTTCCGCACCGTGCACGGCCGCCACCACGCTTCGCTGCACCCGACGCCGTGGGCGGCCTACGCCTTCCATCCGGTCGAGGCGCTGGTGCAGGCCGCATTCCTGCCGCTGTTCCTGCTCGCCGTGCCGGTGCACGCCGGGGTGCTCGCCATCTTCCTGCTGCACATGATCCTGCGCAACACCATCGGCCACTGCGCCCACGAGCTGTTTCCCTGGCGCTGGACTCCGCGCGGCTGGCTGGCGTGGGTCACTCCGGTCAGCCACCACCACTTCCACCACGCACGCAACCGCGGCAACTATGGGCTGTACTTCACCTGGTGGGATCGCCTGTGCGGAACCGAAGATCCCGAGTACCTGCGCTATGGCGACGAACGCTTTGCCGCTGCCATCGGACGTGAGGCTGCGGCATGAAGGCGGCGTTGCTGTGGCTGGCCTTGGCGTGGACGGCTGCGCCCGCCGCCGAACCGGGGCGCGACGTGCAGGGGGAGTGGTGGACGCCGGGCTTCAACGCCCGCGTGCGCATCGAAGCCTGCGGCGATGGTGCCGTGTGCGGGCGCATCGCCTGGCTCTGGGACGACAAGCCCCAGGGTATCGCCGACAAGACGCCGCTGCTTGGCAAGCGGGTCATCGACCAGATGCGCGTGTCAGAGCCAGGCCGCTGGAATGGTGGCCGGCTCTACAACCCGGAGGATGGCCGCGACTACAAGGGCTCGCTGCAGCTTCGATCGGAGTCCACACTGGTCGTCAGCGGCTGCGTGCTGTTTGTCTGTCAGACACAGGTCTGGCGGCGGGCGGACGCTCTTGGCTGTCCGCCCGTGGCTCGACCTTGAACTCAGCTGGGGTGGCTGAAGGGAACTCGGTGGGCGTTCTTCATGCCTGCTCGACCCAGCCGTCCACGGTGTCTGCGCCGTCCAGCCAGCGCACGACCTCCGCGGCCATAGGATGGTCTGCGGCCGCATAGCGACCCCGCAGGCGCTCACGCTCACGGTCGTCGCCCAAGTGATCGAAGCCGCGGTCCTGCAGGGCATGCAGGTCCTGCTCGAGCATCGCCGCGAGTTCGGCGCCAGCCAGCGAACGCGCGGCCTCCCGGAAGGCGTGCATGTAGCAGTAGGCCGACCCTTCTCGATAGCTGGCTGCCAGAGTCGCCGCGGGGATCAGGCTCAGGTGCGGCTGCAGGGCCGGGTTGATGGCGTGCGCCGCGACGTGCGGGCCGATCGCGCTCGGTCGGCCAGTGAAGCCGCGCAGATGCAGGAAGCGCGACATGCGCGGGCCATCGTTGACCGGGTAGTTGTCCCACAGGGTTGGCTTGCGGCCCAGTGATTCGGTCACCCGCGCCAGATGGCCAGGACTGAATTCGCGCGCGCAGATCTCTTCGCCCGTCCAGTACACGCCGACCTGCGGGTCGAGCCGGCGCCCCAGATCGTGCAGGTAGCCCGCGGGTCGCTGGCCGAACACGGCATCGAGCATGCAGGCGTCGGAATAGTAGGTCGGGCACATCAACACGCGGCTGGCGCGCGTGTGGGCCAGCGCCATGTGCACGATCTCGGCTTCGCGAGCCGCGAGGTCCGGCACATCGCCCCGCGTGTCGTCAAACAGAATCGCCAGGTCGTCGATGCCAATCGCGTCGAGCGAACGGACCTTGTCGATGAAGGCCGTCTTGTCCGTCCCGCTGAAGTCACGGTACAACTCGTAGGGGCTCAAGCCCAGGCCGAAGCGCAGGCCGAGTGCCCGGCAATGCGCCGAGAGTTCGGCCAGTTCGGCCAGCGACTTGTCCGGGTGCGGCTCACGCCAGCGGCGGCGCAGGAAGGCGTCGGCCTTCGGCGCGAAGTGGAAGAACGCATACCCCAGTCCGTGCAGACGGGATATCACGCGCTTGCGATCTTCGTGGCGCCACGGCCGGCCGAAGTAGCCTTCGATGACGCCAAGTTCGGGAACCATGCGTGCAGCGCCTCGGCGTCAGAAGACCAGGACCTTGTCGGCCTCGGCCGTCCAGTCCGCCAGTTGCGCCAGCGTGCCGCGCCGCGTCCCATCGATCAGCTCCTCGTCGCGCAACCCCCGTGCATCCATGCAGGTGCCGCACAGGCCGACCTCGCCCTTGCGCGCCACCTTGCCGAGCATGATCTGCACGTTGTAGTAGCCCTCCGGCACCTTCTGCCCGTTCTTGGCACAGCCCACGGCGTCGGCCATCAGGAACAGTCGCACCGACTGGCCCTCCTTGGCCGTCAGTGCACCGGCGAGCCGCAAGCCGTTGTACGCACGCTCATTGCCATAGGGCGCATCGTTAAGGATGAACAGGGTGGATGTCATGTCGGGCTCCTGATTCGAAGCTGCATTACGGCCGGGTCACCGGCAGTCCTGCCGCCTGCCATTCGCTGACGCCGTCGAAGGTCTTGCGTGCACGAAAGCCACGCTTCTTCAGCAGTGCCACGGCTTCGTCGGACATCAGGCAGAACGGGCCGCGGCAGTACGCGACGATCTCCACGTCGCGCGGCAGTTCGGACAGCCGATGCGCCAGTTCAGCCAGCGGCATGGAGCGCGCATAGGGCAGATGCGCGGTCTCGTATTCCTGGGGAGGGCGCACATCGAGCACGACGACCTCGCCGCGCTTGGCTTGCGCCATCAACTCCTTGCGGCCGACCTTTGTCAGCCGCTCGGGCTCGGCCATCATCTGCTGCACGGCCAGGCGCAACTCGACCAGATGCTCTTCGGCGACCTGCCGCAACGTGACGCCGAGCTGGGCCACGTCCTGGCCGCTCAAGCGATAGATCATTCGCTTGCCATCGCGCCGGCTTTGCACCAGGCGCGCCTCCTTCAGGGCCTTCAGGTGCGCACTGGCGAGCTTGATGTCGACCGCCACCGCCTCGGCGACGGCCTCCACCGACTTCTCGCCCTGCGCCAGCATCTCCAGCATCTCCAGCCGCTTCGGACTGGCCAATGCCTTGCCCACGCGGGCAACCTGTTCGTACAGAAGGTCCTTGAGTGTTCGGTTGTTCATAGTGTACATTCTAATGATCGTGCGAATAAATGCAATTGAGCCTGAACAAGGATCGGCCGCCGGTTGTCGCACTGGAGCCTGACATGGACCTCGAAGCTTTCGTCCTCGCCCATGAGCCCGCCATCCGGCTGGCCTCCTTCGTGGCTATCTTCGCCGCAATCGGACTTTGGGAGGTCGTGGCGCCCCGCCGTGCACCGACCGTGTCCAAGGCCATGCGCTGGGCCAGCAATCTGGGGCTGGTGGCACTGAACACGCTGCTGCTGCGGCTGGTGTTCCCGTTGGCCGCCGTGGGCATCGCCGCCTTCGGCGTGGCCAATGGCTGGGGCCTGCTCAATCACTTCCAGGTGCCGTTCTGGATCGCCTTGGCCGTCGGCGTGATCGCGATGGACTTCGTGATCTGGCTGCAGCACGTGATGGTCCATGCGGTGCCGGCGCTGTGGCGTCTGCATCGCGTGCACCACGCCGACCTGGACTACGACGTGACCACCGGAGCGCGCTTCCACCCGATCGAGATCGCGCTGTCGATGCTGATCAAGTTCGCGACGATCGCCGTGCTCGGCCCGCCGGTGCTGGCCGTGGTGATCTTCGAGGTGCTGCTCAACGCGACGGCGATATTCAATCACGGCAACATCCGCCTGCCGGTTGCGCTCGATCGCATGCTGCGCTGGGTGGTCGTCACACCGGACATGCACCGCGTGCACCATTCGGTCGAGGACGACGAGACCAACTCCAACTTCGGTTTCAACTTGCCGTGGTGGGACTGGCTGTTCGGCACCTACCGCGCGCAGCCGCGTGCCGGCCACGAGCTGATGACGATCGGCATCCACGGCCACCGCGACCCGCAAGAGGTGGCGCGGCTGCCCGGCATGCTGATGCTGCCTTTCCGGGGTGAGGTCGACGGCTACGCCATCAACCGCCGCGACTGGCACGGCGAGCAGGTCACACGATGAAGCCCGCAGCGCTGCGCTGGGCGACGGGGCTCGCCCTGTTGGTCCTGATCGCTGCCACGCTGGCATTGCGGGATCGCTTCGACGCCGCCGCGCTGAGCGCCTGGATGAAGGACGCCGGAGCGGCCGGCCCGGTCGTGTTCATTGCCGTGTACGCCGCGGCCACGGTGCTGTTCCTGCCCGGGGCACTGCTCACCCTGGTCGGCGGCGCGCTGTTCGGGCCCGCCTGGGGCACGCTCTGGAACCTCACGGGCGCGACGCTCGGCAGTGCCCTTGCCTTTCTGATCGCCCGTTACCTGGGAGCGGACTGGGTGAGCCGGCGTGCCGGGCCGCGCCTGCAGCGGCTCAACGACGGCGTCGCCGACGAAGGCTGGCGATTCATCGCCTTCGTGCGCTTGGTCCCGTTGTTTTCCTTCAACCTGCTGAACTTCGCGCTCGGCCTCACGCGCATTCGTTTCGCGACCTACGTCGTGGCCAGCGCGGTGTTCATGCTTCCCGGGGCGCTGGCCTACACCTGGCTGGGCCATGCCGGCCGCCAGGCGCTGGGGGGCGACGAAGGCATGGTGCGCAACGGGCTGATCGCGCTGGCGCTGGCGTCCGCAGTGGCCTTCCTGCCACGTTGGCTGCGCCGGCTCAGGGCCGGGCCGATGGTGGAGGTGGACAGCCTGAAGCAGCAACTCGAGCGTGGCGCGCCCGTGCTCGTCGTCGACGTGCGCGATGCCGGTGAATTCAATGGCCCCGAGGGGCACATCGCCGGGGCCATCAACCTGCCGCTCAAGGAACTGCCGGGCCGCCTGACGGAACTGCGCGGACGCCGGGACGACACGATCCTACTGGTCTGCCGCACCGACCGGCGCTCGAGCGAAGCGGCCCGCCTGCTGGCCGAGGCAGGCATTGCGAATGCCGGTATTGTCCGTGGTGGCATGACGGCTTGGCGCGCCAAGGGCTGGCCGGTGGCCGTTTCCTGACACCGAGAAGCGACTCAAGGCACGGCCGGATCTTCCGGGAGACTGCAATGATGGGCTGGGCGGATGGTTACGGGTGGATGGGTCCCGGCTGGATCTTCATGCTCCTGTTCTGGGCATTGGTCATCGCCGGAGGGATCGCGCTGGTCCGCTGGCTTGGAACGCGCGACAAGGGCGGTGGCGACACGAGGCGCAGGACGCCGCTCGACATCCTCCAGGAGCGCTACGCTCGAGGCGAGATCGAGCGGGAGGAGTACGAGCAGAAGCGGCGCGACCTCGGGCAGTAGCCCGAATCCGTCTTCCTGTACAGAAAAGCCGCCGATGAGTGCCCCGATCTACCTCGATCACAACGCCACGACGCCGGTTGCGCAGGAAGTGCTGGACGCGATGCTGCCCTGGCTGCGCGAGCAGCATGGCAACCCGTCGAGCAGCCATGTGTACGGACAACGTGCCGCCCAGGCGGTGGCCACCGCGCGCGCCCAGGTCGCCGACCTGATCGGCGCCCAGCCGGCCGAGATCGTCTTCACCGGCTGCGCCACCGAAGCCAACAACCTGGCCTTGTGCGGCGTGGCCCAGGCGGTCCCGGCGCAGCGCCGCCACCTGGTGATCAGTGCCGTCGAACATCCGGCCGTGATGGCGCCAGCCCTGTACCTGCGCTACCAGGGGTGGGAGGTCACCGCGCTGCCCGTGGACTCCTTCGGTCGTGTGTCGGTCGATGACGTTGCGCGCGCGCTGCGTCCGGACACGGCTCTGGTGTCGGTGATGCACGCGAACAACGAGGTGGGCACGCTGCAGCCGGTGGCCGAGATCGAGGCGCTGACACGCCCGCGCGGCATCCTGCTGCACACCGACGCGGCGCAGTCGGCCGGCAAGCTGCGCGTCGATGTCGATGAGCTCTGCGTCGACCTGCTGACCCTGGCCGGGCACAAGTTCAACGCGCCCAAGGGTGTCGGCGCCTTGTACGTGCGCGCGGGCACGCCGATTCGCGCCATCGTGCATGGGGCTGACCAGGAGCATGGCCTGCGACCGGGCACCGAGAACGTGGCCTCGATCGTCGCGCTCGGCGCCGCCGCCGCGCTTGCTTCGGCGTCGCTCCCGGGTCTGTCCACGCAGTTGCAGGCCCTGCGCGACCGGCTGCATTCTCACCTCGACGCCGGCGTGCCAGGCCTGCAGCTCAACGGCCATCCCAATCACCGGCTGCCAAACACCTTGCACGTCTCGTTCCCCGGCGTCAGCGGCCGCGCACTGCTCGCCGAGGCCGCCGACACGGTGGCGGCCTCGGTCGGTTCGGCCTGCCACTCCGAGCACGATGCGGTCCGCGGCGTGTTGGCGGCCATGGCCATCGATGCGGCGCGTGCCAACGGCGCGGTGCGGTTGTCCGTGGGACGCACGACCCGGACCGATGACATCGACCGCGCCGCGGCTGCGCTCGTCGCTGCCTGGACTCGCCTGGTCCGGCCGTGACCCCGGCGGACGACAACGCCGGGTACAACACGTCCCGCAGGCGCCGGATCGATGGGCGGAAGTGGGCGCAGGTGCGCGATGCCTGAGACTTGAATCGGCGCCGACAGCCTGAGACTGCAATCGCACAACATAGTATTCGATGTCGGCGGCAACACCGGCCCGTTCACGCGCTTCGCCGAGGCCATCGCGGAGCGCGTGGTCGGGCTCGACATCGATCTCGATTCGTTGAACTTCGCCCATGGCCACAGCGCCGGCCGGCCGTGTGACTCAAGAGCCGGTAGCTGGCAGCCTGACGCAAGGCCAGCCGATGCACACAATGAGCCACACCCTGTTCAGCCCCGTCCTGGGCGGTAGCGCACACTTCTGCGTGAATGGGGTGCTCCATACCTGTCGCTTGTGACCGTCGGGTCATGGCCGGGACGGGTCAAAGCGGAGTTCAAGTTGGCCGCTGTAAACCAGACATCCAGGGCCGGCCAGCAGGAGAAATTTCGAGCGGACCACCAAGGGCCGCTTGTGGCCGGCTCCGGGTGCCGAGCTCAGCGATTTCGTCGCCGCATTGCCGACCACCTGCATGCACCAGCTACGACTGCTATGAAGCAGGCAGATCGAGAAGTCCAATGACTCGTGCCAGTCTGAAGCCGCCCTCCGCCGGTCTGCATTGGCTGGCCACCGTTGGTCAGTTGCAGAGCTTGAGTTTCAAGTTCCTTGGGTGCGGTCCAGGATGGCGGCCCCACCCGTCGCACCGATCAAGCCCGGGCCACCACAGCCGTTCCCGGCCCCGCCACGACGAGTGAACTTCAGCCGCGCCGAGCCGCCCCAATCGCAGCGATGTCGATCTTTGTCATCTGCATCATCGCTTCGAAGGCACGCTTGGCCGCCGCACGATCGGGATCGGCGATC
>Ga0316613_10001384_pt1 | contig 16601 bp, 15 predicted proteins | sample OWC_soil_day10_C_2_FD_207647 | JGI IMG/M metagenome (GOLD analysis project Ga0316613, IMG submission 207647) | Wetland soil microbial communities from Old Woman Creek delta, Ohio, United States - OWC_soil_day10_CT_b | ecosystem: Environmental > Terrestrial > Soil > Wetlands | place: USA: Ohio...
TCATCGAAGGCCGAGATGTCGTGCAACACCACCAGGGCCGGCGCATACCAGGTGGCCATGATCACCGGAATCATCAGCAGCAACACGACAAGACCGACCAACAGGAGCCCGGACATCATGGCGGCGATACTGCGCGAGCCCGATGAAGCGACTCCCCCCCCCCACCCAAGTGCCATCGCAACAAGAAAGATGATGGTAAAACCGACAAGGGTCAACACGCCGATCATCAGCAAACGCCCGAAGTTGACCTGGAACCCGGCAAACAGATGGCCGAACGTCAGATCCTCTCCACAATCCAGGCTATGGCAGCCCAGGATCAGCCCGGCGCCGAAGACCGGAAACAGAAGCGACGTCGCGAGGTCGCCGACAACGGGGATCTTGCCAAGGGCAAACTGGATGATGATCAGCACGATGCCGATACCGATCCACAGTCCGGGCGATTGGCGGAAGATGCGCCATGCTTCGCTCCACCATGACGCACCGCGGCCGGCAGCGACGCGATTGGGTTCGCTGCACAGCGTATCGTCGATCGTCGTCTTTGCATCCTCGACATGCGCCGTTGGCGCCTCGAAGGGGTTCTTGGTCCAGGCAGCGGGAAGCGGACGTTCTTTTCGGCTGGATGATCCGGTGTCGGACATGCGAGTCTCCTGAGGAAAAAAGTGACAAATAACTAAATGACTCCGCCCCGCTTGAGTTCCCAGTAGCGGTTTACCAGCGCCACCGGCAATTGCATCGGAGAGGTATCCAGCACATACGCCCCTTGCAGGCGAAGACGCGCAAGTTGGCGTTGCCGCGCCTGCAGATACTCAATGGCTGCAGCATAACCGAGTGCTTCGTCGAAGTCATCGACCGGAGTGCCCTTGAGCTTGTCCAGCCCGGTTTCGCGGAGGCTGGCGACCAGCACGAGATGTTGTCGGCGCAACTGAGTCAGCGCTGGAAGCAAGGTCGAGTCATCCTCATCACGCAGGTTGGTCAGCATGATAACTAGCGACCGCTTGCGCAGCCGGTGACACATCAGATCGCTGGCCGCCAGATAATCCGAGGTATGCGTCGAGGGTTGCAAGTCGTAGGTAGCATCAAGCAGCATTTGCAGCGTGGTGGCGGACTTGCGCGGCAGGAAGAAACGCGGTTGGTCCTGGGCAAAGGTGCCGAAGCCCACCGCATCGCCCTGGCGCAAGGCCACATGGGAAAGCAGCAGCATGGCGTTGAGCGTATGGTCGAAATGGGACAGCGCGTCGTCACGCGTAAGCATGCGCTGCCCGCAATCGAGCAGGAAGACGATTTGCTGATCGCGTTCGTCCTGGTACTCGCGCACGATGGGTTTGCGCAGGCGCGCGGTCGCCTTCCAGTCGACACTGCGCGGAGAATCGTCGCGCCGGTACTCACGCAACTGATGGAAATCGGAACCTTCGCCACGCCGGCGTCGGCGCAGCACACCCATCTGGGCGAGCCGGTTGTCGGTAGCCAGCAAGGCATAGTGCGCCACCCGTGCGAAGTTCGGAAAGACGCGTATCTTCGCCGCTTCGCCTGCAACATATTGCGTACGCCAAAGCCGGAACGGCGACTCCAGTCGCAGATGCACGACGCCAAAAGCATGGTCGCCACGCTCATTGGCCGTCAGTCGGTATACCGGCTCGCCCCATTCGCCCGAAGCCACAGTGAAGGAGAGAGGCAATCCGCTCGCCACGAACGTATCGGGATGATGATCAAACACTTCCCCCGTCAATCGACGCCCCTTCCAGCCATCCACAGGTTTCATATGCACGTGGATCTTCTGTTCGACGCCGACCGGCCACACCTGTCCCATACGCCGTTCGACCTGCAGGGGATTGCCTCGCCTCACAGCCATCCAGGCGTCCGCCAAGGCGACAACCAACAATAGAGCACCGGCCGCTTCCCACACGACAAGAACCGCCGGTATCCAGATGGCGGCGACGGCAACGCCTCCCCACAAAACGGAGGCGCGCAACAGGTTACGGTGCGGCAAGAGCATTACGGGCTCGCCCTCAGGAACGCGGCGCAGGAACGCTGTCGAGCAGCGAGAGCAGCAACGAGTCGGGACTGAATCCTTCGATTTCGGCTTCTGGCGAAAGCGTCACGCGATGACGCAGCGCAGGCAGGACGATCCGCCGGATATCGTCGGGGGTGACAAACGCGCGCTCCTGCAACAGGGCCGCAGCCCGCGCCGCACGCACCAGGGCGATGCTTCCGCGCGGACCAGCCCCCACCGAGAACCCCTGATGCTCACGCGTCGCGCGAACGATCCTTACCGCGTAATCGAGAACACGCTCGTCGACATCGACCATCGACGCCGCACGCTGCAAGGATTCCACATGTTTCGGCCCGATCACCGGACAGACCTGTTCCACGCCAAGCTCGGCGCCGCTCTTTTTCTCGGTGACACTGCGCGTCAGCGCCGCTTCTTCGCGCGCGTCCGGGTAGTCGATGCGTACCTTGAGCAGAAAGCGGTCAAGCTGAGCCTCGGGCAGCGGATAAGTGCCCTCCTGTTCGATCGGATTCTGCGTGGCGAGCACCATGAACGGTTTGGGCAGGGCGCTGGCGGTACCTTCCAGCGTCACCTGGTACTCCTGCATCGCTTCCAGCAATGCCGATTGCGTCTTGGCAGGAGCGCGGTTGATTTCGTCGGCCAGCAACAAATGCGTGAAAACCGGCCCGCGCCGCGTCACGAACGTGTTGTTGGCCATGTCGAAGATGGTGTGGCCCACCACGTCCGAAGGCATCAGGTCAGGCGTGAACTGGATACGCGCAAAATTGCCGGAGAATGTTCTGGCCAGCGCCTTGACCAGAAGCGTCTTGCCGAGGCCGGGAACCCCCTCAAGCAGGACATGCGCCTCCGCCAGCAAACCGATCAATACTTCCTCGACCACGGCAACCTGGCCGATCATGGCCTTGCCCAACTCGCCGCGCAGGCTTTGCAGCAGGACAGCAACTTTCTTCGTTTGTTCCGGCGTCAATGTGCTCATAAGCAGATTTCCTGAAAATGACGGTTACAGCTTGTGTTCCAGGCGCTGCAACAACTGCGTCGCCCGAGTGAATGTCTCCGGCGATGGCGCGCTCTCCGAGGCCAGCGCTTCCCTGATGTCTTCCGTTTTCACGCCGGCCAGATTCGCCAGGGCGGCGTAGCGTTCGCCCGACATGCGGCGCGCCAGCGAGGGGTGCCGCAAGGCAAGACGCTGCGTCACATTTCGCCGCACCACCTCGCGCAGGTGACCGAGTCCGCCTTCGCGCCACAGGCTCCTTCCGATGGCCAGGAGATGCTGCGCCAGATCACGGCGTGCCGGAACCCGCGTGGCGCAAGTTCCGCCAAAACGGGGAACCACACGCCATAGCCACAGCACGGCCAATACTCCGGCGCTGATCATCGCCATCCACGCGGACTCGCTCAGCCATTCCCAAAGCGTCGGATTCTCCAGACGAACCGCGAAATGAACCCGCCCTCCAGGCTGATAGCGCTGCACCAGCGCCCAGGCGAACTCGGCATGATCGTTGTCGAGCAACTGACGGTTGTTCATGAAATTGAGCTGGCCAAGCACAGTGGCATGCCCCCGCCCAACGGCAAAGTGCTGGATGGCATCCCCGCCGTACAAGCCACTCACCTTCCATTCTGGCTGAAGTCGATCAGATGCCGTCAGTCCGCGTCCCCGCGAAGAAACGCGATAGACGATATCACTGTCCGGCAGAACGACATCGATATGCAGTTTTTCGTCGGCGGGGCGGCGCACCTTCTGTTCCGGCACCTCGCCCCCTTCTTCCGCTTCGCTCTGTTCCTTTGGCGGTTTGTACCAGGAGACTCCCAGTTTCTGCAGCAGGTAGTCATCGCCAGCGTACTCTGTTTCGACGATCAGATACCCGCCTTCTTCGACCCAGCGCCACAGCCTGTCTGCACGCGCGCGGTTGACCGTGCGTTGCCGATGCCGCTCCAGGATCAGGGTTTCCCCTGTTCCCAGCGCATCGAGCGCGGCCGGGCTGCGTACCTTGGATACATTCAGTCCCAACCGGGTGAATAAGCGTTCCGCTGCCAGGTAAGGGTCGCGCAAGGCTTCCTTCTTCATTCCTTCATGATTCTTCACCGGAACGCGTTCGAAATTATCCAGGAACCAGAGGGTCGCCAGCGTAACCAACACAAGCCCGGCAATCGCGGACCAAATCGCCGTGCGGCTCATACGGTCTCCCCGCGTCCCGAGAAATGGCTTCCCCATGCTTGGCACAATTCGCGCATCTCGGGCAGCGAAGGAGGCAACGCCCCATAGGCGGATCTTTTCCAGGCGTCCAGCAAGTCGGAAAAGTAGTGCAGTGTCCCGGTCTTGACGCACCCTGCCGCGCGTTGCAAACAGGCGTTTTCGGTATCGCCTTCGCGGAAACGCACTTGATGGTGTTCGATCAGCGCCACCAGGGCTCCGCGATACAACAGCGACAGGGCCGCGGCGAAACGCCCGGCTTCTGCATTCTCCAGCGCCGCTGCGGGAATATCGGCGGGCAACGAGGCAGGACGCAAATCAAGGCCGAACAGGGTTTCCGGAGCTTTTTCGGTACGCCGAGGCAATCCCGGAAAGCGGTCCCGGTAGCGATAGATCAAAACCAGCAGCGCTGCCAACACGATAGCCATAAGCAGATACGACAGGCCGCGCACCCCTTTGGCGATCCATTCGGCCAAGGTCTGCAGGTGCCGGAACCACGACGGAGCATCGTGATTCTCTTTCTCCCCTGCCTTGACGCGCGGACGCCATCCCATCTCTTCGACGTCGCGCCCGAACACCGGGTCGGCAACAACCTCCTGAGCGACGCGCTGTACCTCCCCTGACGGCTTCTTCTTTTCGACCACGGGCGCAACAGGCTTTTCAGCGGGAGCGGCAACCTCTGATCCGGCCATCAACGGCGGCTGGTCTTCGGCATTTGCCTCCGGAAAGGCAATCCCCCCTGCAGCACCGGCAAACAACAACCACAGGGCCACCACGCCTGCGCCACCCCGGCGTGATCCGCGAACCGGCGTGACAGGCACCTGTCGGCTCTCCGCCATTTGCCGGAAAGCCACCTCAATGTCCCACCCTTCGAGCTCGCTGCGTCGGTTGAGGTAAAGCGAAAAACCGGCCGCCACATAAAAAGGCTCGACAATCGATTCGGCAATCAACCAGGCTGCATTCAGCAGTTGCGATTCGACGAGGTCGAGCTCCCCGAAAAACGCCTGGTACAGGGAAAAATCACGCAATCGATCGCCCGGCGTCATCACTTCGACAAGCTGCAGCAAGCCGGTTTCGAAAATAACCACCAGATGGCCGCAGACGAAAAGCAGCCAGAACGCATACCCGGCTGTTCTGCGGTTGAGAATCCGGCAACGGCTTCTCAGATTCTTTCCCCGCTGCCCTTCGAGTTGAGATACCGGCAACAGAAACGAACGGCCGGGGTTGAAACGTCTGTAGGTCAGCCCGGAAAGCAGCCCGCTGTGCCGCAACAAGCCGGGGATGCTCCGCCACACCTCGCGCACCGATGGAGGCTCGCCAAAGGTGGCTTCGGAAAAGACCTTGAGCAGGATTCGATCCGCCACCGGCTTGAGCCACCAGACGATAAGCATGCCGAGAGTCGGCCATGCCCACAGCGCAGCCAGGAGCAGCAGCGAGGGGACAATGAACGTTGCCAGCCAGGTCCGATAGACCGGACCGCACCAGCATCTGACCATCACCAGCCCCAGGTCGATGGCCTCCCAGGACGAACGACGGCGCAGGTTCAATTCGATCCGGTCAAGCCGCACGTTCCCTCCGTCCGGCCAACAGGAAATACGCAAGGAGGAGGCCCCACAGCAAGACGCCCGCACCGATCTTGATGCTGAACGGAAGTCCACGATTCGGCGACCACAGCGCCTCAATGAACGCAGCACTGAAAGTCAGAGCAGCTGCGCCGTAGAGCAGACGCACGGCGTCGTGTCCCGCTTCCTTGAGCGCATCCACGCGCTGCAGTCTCCCTGGCGCGATCAGCGCATGCCCGATACGCAACCCCGCGGCACCCGATAGGACCGCGCCGATCAGTTCCGGGGCGCTGTGTCCCGCCACGAATCCCCAGAACGTTTCAACCATGCCCAACTGCGTCAGATGGCCGGCTGTCGCGCCGATCACCAGGCCGTTGTAGACCAGATAGAACAGACTGCCCAGGCCGAAAATGATGCCGCCTGCAAAGCACTGGAAATCGATACGCACGTTGTTGCTGATATAAAAGGCCAGCATCGACAACTGTCCTGCGGCCTGCTGCGAAGACGAGCGCCCGAGGCGTTGATTTTCCGGCGAATACATCTCTTCGTATTGCGCCACGTGATCTGCCGATAGAAGGTAGTAGACGCCATCGGGATATGACTGGAGCAGCCACAACGTCAGTAGCAGCGGGACAAAAAACAGCGCTGCGGAAAGCAGCACGAAGCGCCGTTCCTGACGAACGAGACGGGGCAGGCCCGCAACCACGAAATCCAGCCAATGGCCGCGCAATCGACGGCGCGCCCCGTAGATTCTCTGGTGCGCGGCCAGAACACGCTGATGCAGTGAATCGACAAGCGCACTCGAATAGCGCCGATCGCGGGAAAGCGAAAGATCATGACAAAGCCGCCGATAGGCGGCCGGCAGTTCATCGACGGCAATTCCGGGGCTGACGTCGCGCTTTTTCCCTTGCGCCCTCGCGTTACCAAGCCAACGGTCCCAGACTTCCCATTCGCCACTGCGCAACTGGATAAACTGCGTCTCCTTCATGCCCCCCCTTCGACAACAGTGGATGAATGGCCGAAAGATCTGCGCGGAGCAGCCGCCGCGCCGGGCAAAAGCCGGGAATCACGACAACGCTCGCGTCGCATCACCTGCCATGATTGGATCATGGCATGCCACGAAAAGGCGTAAATATACGTCAAGACCCGGAGAGAATTGAGCTTTGCTCTGACAGTTGTCCGGAATATTCCGACAAGCGGCATCCGGGCTTTCGTAATTGCCTGAGGAATTCCGTCTCGCGCCTTCGCACAGCGAAGACGCGAACGAGAGGCTCGACAGCGGGACTAACCGGCTGTCTTGAGATTGAGATCCAGCTGCCGCGAATCACCGCCGTCGACGACGGCCGAAGCGAGCTTTCCTTCGCGCGCACGCTCGATGGCGTCAAGGTACTCGGGAGTCACATCGCCCGTTACGTACTGGCCGTCGAAACACGAGCTATCGAAAGACGTCATGCACGGGTTGAGTTCGCAAATAGATGCCTTGAGCGCATCCAGATCCTGGTACACCAGCGCATCCGCGCCGATCTCGCGAGCGATTTCAGCCTCGGTGCGGTCGGTAGCGATAAGTTCGCTACGCGTCGGCATATCGATGCCGTACACATTGGGGAAGCGTACGGGAGGCGCAGCGGACGCGAAATAGACCTTGAGCGCTCCCGCCGTTCTTGCCATCTCGACGATTTCCTGGCTTGTCGTACCGCGCACGATGGAATCGTCCACGAGGAGCACTCGCTTGCCCTTGAATTCCTGGCCGACAGTATTGAGCTTCTGACGCACGGACTTCCTGCGGATCGACTGCCCCGGCATGATGAAAGTCCGCCCGATGTAGCGGTTTTTCACGAAGCCCTCGCGATAGGGAATGTTCAATCGCTGCGCCAGTTGCATGGCCGACGGACGGCTCGAATCGGGTATCGGGATGACCACGTCAATGTCGTCGACAGGCAAGTTCTGGGCCACTTTATCCGCCAGGTGTTCGCCCATGCGCAAACGCGTTTCGTAGACCGACACGCCGTCGATGACCGAGTCGGGCCGCGCCAGGTAGACGTACTCGAAGATGCATGGAGAGAGTACCGGTTTCTCCGCGCACTGACGGAAATGCAGTTGATGCGACATATCGACAAACAGCGCCTCACCCGGCTGAACATCGCGCAAGACCTTGAACCCGAGGGTGTCGAGCGCGACGGACTCCGAAGCCACCAGGTATTCCGGCCCATTCGGCGTCTCATTGACACCGACGACGAGAGGACGGATACCGAAGGGATCGCGGAAGGCCAGCAAACCGTAACCGGCGATCAACGCAACAACGGCATAGGCTCCCTTGCAGCGGCGATGCACACCGGCAACGGCAGCGAAGATGGTATCCAGATCCAGTTGGAAACCTTTGGCCGACTCCTGAAGTTCATGCGCCAGGACGTTAAGCAACACCTCGGAATCCGAGCTGGTGTTGATATGCCGCAAATCCTGCCGGAACATCTCGTCCTGGAGTTGCTCGGTGTTCGTCAGATTGCCGTTGTGCGCAAGCACCACACCAAACGGCGAATTGACGTAGAACGGCTGAGACTCCGCGGAATCCGAAGACGATCCTGCCGTCGGGTAGCGGCAATGGGCGATCCCCAGGTTGCCTGGCAACGCCCGCATGTTACGCGTACGGAATACGTCGCGCACCATACCCGACCCCTTGTGCATGAAGAAGGCGTTGTCCTTGCTCGTTGCAATGCCCGCTGCGTCCTGCCCGCGATGCTGCAACACCATCAGTCCGTCATACAGCAACTGATTGACCGGCGTGTTCGCCATGACTCCGAGAATACCGCACATAGATTTTTCCCTACCTGAACCGAATCCGTTTAGCCATCTCGGGCGGAAGCCAGGGTTTGCTGGCCAACACCGCCGTTTCAAGCGGAGCAGAGAAATACGCCTCGCTCCACCATGTTTCCTTCGCCAAAGACAGCATGCCGCCTAACGCCACCAGTATCAGCACGATCAACGCCCCGCGCACCGCGCCGAACATGACCCCCAGCGCCCGATCGCTCATGCTCAGACCCAGCGCCTTGAGCAGCCCGCGGATAGCCAGACGCACCAGCGCCATCACCAGCAACACAATGACAAACACCAGCACCCAAGCCGCCACCAGGCGCACGACAGGATCACCGATGCCGGTCAGCAGCACCTCGGCAAACTCCCTGCCCCACCACTTGGCCGCAAAAAAAGCCAGAACCCATGCGACCAGGGCAAGTATTTCCCCGATCACGCCTCTCCACGCTCCAAGCGCCATGGACGCCAGCAGGACAACCAGAACGACATAATCAAACGGTGTCATTGCTTCCCGGCAACAACGCCACTGACACCGATACGTTTCATCTTGTCGAGCGCCTTGTCAGCAACGTCGCGGCTAGGAAACGGACCGGCACGCACCCGGGTTTTCTTTCCTTCGGGAGAGTCCAGCGGCTCGGTATACACCTTGATGCCGAGTTCGCTGATCTTCGTCTGCAATTGTTTGACATTCGCGGGGTTCGAGAAGGCGCCGATCAGGATCACGAACTGCCCATTGCCGCCACCAGCCGTCGCGTCACTCGCGCCTTTGCCACCCAGAATCGCTGCGGCACGCTGGGCATCGCCATTGGTTGGTTTTTCCGCGGATTTCTCGGCCGGCGTCTTTTCTGCCGGCTTCACCGGTGGTTTCTCCACTGGCTTCTGGGCAGGCTTTTCGGGCGTCTTCTCCGCGGGCTTGGCAACAGGCTTTTCCGGTGTTTTATCGACCGTTTTTTCCTGCGGCCTGTTCGCCGGAGCATCCGCAACCCTGGCGGGTTCCGCCACCTTCGGCACTGCTTGCGCCGGCGCCTTTTCCTCTTTCTTTTCGGCAGTCTCCGGCTTCGACTCCGGTTTCAACCTCGGAGAAAACGGGGTCTGGTCCTGCCCGGGAATACGAACCTGGATATCCTGAACCTGCTGCTTGGGCTCCTCGTCCATGACCATCGGCAGAATCACTGCCGCCAGCCCGGCAAAGGCAACCGCACCGACCAGTCGCCGGCGAGCGCGTTTCTTGAGTTGCAATTGTGCGTCGGGGGAGTCGGACATTATCGAATCAGAGAATGATGGCAAATGGCGCGGGTGAATCAGGAAGACTGCGCGAGTTCGCGCAAGACAGCAGCAACAGTGTAGAACGATCCGAAAACGGCGATTCTATCATTTTCCCCGGCCATACCGACAGCACAACGGAATGCTTCGACCGGCGATGAAAAAAACTCCACAGCCCCGCCCAAGCCCGGCCCCCCGGCATGTCCCGACACAACATCCGACAGCTTCTCCACTGCCGCGCCACGCGGCACATCCAGCCCGGCGAGCAACCAGACGTCGACTTTCCCCTTCATTGCCCGCAGCGCCCCATCAATGTCCTTGTCGGCCAGCATGCCCACGACGGCAAAGGTTTTCCGGAACGCCCCCATGGCGGCAAGGTTGTCCGCTAAGCCGGCCACGGCTTGCGGATTGTGAGCGACATCCAGGACGATAGCCGGATGCTCGCTCACGCGCTGGAAACGCCCCGGCAACCGGATGTCCCGCAGCACATCCTGCATCGCAGCCATCGCCACCGGCAGGCGACTCTGCAAAACATCGACCGCCGCAAGCGCTGCGGACGCGTTGGCGAACTGGTGCTCCCCAGGCAAACCAGGCCGTGAGAGCGTATCGCGCTGCGCGCCCCTCCGGTTCCAGAACGACCACGCATCACCGCTGCAATGCTCATAACCGAAGTCCCGACCAATCAAGCGCAGGTCCGAACCAATCTCCTCTGCATGTTTCAGCAGCGATTGCGGCGGCTCCGGATCGGCGCAAATGGCCACCTTGCCGGCACGGAAGACTCCCGCCTTCTCGAAACCGATGGTTTCACGGTTCGGCCCGAGCCAATCGGTGTGATCAAGCGCAATGCCCGTCACCACGGCGACATCGGCGTCGTAGACATTAACAGCATCCAGTCGCCCTCCCAGCCCCACCTCAAGGATGACCACATCGACCGATTGCTCGGAGAACACCTCCCAAGCGGCCAGTGTTCCGAACTCGAAATAGGTCAGTGCGACACCATCAAGCTGCTGCCGTACCGATTCAACACGAGCGAATGCCTTGCAAAGTTCCTCGTCTCCGGCAGGCGTCCCATCGATTCTGACCCGCTCGTTATAGACAAGCAGGTGAGGCGACGTATAACACCCAACACGGTAGCCGGCCGCGCGATAGATCGCCTCCAGATAAGCGCACGTAGAACCCTTGCCGTTGGTCCCTCCGACAATAATCACTGGACACGTCTGACGTTGCTCCAACGCCGCACTGACACGCGCCACGCGCTCCAGCCCAAGCTCAATTCCGCCCTGCCCCTTGGGATGCAACCCTTCCAGATGCTCCAACCAGAAAGACAGTGAATTCACCAAGCCATGCCCCATCAGGCGGCTACCGACATTTTCTGCAGCATGCCGAGCAGTTGCGCGAGCCGGTTCTTCATCTCGCGTCGATCAACGATCATATCGATCGCCCCTTTTTCGAGCAGAAATTCCGAACGCTGGAACCCCTCCGGGAGCTTCTGCCGGACGGTCTGCTCGATGACCCGCGGCCCGGCGAAACCGATCAGTGCACCCGGCTCGGCAATGACGATGTCACCAATGAAGGCAAACGATGCCGACACGCCACCCATCGTTGGATCGGTCAGGATCGACACGAACGGTAGCCCGGCTTCCGAAAGCCGTCGCAGTGCGGCGGTTGTCTTGGCCATCTGCATCAGCGAGAACAACCCCTCCTGCATGCGCGCACCGCCCGACGCTGAAACGCAAATGAATGGAGTACGCTGTTCCACCGCCGTCTGGACACCCCGCACGAAACGCTCTCCCAGCACGGACCCCATCGACCCGCCCATGAAATCGAACTCGAACACGGAGAGAACAACGGGAATCGCCTTCAGGCGCCCCTGGATGACCACCAGGGAATCTGTCTCGCCGGTGCCTTTCGCCGCATCGGTCAAGCGCTCGGTATAGCGCTTGCTGTCCTTGAAATGCAATGGGTCGACGGGAAGCACCTCCGCGCCGATTTCAAACCGCTCGTCAGCGTCCAGCAGCAGGTCGATGCGCGCCCGCGCAGTGAGCCGGTTGTGGTATCCGCACGTTGGGCAAACCTGATCGTTTTTCTGCAGATCAGTGGCGTACAGCACTGCTTCGCAGGACGGGCATTTGCTCCACAACCCTTCGGGCAGGTTGGTTTTCCGTCCCTCCCCCGAAGCGCTGCGCTTGATTTTCGGCAATACCTTGTTGAGCCAACTCACAATGTCTCCTTGGCAATCACGCTTTGCTGGCTTCATCGATTCCACGACGAAGGCCGGCAACCAGCGTTTTGACGTTGGCGCAGACATCTCCGGCGGAGGAACGTTCGATTTCCTCGATGATGCGGCTACCGACCACCACCGCGTCGGCAATCCGCGCGATCGAACCGGCCGTTGCCGCATCGCGTATTCCGAAACCGACACCAACCGGGACACCCACGGCGGCGCGTATTTCCGGGATGCGACCGGCCACGGCCGTCACATCGAGCTGGCTGGAACCGGTTACACCCTTGAGCGAAACATAATAGACATAACCGCTCGCCAGTTCAGCCACCATTCCGATGCGCTCCTCGGTCGAAGTCGGCGCCAGCAGGAAGATCGGATCGAGCGCATTGGCCTGCATGGCCTTGGCGAATTCAGCACACTCTTCTGGCGGATAGTCGACCACCAGCACGCCATCGACACCTGCATCGAAGGCAGCAGCAGCAAAGGTATCGACCCCCATGGCCTCGATCGGATTGGCATAGCCCATCAGCACAACAGGCGTCTCGTTGTTGTCGGCACGGAAGTTGGCGACCATCTCAAGAACCTGACGCAGGCTGACGCCTTGGGCCAGCGCACGCTCGGATGCGCGTTGAATGGTTGGCCCGTCGGCCATCGGATCAGAAAACGGCACGCCAAGTTCAATGACATCGGCACCGGCTTCCACCAGCGTGTGCATCAGCGGGACAGTCATGTCGGGAGCGGGGTCCCCCGCAGTGATGAACGGAATCAGCGCCTTGCGCCCCTCTGACTGCAGACGTTCGAATGTAGCTTGTATTTTTGACATGTCGGTACCTCGGCCTCAGAAGGTAATGCCCGATTTTTCGGCAACCGTGTGCATATCCTTGTCACCACGGCCGGAAAGATTGACCAGCAGTACCTTGTCCTTGGGCAAGGTCGGCGCCAGTTTGATCGCGTGTGCGATGGCGTGGCTCGATTCGAGCGCGGGGATGATGCCCTCGAGCCGACACAGGGTATGAAATGCCTGCAGCGCTTCCTGGTCCGTGATGGTGGCGTACTCGGCGCGCCCGGCATCTTTCAGCCATGCATGCTCCGGACCGACCCCCGGATAATCCAGCCCTGCTGAAATCGAATGCGTTTCTATGATCTGCCCGTTCGCATCCTGCAGCAGGTACGTCCGGTTGCCATGCAGAACCCCGGCGTGCCCAGCCGTCAGCGATGCCGCATGACGACCGGTCTCAATTCCGTCGCCCGCAGCTTCGACGCCGATCAGGCGGACGTTCTCGTAGGGAATATAGGGGTAGAAAATCCCCATTGCATTTGAGCCACCTCCCACGCAGGCGATAACCGCATCAGGCTGGCGGCCGCAGAGCTCGGGCATCTGCTCGATGCATTCTTTGCCGATCACGGACTGGAAATCCCGCACCATCATCGGATACGGATGCGGCCCCGCCACGGTGCCGATGATGTAGAACGTCGACGAGACATTGGTCACCCAGTCGCGCATGGCCTCGTTGAGCGCGTCCTTGAGCGTTTTTGAACCGCTCTCAACGGGCACGACCGTCGCACCGAGCAGCTTCATGCGATAGACGTTGGCCGCTTGCCGCCGGACGTCTTCCGAGCCCATATAAACGACGCACTCCATACCGTAGCGGGCGGCCACCGTCGCCGAAGCGACACCGTGCTGCCCTGCCCCGGTTTCAGCAATCACGCGCTTCTTTCCCATGCGGCGAGCGAGCATCGCCTGGCCAATACAGTTATTGACCTTGTGGGCCCCCGTGTGATTCAGATCCTCGCGCTTCAGGTAGATTTGCGCACCACCGACTTCATCGGAAAGACGCTTGGCGTGATAGACCGGGCTGGGGCGGCCGACATAGTGCTTGAGCTCATATTCGAACTCGGCGACAAACTCGGGATCCCGCTGAGCGGCGGCGTAGGCATCCCGCAATTCGGCAAGCGCGGGAATAAGTGTTTCGGCGACAAATATCCCACCATAAGGCCCGAAATGACCGCGACCGTCAGGCAAATCGTAAGCTTTTGTATTCATGAGTTTTCCTTGAGGCAATTCATAGGCAGTAGCAGATGATCCAATCAATCATCGGCCTCAAGTGTGGTCAGCAAGAAATCGTCTCCAGCAGGTGCGAGTGAGTCCGCCACAAGTCTTGCGCATTTGATCTTCCCGTCCACAAAAAACCCAACGTCAATCGTCCGCAATGCACCCCGTCGCGCGTACAGCGGCGACAAAGGCAAGCATCTTTGCCACGTCCTTGATGCCTTTGGCAGCTTCGACGCCTGACGATACATCCACCGCCGCCGGCCGAATCCTGACAATCGCCTCGGCAACGTTACCGGCATCGAGACCACCTGACAAAATCAGCGGCTTCGGCAACGCGGGAGGAATCAGGCTCCAGTCAAACACGCCCCCCCCGCCGCCATAGCCTTCGACAAAAGCATCGACCAGAATCGCCTGCGCCGAAGGAAAATTCCGCGTGTATTGTAGCAAATCGAATCCCGGCCTCATCCGAGCGGCCTTGACATAAGGACGCGCGAACTGACGACAGTAGGCTTCGTCCTCGTCCCCATGAAACTGCAGGAGATGAAGCGGCACCGCCGCAAGCACGTCGCGAACGCTTTGCGGCTCGGCGTTAACGAACAACCCGACCGCTGTGACAAAAGGAGGGACCTGTCTTACCAGCGCAGCCGCTTTTTCCGTATCCACAAAACGCGAACTCGGAGGATAGAAGACGAACCCTAGCGCATCCGCGCCAGCATGGACTGCCGCAAGGACATCCTCTCCACGCGTCAAGCCACAAATCTTGATTCTTGGATGCAAAACCGGCTCCTCAGAGAACCGCCCCACCGGGCAAAAAGGGATCGGCCGCTATAGGCAGTTGCCAGTGCGCCTCATAGCGAACGCCAACCAGATACAGTCCGGAAGCCGAGAACGTGGGCGCGGCAAGCGAACGGTTCCCGCAGGCCAGCAACTGGCTGATCCATTCCGGAGGATGCTTGCCTTGCCCCACGTACACAAGGCTCCCGACCATGTTGCGCACCATGTGGTGCAAGAACGCGCCGGCCTCGAAATCAAGGACCAGCATATCGCCGAAACGGCGAACTTCGGCATGACGCACGAGCTTGATCGGCGAGCGAGCCTGGCAATCCGCGGCACGAAAAGCCGAGAAATCGTGCTCACCCAGCAAGAGATTAGCGGCCTGCTGCATCACCTTTTCATCGAGCGCGTGGTGATACCAACCGGCACGGCCATTCCAGACGCCAAGACGCTGCGGACGATTGAGCAAAAGATAACGGTAGCAACGTCCAAAGGCCGAAAACCGTGCATGAAATCCTTCATCCACAGGTTGCGCCCAACGCACCGCAACAGCGGAAGGCAAAAAGGTATTGACGCCGCGAACCCAAGCCGACAGGGGACGACCGACGGGGGTATCAAAATGCACGACCTGCCCGGTCGCGTGAACCCCGGCGTCTGTCCGCCCGGCGCAGACAACGGCGACCGGCTCTCCGCAGATCCTTGCCAAAGCCGATTCCAGCACATCCTGCACGGTCCCGCCCAAAGGTTGGGTCTGCCAACCATGAAAGGCATTGCCGTCGTATTCAACTCCCAAAGCAATCCGCATCGCAAACGCCTACCGAACAAACCGCATCAAAACAGCAGCAATCAACACGGCAATGATGAGGCAATCCGTGCGCCCCATCGTCTGTTGATTGATTTCAATCACCTCGGCCCCTGGAGAATCATGAGAATCGAGCAAAGATCGCCAATCGCGGGGGCGAGGCAGCGTCTCCACGTAACGCAGTACTAGCATCAGTCTGACGACACCTCGGTCGGAATCTACGCCGAGACAGCGAAACGGCCTGAGCAGCGCATGCGACGCAGCCAGAAAATCGGCAAGCGGCATGTATTCAAGAAAAGCCGCCACGGAGATCAGTACCAGAAGCATGCGACCAAGATGCTTCGCCGCTTCGTCAATTCCTTCAACAGTCGGCGCCCAGGAACTGTTCCACAAAGGCTCGCCAGCAATCCCCCACGCGAAAACAGCGAGAAGCGAGACCAGCAGCCAACGCGCTCTCCAAATCAGCCTGCCACCGCGCTGCATGACCCGCCTGCCTAGCAGAAGAGCCATCAGCAGAACTGCAAGCAATCCCGCGCCGCTCAGAGACTGTACGACGACAAGAAGCGCGAGCCACGCAACCAGGCGCGTAGCGGGATGAACCGTGGCATTCAGCATCGACAATGACAACGCCCAAAAAAACACAAAAAACAAGGCCGCAACCCTGCTCGGGTTACGGCCCTGAATTGTAGCCTGCCTGGTCTGGTTATCCGCCGATCTTGGACAGCAAATTCTTGGCAGACTCCCGCTGGGTCACGTCGCCTTCCTTCATAACCTCCTGCAGAAGTTCGCGCGCGCCTTCCAGATCACCCATTTCCTCATACGCTTTTGCCAGATCCAGCTTCGTGGCCACTTCTTCGTTGACACTGACTTCCAGCTCAGGAGCGAGCTCAGCCTCGCTGCCCAGAGACGGACTCAC
>Ga0316613_10001385_pt1 | contig 16589 bp, 14 predicted proteins | sample OWC_soil_day10_C_2_FD_207647 | JGI IMG/M metagenome (GOLD analysis project Ga0316613, IMG submission 207647) | Wetland soil microbial communities from Old Woman Creek delta, Ohio, United States - OWC_soil_day10_CT_b | ecosystem: Environmental > Terrestrial > Soil > Wetlands | place: USA: Ohio...
GTGAAGTATCAAGGATATATAGTATTAATACCACTGTGTGTAACTTGGCTGGTATAGTGGTTGCTGATGCCTTATTAGGAGCGTTGATCGGCATCACCCTTTGGGAATTGCTGGTAGGCAAGACCTTATTTCCCCGGTTCAATAGTATAAGTAAGGTGTTATTACGATTGATTCTAGCAGCAGTACTACGGTTAATTTGTGGACTCATTATGACCATTATTGTAGTTAAATACATGATGTATACATGATAGTATATTATATATTTCCTCTGTATGACTTTGAGGTAAGTTAAAGTAGCGTAAGGAAAAACGCTAGTTTTCGCACTACCTCTTTTTTTGTAGTTATTTAAGAGGATTATTATAGTTCATTCGAGAATAGTATAAATAGGTCATTGTTCGTATATTTTTATGAATAAATTGAGAGGAAAAGCTACTTAATAAAGTATACAAAGTAGCAGAATATGATGCTTACACCTTTTCAGATAGATTTTTTACAAAAACGTGGAATACCAGATACTGAAATGGAGTCTTTTGTTGAAGCGAATATAGCTTCTCTTCGGGAACCGATGCTTATGAAGGGGATCGAGCAGGCAAGCGAGCTGATTGAAAATGCAATTTTAAATCAGCTACGTATTTGTATCGTAGGGGACTTTGATGCTGATGGCATAACATCTACAGCAATGATGTTAATGGCCTTAACAGAGCTCGGCGCAGGGAATGTATCTTGGTATATTAATAGTCGCTTCGATTTAGGGTATGGTTTTCAAGTTGGTACGATTGATGAAATATTATTAGAGGGACCTGTGGATTTAATTATTACCGTTGATAATGGAATTACATCCTTCGAAGCTGCTCGAAAGGCTAAGGAACTTGGAATAAAGGTGGTTATTACTGACCATCATGAGCCGGGTACAGAGCTCCCGGTTGCAGATGTGCTGATTAACCCTAAACAGTCTGATTGCTTGTATCCTGACCAGAATTTAGCTGGAGTAGGTGTAGCGTTTAAACTGATTCAGTTTCTTTTCCATCGTCAAAATTTAGACCGACGTGCACTGCTTTTTCTTGATCTGGTAGCCATTGGAACAGTAGCTGATGTTATGACTTTACTCGGAGAAAACCGAGTGATTGTCAAAAATGGGTTAAAGTTAATTAATTGGAAAAATGCTCGCTCAGGAATAAAGGCTATTAGAAAAGTTTTTGGTATTAATGGTGAGATTACAACCTATCATCTGGGGTTCATTTATGGACCGGCATTAAATGCCCAAGGAAGAATTTATGGAATTCCCAGTTTAGCCATAGAACTTCTAACTACGAAAGATTCAGTACGTGCTGAAATAATTGCAACCAAGCTATTTGAGATAAATCAGGAACGTCAGCAAATAACTCGGACTCAAGTAGAAAGGGCTTTAGCGACAATTGGCGTAACAACTAGTAAATTTATTGTGTATTATGAGCCAGAATTACATGAAGGAATAGTTGGTTTAATAGCAGGGCGTATAAAAGAAAAATACAATGTTCCTACTCTTATTTTAACATCAGATAAGGAAGAAGGATTGGCAAAAGGTTCGGCTAGGTCGGTATCAGGGTTCGATCTAAAGAAACACGTAATCGATGACTGCAGTGACCTATTGATTAAGGGCGGTGGTCATGCAATGGCGGCAGGTGTGACCATGAAAGTTCAGGATATTAGAACTTTACAAGAACGTCTAGCGAATATTGCAGCAACTTATGCAGATGAAATATTTGGGCCGGATATAGGGATTGATTGTGTTTTTGATGCCAATAAGATAACTCTAGAATTGGTCGATGAAATTCAAGCGTTAGCACCATTTGGTGCAGGTTTTCTTGCACCAGTATTTAAAATCAGAGAATTTAAGGTGCAAAGGAAATTTTATATGGGAAAAACTAAACAACATCTAAAACTTATTAGTGGTAACGGGCTTGAGGTAGTAGCTTTTGGGCAGGCTGAAACATATCTCAATATGGGAGAACCTTTAGTTATTAGTCCTGTGGGACGTCCTACTAAAAATGAATGGTTAGGTAAAATTACAGTTCAATTTACAATAAAAGGCGATTATTTAGACGTAGGTAGACCAGAGTAACGTATAAAGGCTTCCGGGGACAAGCCGGAGGCCTTTAGGCGTTAGTGAAAACTTGATTTCCTTGCTTTTTAAGCAATAAATGATTATGATAATGGTTAATAATAAATATCATTATCATTATTTTAACAGATAGATAAGATACAGGAGGTTTGATTGATGGATTTTAAAGGTAAAATTAGGGAAGTACTTGATTTCCCAACAAAAGGTATCAGTTTTAAAGATATTACAACATTGCTGAAAGATGGGGATGCCTTTCACCAAGCCGTCGATGCATTAGCAGATCCTTTTAGAGATCAAGGTATAGATTTGGTAGTTGGCCCTGAAGCACGGGGATTTATTGTGGGCGTACCAGTAGCATATACATTAGGAGCTGGCTTTGTACCAGTGCGCAAACCAGGTAAATTGCCAGCCGAAGCCCTGGTATATGAATATAAGTTGGAATATGGTACAGATTCCTTGGAAATACATAAAGATGCCATTCTTCCTGGGCAAAAAGTTATCATTGTTGATGATTTGCTGGCTACCGGTGGTACTGTACAAGCCACAATTAATATGGTTGAATCCTTGGGCGGGGTTATTGTTGGTCTAGTATTTTTAATTGAACTGTCATACCTTGACGGACGTGAAAAATTAGGCAATTATAATATTATGTCATTACTCAAGTATTAAGCTGGTGATAGTGTAGTGAGGTGTTCATATGGGGAGTGCAATCCAGGCTAATATTCAAGAAATTATAAACAAAATAAGGTCATATCAATATGATGCTCCCATAGCTATGGTAGAGCAAGCTTACGAACTTGCCCGTAATGCTCACAGTGGTCAAACACGAGCTTCCGGGGAAGAATATATTTATCATCCACTTGGAGTGGCTAAGATTTTAGCTGATTTGCAAATTGATGCACTGACTATCAGTGCGGCATTACTGCATGATGTTGTAGAAGATACGACTTTTTCGCTGGAAGATTTAGAAAAAATGTTTGGCAAGGAAGTTGCCATGTTGGTTGATGGCGTTACAAAATTAAGTCGTATTGAATATAAGTCTAAAGAACAGCAACAATTAGAAAATTTTCGTAAAATGTTTTTAGCAATGGCTAAAGACATTCGTGTTGTCTTGATTAAGCTCGCAGATCGTTTGCATAATATGCGAACCCTTAAACATATGCCTGTTCATAAACAACGTCGAATTGCTCAGGAGACACAGGAAATATTTGCCCCACTTGCTCATCGTCTAGGTATTTCCAATATAAAATGGGAATTAGAAGATTTGGCATTTCGTTATTTAGAACCTGAAAAATATTATGAACTGGTAGAGAAAGTTAAACAGAAACGACGTGAACGGGAACAAGTTATTAACGAGGCAGTACGAATTTTGTCAGAACGGTTAGGCGAAGTAGCGATTAAAGCAGATATACAAGGCAGGCCTAAACATTTTTACAGTATCTATAAAAAAATGCTGAAGGGTAATAAAGATCTGAGTGAAATTTATGATCTGTCAGCGGTTCGAATTTTAGTCGATACAGTCAAAGATTGTTATGGAGCCTTAGGGGTTGTACATACATTGTGGAAACCCTTACCACTGCGCTTTAAAGACTTTATTGCCATGCCAAAAACCAATATGTATCAGTCTTTACATACAACAGTAATTGGCACAGAGGGACATCCACTGGAAATTCAAATTCGTACCATGGATATGCATCGGACATCTGAATATGGTATTGCGGCACATTGGCGATATAAAGAAGGAGCCAAGGGGGCTAATAAGGATTTTGATGAAAAGTTGACATGGTTACGTCAATTAACAGAACAAGACTCTCGTGATCCTGGCGAATTTATGGAGTCAGTAAAAATGGATATTTTTAATGATGAAGTATTTGTATTTACGCCCAAGGGTGATGTGATTGACTTGCCTATTGGTTCAATCCCCATCGACTTTGCCTACCGTATTCATACTGGTGTGGGCAATCGTTGTACTGGTGCACGGATTAATGGAAAAATAGTTCCTCTTGAGACGAAACTGACGAATGGCGATATTGTTGAAATTATTACTGCTAAACATGGGAATGGACCGAGTAGAGATTGGCTTAATATTGTGGGATCTTCTGATACTAAAAACAAAATTCGTCAATGGTTTAAGAAAGAAAAACGGGAAGAAAATATTATCAAAGGCCGAGAAGGTCTTGAACGAGAATGTAAAAAACTTGGTTATGATTGGCGAGAGTTAACTAAAGGTGAACGGTTAGCTGACGTTGGTAAAAAATTTAATATACAAAATGAAGATGACTTGATGGCAGCCCTCGGTTATGGAGGTGTAACTCTTCATGGCATCATGACAAAATTGATTGAAGCACATAAAAAAGAAATTCGCATTAATACACCGCCAGATGTATCAAAATTATTAGCAAAGCTTAAGCCCCATAACACTAAAAGTAAGGCTGATCAGGGGATTTTAGTGGAAGGTGAAGCTGGACTCATGGTGCGGCTGGCCAAATGCTGTAATCCGGTACCTGGTGATGCCATTATTGGCTATATTACGAGAGGCCGCGGGGTATCTGTGCATCGAGCTGATTGTAGTAATGTTTTAGTTAATCCTAGCGAATATGAGCGCATGATTGAGGTTAATTGGGATTTTGCTGTAGATAATTTATATCGAGTTACTGTTGAAGTAACAGGTAAAGATCGTCCGGAACTAATAACTGATATGATGATGGTTTTATCAGAAAGTAAGATTAAGATTAGTTCCCTCAATGCGAGAGTCGGTAAAGATAATATGGCAGCTATCACTTTAACACTAGATATTACCAATTTGAGTCAATTAGAGCATATTATGATGAAGATGCGACGAGTCAATAATGTATATAGTGTGCATCGTGCAGCACCTAGCTTAGGGGGAGTATAATGAGGGCAGTTGTTCAACGCACATTAAGGTCTAGTGTAACTGTGGATGATCAAACAATTGCTATTATTGACCAAGGATTGACAGTATTACTTGGTGTAGGCCACGGGGATACTGAAGAAGATGCGGGTTATTTGGCAGAAAAAATTGTAAATCTACGTATTTTTTCCGATGCTGGCGGCAAAATGAATTTATCCTTATTGGATATAAGCGGTGAATTGTTGATTGTTTCCCAGTTTACCTTATTTGGTGATTGTCGCAAAGGCCGAAGGCCAAGTTTTGATGCAGCAGCACCGCCACAGGTTGCCCAGCAGTTATATGAGAAGTTTATGGAACGCTGCGCATCTCTAGGGGCAAAGGTTGCTTGTGGGAAGTTTCAGTCAGAAATGGTAGTAGCGCTAGATAATCATGGTCCAGTTACAATTCTTCTTGATAGTAAAAAAAATTTTTAGGAGTGAATTAACAGATGAAAATTATAAGATTGGAAGTAGGTCCGATTGGTACTAATTGCTATATTGTCTATTGCATGAAAACCTTGCAAGGCGCAGTTATTGATCCAGGTGGAAATGGGAAGGAGATTATTGGTATACTGAATCGTGATCATATAAAACTGGTTTGCATTTTAAATACTCATGGACACGCGGATCATATTGTTGCTAATGATGAAATTAAAGAGGCAACCGGCGCACCTGTCTATATTCATGGAGCTGATGCAAAGATGTTAATAAGTGCTCAGGGGAATTTATCCTCATATCTTGGTAATAATTTTACTTGTCATCCAGCAGACCGTCTATTAAATGATGGTGAAAAATTTATGGTGGGTGAGATTGAATTTCAGGTTTTCCATACACCTGGTCATACGCCGGGGGGAATATGTTTCACAGCCAATGACGTCTTATTTAGTGGTGATACTCTATTTGAACAATCTGTTGGTAGAACTGATTTTCCGGGGGGATCACATCGCCAGTTGATTAGTAGTATTAAAAATAAATTATTGGTACTTGCTGATCATATTACAGTTTTGCCTGGTCATGGAGGCGCAACAACTATTGGTGATGAACGCCACAATAATCCATTTATTCAATGAGTTTCATAAAAATAGGGGGCTGCTATGTCGCTTAGATCATATGATTCATGGTTTAAAGGACTTCTTTTATTATCGGTTAGTTATATTTTGGTTACAGTAACGTCAATTTATTTACCAATCGTTGTTTCTATTGTACTGACATTTATTTTAAATCCATTGGTAAATTATTTTTCAGGTCTACGCATTTGGCCAACTTCCGTAGAGATTGGTAGAGGCATTGCTGTGCTATTGGCCTTTGTGTGTACAACACTATTGCTTCTTATAATGGGGACCTTTGTATTACTCCCATTTATGCACGAATTTGATAAATTTATAATTGAGTTTCCAGCACTGATCTTGAAAATTCAAGATATCGGCATCAATATTGAACACCGTGCCAGTCTGCTAGAGATGCCTGTCAATATTAATACATTGATTCAGCAAACTGTTGCTAATGCTGCAACTTTCTCTGCCGATCTTGCCCGTCGCATATTACAGGCAATCTTTGGATTTGCATCAAGTATTGTGCAATTGGTGGTTGTACCAGTATTAACCTATTACTTTTTAAAAGATTGGCTTATTTTAAAAGAAAGACTAATAGCCATGTTTGCGGTTGATTCTCGCAGTAGAGTGCGTAAGGTGATCGAGGAAATGGGGATCGTCATGAGTGGCTATCTGCGGGGACAAGTACTGATTAGTATTGTTATTGGTGTTATTGTGTTCTGCGGCATGTATCTATTGGAGATCGACTATCCTTTGGTACTCGGATTATTAGCAGCATGTACTGAAACAATTCCCATTGTTGGCCCAATTGTGGGTTCTATACCTGCTATTATGCTGGCATATTTGGTGTCACCAGCCTTAGCAATTAAAGTAGTCATGTTTTATATTATTGTGCATCAAATTGAAAATCATATTGTAGTACCTAACATTATGGGACATACGATTGATTTACATCCTGTCGTTGTAATTATTAGCTTATTAATTGGTGGTCAATTATTAGGCATTATGGGCATGATGATGGCGGTTCCAATAACGGCATTATTAAAAGTAGTGATTAAGCAGTTATGGAATATAACATAATAGAAAGATAGGTGAGAATAGTGGCAATTGATATGAATGATATCAGGCAGAAGTTTCAAGAGAAACAATATAAATTGACTCCCCAGCGTCAAATAATTTTACAGAGTTTTATCGAGCATCAAGATGAACATTTAAGTGCTGAAGATGTACATGTTATTGTCCGTCAACATTCATCAGAAATTGGCCTCGCTACCGTATATCGTACGCTAGAATTATTTAGTGAGCTGGAAGTTTTGCAAAAAATGGATTTTGGTGATGGACGCAGTCGCTATGAAATCAATGAGAAAAGTACTCCACATCATCATCATCATCTTATTTGTCTAGCTTGTGGCAAGGTAAAAGAATTTGAAGATGATTTACTGGAGACATTAGAGACAACAATTGCCCGAAAAAGTAATTTTATGATTGTTGACCACCAAGTAAAGTTTTATGGATATTGTCAGGAGTGTAAAATAAGTCGTGAAGAGTAAACATAGTGCCATATAATGTGAGTCTACAAACATTGCATTAAAAAAGTTTAGATTCTATTGGACGAATGCATACTGTTCAAGATATAATAGATGTCTTCCGGAAAATCAGAAATTATGGTATTATGTTGATAAATATGGATATTATTCAGCATTGCGATAATGCCGAAGACTGCATTCTTATATTAAAAAATTTATGTGTATCTTGATGAGCATCATGAGCTTTTAACAAGATTACCTGCAGATAATGAGGGGGAAGGTTATGTTGATAACAGGTCCGCGGGGGACTAAAGATATATTGCCTGAAATGAGCGCTAATTGGCAATATATCGAACAAACAGTGCGGGATATTTGTCGTTTATATGGATTTAAAGAAATTCGTACTCCAGTTTTTGAACATACTGAATTATTTTTACGTGGTATTGGTGAAACAACAGATATTGTGTCAAAGGAAATGTATACGTTTACAGATAGAGGAGAGCGTAGTTTGACTCTTAGGCCTGAAAATACGGCTGCTGTTGTACGTTCTTTTCTCGAGCATAAATTGTATGCTGAGTCCTTACTGACTAAGTTATTTTACATAGGTCCTATGTTTAGGTACGATCGTCCTCAGGCTGGCAGATACCGTCAATTTCACCAATTTGGTGTTGAAGCATTAGGCTCTAAGGGGCCAGCAGTTGATGCTGAGGTCATTATTTTAGCGGTACAGCTATTAGAACGCTTGGGCTTAAATGATTTAAATTTATACCTTAATTCTGTAGGTTGCCCAGAGTGTCGCCCTGTATATCGTGCTCGATTGCAGGAATATTTGCGAGAAAAAACAGAGAATTTGTGTACGGATTGTAAGTCCCGGTTTGATCGTAATCCTATGCGCATTCTTGATTGTAAGAATCCAAAATGCGCTGAGGAGTCGAAAGGCTCACCACATATAGTGGATTGTTTATGTGAGGACTGTACTACACACTTTGAACAGTTAAAATCATTACTAACAGTTGCGGGTATTGATTTTACACTTAACCCACGGCTAGTCCGGGGCCTTGATTATTATACTAAAACTGCCTTTGAGATTCAGTACGCACCTCTAGGTTCGCAAAGTGCTGTGTGTGGTGGTGGACGGTATGATGGTTTGGTTGCTGAGTGTGGTGGACAATCAACACCAAGTATTGGTTTTGCCATTGGTATAGAGCGAATATTACTAGCCTTAGAGAAACAAGGTCTATTACCAGACGTAAATAATAAAATTGATCTATTTATTGCAACCATTGGCAAAGCAACTCAAGGCATTGCCTTTAAATTGTTATGTGATTTGCGTAAGAATGGGTTTACTGCCGATATGGATTTTATGGATAGAAATATTAAAGGCCAGATGAAACAAGCCAATAAATATCCAGCCCGTTTTGTGGCTATCATTGGTGATGATGAAGCGTTACAAGGAAAAGTCATGCTCAAAAACATGCAGTCAGGTATACAAGAGTTAGTTGATATTATTGCAGTACAAAATAAGATACAAGTAGAGATGGAGGATTAATATGGATACAATGGTAGGGTTAAAACGGACGCATTCATGTGAGGTACTAAATACTCAGCATGTTGAACAGGAAGTCGTATTATGTGGTTGGGTATCACGTCGTCGTGATCATGGGGGATTAATTTTTCTTGATTTGCGAGATCGCTCAGGATTAGTACAAGTTGTTTTTTCTCAAGATGTTGACTCAGATTCCTTTAAGAAGGCAGAATCTGTTCGTTCAGAATATGTGCTAGCAGTCCGAGGAACTGTCAAATTAAGAGATGATGCTACAATTAATTCCAATATGGCCACAGGTGAAATTGAGGTTGTTGGTACAGAACTAAGAATTTTAAATGGGGCGAAAACTCCGCCTTTTTATATGCAAGACAATATTGAAATTGATGAAACCTTACGTTTAAAATATCGTTATTTGGATCTGCGTCGCCCAGAAATGCAAAGAAACTTGATGCTACGTCATCGTGTTACTAAAACCATGCGTGATTTCTTCGATAACAATGGCTTCATGGAAATTGAAACACCAATGTTGACGAAAAGTACTCCCGAAGGTGCTAGAGATTATTTGGTACCAAGTCGGGTCAATCCTGGTAAATTCTATGCATTACCTCAGTCTCCACAAATTTTCAAACAACTATTAATGGTTGCAGGTATGGAACGATATTTCCAGATCGTACGCTGTTTCCGTGATGAGGATTTGCGGGCTGATCGTCAGCCAGAATTTACACAACTTGATATTGAAATGTCATTTATTGATCAGGAAGATATCTTGACTATGATGGAAAATATGACTGCCAAGTTGTTTAAAGAAGCAATTGGTGCAGAAGTTTCTACACCAATGTTACGCATCAGTTATGAAGATGCCATGAATCGGTATGGATCTGATAAACCAGATGTTCGTTTTGATATGGAACTCATTGATTTGTCAGATGCTGTGAAAGGTTCTAATTTTAAGGTCTTTGAAACAGTATTGGCAAATGGCGGACAAGTAAAGGCTATCAATGTTAAAGGGTATGCCCATGCTCCACGCCGTGAACTTGACGGTCTGATTGAATATGTATCCATCTATGGTGCTAAGGGTATGGCTTGGATTGGTTATACTGCTGAGGGCGTAAAATCAGCTATTACCAAATTTTTCTCTGATGAAATTATGGAGAATATTGCTCAAACATCTGGAGTTGAAGAGGGGGATTTGCTGCTCATTGTTGCTGATAAACCATCAGTCGTTGCTAATGCCTTAGGCCAATTGCGTTTGGAAATGGGACGTCGTATGAACTTAATTGATGCTGATAAACTTTCCTTTGTATGGGTTGTTGATTTCCCAATGTTTGAATATGATGAGGAAGAAAAACGTTGGAGTGCCATGCATCATATGTTTACTTCACCGCGGGATGAGGATATTCAGTATCTAGAGAGCAATCCTGGCCTGGTAAAAGCAAAAGCATATGATATGGTTCTCAATGGTACTGAAATTGGTGGCGGTAGTATCAGAATTTATAACCGTGAATTGCAAGAAAAAGTATTTACGGCAATTGGCTTCTCACCGGAAGAAGCAATGTCTAAATTTGGCTTTATGCTAGAGGCCTTTGAATATGGTACTCCTCCTCATGGCGGTATTGCCTTCGGTCTAGATAGGCTGATCATGTTAATGGCAAAACGTTCGTCTATTCGTGATGTCATTGCGTTCCCTAAAACCCAAAGCGCGACAGATATCATGACCCAGGCACCGTCAGAAGTTGATACAAAACAATTGAAAGAACTATCAATTAAGACAGCGGTGGTAACTAAAGTTAAAGCCTAAATTAACGAGAATATCTCGATACGTAATTGGAAGAATGTTCCGTCTGATTATTCTTGCAATTCACCAATGGATTTGCTAAGATAAGAGTAAGAAATGAATAAAGCGCCCTGCAGTGTGCGTATATTGCTATATGTTTTGATCCAACATATCTTTTGAGGGAGCTCCTACTCTGATTATGGCATGCATGCCCTTCTTTTGGGGAAGCAAAAAATAATCAGGAGAGCACCCACCTGCTTCGGCGGGTTCAAAACAGTGGCATTACGGCATAGCGGGGTCTTTATTTTTTTGTGGAGGTATTTTATTGTTACATTGGTTTGCTTGTACTGAGTTGTTGATTGGGGGACAGGGTATTAAGAAGCTCACGGGTAGCACCGGTACTGTTTTAGATATTAATCCGAGTTGCCAGGTAGTATTGCCTGTGATCATTGGTAGCAGGTTTGTTTTTAGCCAGTGTTGTAGTGAATAATATATCAAAACACTAACCTTTTGGGGTTAGTGTTTTTTCACGCATATAGAGTTAAAGTATTTAGGTATTCAAAATACATGGTATTTTACACTCAAAACCTGTTGCCTAGAGCTTACTTAATCTCATATAATAGAAAAGAATGTAAAGGAGCGATACATAATGAATCAATTGGAAATGTTAACTAATTCAGAGTTGCAAGAGCATTATTCTACGTTATCCCATAATTACGAAAAGTTCCAGGCGCAAAAACTCAAACTAGATATGTCACGGGGTAAACCCTGTCCGGCTCAATTGGATCTCTCTACCGGGCTTATTGATTGTCTTAGTCAAAGTGATTACAAGGCGCTTGATGGTACTGATTGTCGGAATTATGGTGGATTGGATGGTATTCCCGAAGCTAAGGAACTTTTTGCTTGGATTTTGGAAGCTAGGCCTCAAGATATTATTATTGGAGGAAATTCCAGTCTGGTCCTCATGCACGATCTAATTGCCAGAGCTATGCTCCACGGGTTACCGGGAAGTGAAATGCCCTGGGGAAAATTGGAGAAAGTGAAATTTTTATGTCCTAGTCCCGGATATGACCGACATTTTGCCATTTGCGAATACTTCGGAATTGAAATGATTACTATCGACTATCAGGAAGACGGTCCGAATATGGCTCAAGTGGAACAACTTGTAGCTGCAGATTCCAGCATTAAGGGTATTTGGTGTGTACCCAAGTACAGTAATCCCACTGGTATTACATATTCTGATGCTGTGGTAAAACGGTTGGCAACAATGTCCACTAAAGCGACTGATTTCCGGATTTTTTGGGATAATGCCTATGCAGTGCATCATCTAACCAGTACCCCGGACAGGCTACTGAACATTTTAGAGACCTGTAATAACGCAGGCCATCCTGATCGTGTTTTTTTATTTAGTTCCACTTCAAAGATCAGTTTAGCCGGCTCTGGCATTGCCATACTGGCCAGTAGTGAGACCAATATTACTTGGCTTAAGAAACAAATGATGTTTCAGACTATTGGGCCTGATAAATTAAATCAACTTAGGCATGTCCGTTTCTTTAGGAATCAATCAGGAATTGAAGACCATATGCGAAAGCAGGCGGCTATCATCACACCGAAATTCAATGTGGTATTGGAGATTTTAGAATCTAAGTTAGGAGGTAAAAATCTTGCTTCCTGGAGTAAACCCCAGGGTGGTTATTTTATCAGTCTAAACACGCTACCTGGGTGCGCTCAGAAAGTCGTAAGCAGAGCTTCTGCTGCTGGAGTTGTGCTTACCTCTGCTGGAGCCACCTATCCATATGGCAAGGATCCGGATGACAAAAACATTCGATTATCTCCCACTTTCCCATCGTTAGCAGAGTTAAAGCTAGCCATGGAATTAGTTGCCCTTTGTGTTGAGTTGGTCAGTGCGGAACAAGAAGTGGCAAAACGGAATCTTTAAAAATAACAGATGAAGGAGTCGCTAAAACAGCGACTCCTTCATCTGTATATTGTAAATGCTAGACTTTAAATTACAACTTTTTGTGTATAAGGTATTACTCAAATCAAATTCTTGTGTAGATGTTGATTAAATATCTGGGGAGAGGGCATTATTTTCATCAGGCAGAATTTGGGGGAAGAGGTATCGAAGATAAATGTAAAGAGTTTGCTTTATTTTAGTTATAGATTTTAGATGAAATTCATGCCCTAAAATCTAATGCCCAGATGTCTCTGCTTCAAGCAGTAGAAAATGGTACATTCATTTTAATTGGGGCAACCAATTCTTATATACACGGCATTCAGCGGAGAGAAAGTCGTCTGAGACAACTGCTAAGTTCGTTAAAGCCAATATTGCAGCTGGTGTGTCGAGGATCTTTTTTGCTACATGATGTGCTATCATGATTTTATAAACTTCGTTTGCCTATTTTGAAAAAATCCAGATACTTCGGTCGAGTTTATTAAGGCAAGATTGTCTAATGTCAAAGTAATGGATTTTACGCGAATTAATTTTACCCCCAACGCAGCGTGTTATTAGAAGCATTAACCAGAATAGTAAAGGCGCTATAGTTTAAAACTGCTAGAAACGACTAAAAAATTCTAAAAAATAATGATTGACAATGACATTAAATGGTGATATATTTATAAAAATTACATATTTAAAGCTGATCAGAGAACTGAAGGCTGAAGATTTTTTTGCGAATAGGCGAAAAAATTCTTCGGCCTTTTTACGTTTCTCAAGAAGTCAATTGTGATGTGTTCTCGGTTATTAACGAACTTATTGGAGGAGATTTTATTATGGCTTTACCTGAAAATTTACGTTTTGATACTTTGTCAGTTCATGGGGGTCAAGAACCTGATCCAACGACTGGATCGCGGGCCGTTCCTATTTACCAAACAACATCATATAATTTCCGGGACAGTGAGCATGGTGCCAATCTCTTTTCTCTGAAAGAAGCGGGCAATATATACACTCGGATTATGAATCCTACGACTGATGTCTTTGAAAAAAGAATTGCAGCCTTAGAAGGTGGCGTCGCTGCCTTGGCCTTTGCTTCTGGACATGCAGCCATTAGTGCGGCGATTTTAGATATTGCTGGTGCTGGGGATGAAATTGTCAGCTCAGCCAGCTTGTATGGTGGAACTTACAATTTGTTTAGCTATACCTTGCCTCGTTTAGGTATTAACGTGAAACTCGTCGATCCTAGCGATCCAGAAAATTTCCGGCTTGCTATTACTGAAAAAACCAAAGCCCTCTATGCAGAAACGATCGGAAATCCGAAAATTGATATACTTGATATTGAGAAAGTAGCTAAAATAGCTCATGAACACGGAATACCGCTGATTGTTGATAATACCTTCGCTACTCCGTACTTGCTTCGCCCTATTGAGTTTGGTGCAGATATTGTTATTCATTCTGCTACCAAATTTATCGGTGGTCATGGTAGCTCCATGGGGGGCGTGGTTGTAGACAGTGGGAATTTCGATTGGGCAAACGGTAAGTTTCCCTCATTAACCGAACCAGACCCTAGTTACAACGGCTTGGTGTATACTGAGGCATTGGGGAAATTAGCTTATATTATACGCCTGCGTATTCAGGTTTTACGAGATTTTGGGGCGTCAGTCAGTCCGTTTAATAGCTTCTTGTTCTTACAGGGATTAGAGACCTTGCATCTGCGCATGGCCCGTCATAGTGAAAATGGACTAGCAGTTGCTGAATATCTATCTCAGCATGAGCAAGTCAGTTGGGTCAGTTATCCAGGACTGGAAAATAGTGAGAATTACGAACTAGCCCAAAAATACTTACCTAAAGGGGCTGGTGCTATCCTGACCTTTGGTATTAAAGGTGGCCTCCAGGCAGGTAAAAAGTTCATTGATTCTTTAAAATTGTTTTCCATACTTGCGAATGTAGGAGATTCAAAATCCCTTGTTATTCATCCAGCTAGTACGACTCATTCCCAGTTGACTTCTGCGCAACGATTAGCTGCTGGTGCTCCTGATGACATGATTCGGTTGTCTATTGGGATTGAAGATGCAGCAGATGTTATTGAAGACCTTGCCCAGGCTTTAGCTATAGCTAAGTAAAGAACTATTGCCTCATGGGAAGTGTAATGCATTACATACATGTGTTAACAGGCTAAGAATAATACTCTTAGCCTTTCTTGTTGACTTGTAATTGCAATAGGGGCAAAAAAATTATTCAATCAAGGAAGAAGGGAATAATATATGAGTTCAGAGGAAATAAAGAAGCAAATTATTGAATACGCCAAGGGCATGGGAGCTAGTTTGGTTGGCTTTGCACCCATATCAAGGTGGAAAGAATTTAATGAAGTGCACCCTAGGTATCACCCGGATGCTATCTGGCCGGAGGCCAATACTGTAATAGTCTTAGGGATTCCAGTGTTACTGCCGATTTTAGAGACCACACCTTCGATTAATTACGTGGAACAATATGATACCTGCAATGTTATGTTGGATCAAATTGCTTATCGCATGGCAGTGTACTTGAATGATCTGGGACATGCATCTATTTTCTTGCCTCGTGACGGTTACGGAAATATTGAAATACTAATTGATAAACCAGTGGCTGCCTTTAGTCACGTGTATGCTGGTAAATATGCAGGCCTTGGAGCCATTGGCTATAATAACACTTTGTTAAATGAACAATATGGCCCAAGGGTACGGTATGTTTCTGTGTTTACTAAGTTAAGTCTTTCAGGAGATTCCTTGGTAGAAAAAGAACTTTGTAGTGGGTGCCGTGTATGTCAAAAACTTTGTCCTTCTCAAGCTTTTACAACTAAGGGCAAAGAAGTTATTGCCAATATGGATAAAGTGGCTTGTGCACGTTACCATGCAGAACTTAAAAATGAAAGTCGTTATCCTTGTGGTATCTGCATTAAGGTTTGCCATGTAGGCAAAGACCGTGAGCTTTATAACAGTACTAATATCAAGCTTTACTTAGAAGAAAAAGAAGCTATTCAGAAAAATCCGGATGATCCTCGATATCGGGGGTGGATTCATTGTCGAACCCATGGGTCAAAGGGCGAAAGAAAGGTTTAAATAAAAATATAAATGTACACCGTAGGGAAAAGATATCATATGCTACAAAAAACTTTAAGAGCGAAATCTGGTCTGGCAGAAATGCTGACTATATTTTATTGAGAGGTTATATATGAAATTAGTACAACAAATTGTACAAGAAAATCATGATTATATACTTGATTTGCGAAGATATTTCCGCATGCATCCTGAAATTGGCGGTCGTGAATATGAAACTCAAAAGAAGATAATAAGTGAGCTACAGGCTATTGGGCTGGCACCTCGGATTGCAGGTGGGACAGGTGTAGCCGTGGATATAAGGGGGGATTTTTCTGGGAAGACGGTAGGGATTAGGGCAGATATTGATGCATTGCCAATTGGGGATGAGAGCGACAAATCGTATCAATCAGTCAATGCAGGTTTATGTCACGCGTGCGGCCATGATGGACATATGGCGATGCTACTCGGAGTGGCGAAAACATTCGTTGATTTAAAGGGAAAGTTTTCTGGTAATGTACGGCTTTTGTTTCAACCGAATGAAGAACAGTTTCCGGGAGGGGCCGTAGGATTAATAGCAGATGGTGCCCTGGAGGGAGTAACTGCTATCATTGGTACACATTTGTGGCAACCATTACCTATCGGAAGTGTGGGTATTTCCTATGGGCGA
>Ga0316613_10001388_pt1 | contig 16585 bp, 15 predicted proteins | sample OWC_soil_day10_C_2_FD_207647 | JGI IMG/M metagenome (GOLD analysis project Ga0316613, IMG submission 207647) | Wetland soil microbial communities from Old Woman Creek delta, Ohio, United States - OWC_soil_day10_CT_b | ecosystem: Environmental > Terrestrial > Soil > Wetlands | place: USA: Ohio...
CAGCTCGCCGTCGCGGTCCAGACCGCGATCGATGCAGGCGAACATGGCTTCGGAGATGCGGTCGACCGCTGCCAGGCAGTCGTCATCCGGGCGGCGAGCCCGTTCGTTGTCGAGGGCGATGTCGGCGATCGAGCGACCGGTGGCGGCCGAAAGAGCCAGAAGCTCGGCGGCGGTGCCATAGCGCCAGGGCAGCGGCACTCTCCCCGCGTCCCCTTCCGTATCGCCCTCGCGCAACACGAAGCCGCCGCCGACCGAATACCAGACTTCGGACAGAAGCTCCTCGCCGTTCGCATCATGGGCGACAAAACGCATGGCGTTCGGGTGGCGCTCGAAAACGGCGACGCAGTCAAAAACGACATCGCGGTCAGGGTCGAAAGCAACCGCCCGGCCATCCGGGAGCGACAGGCACCGCGCCGCCACGATGCCGGCCAGCCTGTCATCGGCGAAATCGGGATCGATGTCATCCGGGCGGCAGCCGGCGAGACCGAGTATCAACGCCTTGTCGGTGGCGTGGCCCTTGCCCGTCCAGGCGAGCGATCCGAAGGCCGTCGCCGTGATACGGACCACCTCGGCCAGCCGCGGCTCCAGATGGCACATGAAGGCGAAGGCGGCGCGCATCGGGCCGACAGTATGCGAGGACGACGGACCGATACCGATCTTGAACAGTTCGCCGAAAGCAGCCGGCTGGCGGTCGTCGGCGCTGGCGGCCGGCACGATGTCGGAAGGCGAGAGCAAGGCCGACGGTCTCCTCCGGAAGAGCACCTTGTGATGCCCCTGGTATCCACGCCATATGGGATGGTTTGCCGCCGGCTGGCAAGAGCGACCAGAGGGGATGACATGACGGAGGATGAAAGCGCCTCGAGACCGACGATTGTCTGGTTCCGCGACGACCTGCGCCTTGCCGACCATCCGGCGCTCGACGCGGCGAACGCCTCCGGCCGGCCGGTGCTCTGCCTGTTCGTGCTGGAAGAAGGGACGGGGCGGCGGCCGCTCGGCGGAGCTGCCGGCTGGTGGCTCGACAAGAGCCTTGCCGCGCTCGACGCCGATCTTCGTCGGCTTGGCGGCCGGCTGGTGCTGCGGCGGGGCGATCCGCGCCGAATCCTTCCGGAGGTCGCGGCCAGCACCGACGCTGCTGCGCTGCACTTCAACCGTCGCTACGACCGCGCAGGAAGCGATATCGATGAGGCCGTAATGGCGGAGATGACCCGGCAAGGCGTCGCCGTTTCAAGCCATGCGGCCTGGCTGTTGTTCGAGCCCGGCGCCATCCGTACGAAGACGGGTACGCCTTTCCGCGTCTTCACGCCCTTCTGGAAGGCGCACCGGCCGCATCTCGCTCCACGCCCCGCGTTGCGCCGCCGTCCCGACTCGATGTCCTTCTTCGAAGGGCCAGCCGCCTGCGATCCGCTCGTCTCTTTTGGCCTGCATCCGACGCGGCCAGATTGGTCCGGCGGGCTGGCCGAGAGGTGGACGCCGGGCGAAGCTGGCGCCAGAGCCCGGCTGCTCGCCTTCCTCGACGGCGACCTTTCCCGTTATGCCGCCGAACGCGACGTTCCGGCAGCAGGCGCCTCGTCCTGCCTGTCGCCGCATCTCCGTTTCGGCGAAGTTGCAGTGGCGCGCGTTGCCCAGGAGGTGATGAAGGTCGCGGCCGGCGGCGAGCTCCCGGCCGATGCAAGCGAGAAGTTCCTCGCCGAGATCGGCTGGCGCGAGTTCGCCTGGCATCTGTTCTCCAGCTTCCCCGATCTCGCGACACACAACTTCCAGTCCGGCTTCGACCACTTTCTCTGGCGGGAGGACACCGCTGCCTTTCAAACCTGGACGGCCGGTCGCACCGGCTACCCCATCGTCGATGCCGGCCTGCGCGAACTCTGGCAAACCGGCTTCATGCACAACCGCGTCCGCATGATCGTCGCCTCTTTCCTGGTCAAGCACCTGCTGATCGATTGGCGGCAGGGCGAACAATGGTTCTGGGATACGCTGGTTGACGCCGACGCCGCTTCCAACCCGTTCGGATGGCAGTGGGTGGCTGGCACCGGCGCCGATGCTGCGCCCTATTTCCGCGTCTTCAATCCCATGGCGCAGGGTGCGAAGTTCGATCCTGACGGCGCCTACGTCCGCCGCTTCGTGCCGGAGATCGCCGGTCTGCCAGACAAATTCCTGCATCGGCCGTGGGAGGTGCCGCCGCTGCTGCGGCTATCTGCCGCCGCTTACCCCCCGCCGATCGTCGAACATGAGGAGGGGCGCAAGCGCGCCCTCGCCGCCTTCGCGGCACGTCGATAAACCATCGGGGGATCGGTTGCATTTCGTAAGGCGGAGCGGGCGACAAAGCGCTTGGCCTGGGATATAGACGGTGCTCATGTCGATGATCACCAGCACCTCCGCGCTCGCTGATGCCTGCGCCCATCTCGCCCGTTTCGACTTTGTCACCGTCGATACCGAATTCATGAGGGAAAGCACCTTCTGGCCGAAGCTGTGCGTCGTGCAGCTCGCCAGTCCCGAACAGGTGTTCGTGGTCGACGCGCTGGCGCCCGGCCTCGATCTTGCGCCTTTCTTCGAGTTGATGCGCAATCCCAAGGTCTTGAAGGTGTTCCACGCTGCCCGGCAGGACATCGAGATCGTCTGGCACCTCGGTGGTTTCCTGCCGACACCGCTGTTTGACACGCAGGTGGCGGCGATGGTCTGCGGCTTTGGCGATTCCATCTCCTACGACCAGCTGGTGGCCCGGATCACCGGCGTCGTGCTCGACAAATCAAACCGCTTCACCGATTGGTCGCGCCGGCCACTGACCCCGAGCCAGGTCGACTACGCCGAGGCCGACGTCACCCATCTGCGCGATGTCTACCGCCATCTCGAGGACAGCCTCGCCAAGGCCGGCCGCGCTGACTGGGTGGACGAGGAAATGAAGGTGCTCACGTCTGAGACCACCTATCATACCGAGCCCGACGAGGCGTGGCAGCGGCTCAAGATGCGCGTCAAGAAGCCGCGTGAGCTGATCATCCTGAAGGAGGTCGCCGCCTGGCGCGAACGCGAAGCCCAGTCCCGCGATGTGCCGCGTTCGCGGGTCATCAAGGACGACTGCATTTACGAGGTCGCCACGCAGGCGCCGACAACTGTCGAAGCGCTCGGCCAGTTGCGCACCATCCCCAAGGGGTGGGAACGCTCCCGCTCAGGCGAGGAAATCCTCGCTGCCGTGCAACGCGCCCTCGACGCGCCCAAAGAAGACTGGCCGAAGCTGCCGCGCCATCGCCAGCTTCCCGAGGGCACCGGTGCTGCGGTCGACCTGATGAAGGTCCTCCTCAAGCTGGTGTCCGAGGCCGAGGGCGTTGCCGCCAAGGTGATTGCCACCACCGACGACCTTGAGGACATCGCCGTCTCCGACGAGGCCGATGTGCCGGCCATGCACGGCTGGCGGCGGGAGATGTTCGGCGAGTTGGCCCTCAAGCTGAAGCGCGGCCGGCTGGCCATCACCTTCGACGGCAAGAAGATCATCGCCATCGAGCAGTGACGCTTCGCCGCTTGCAGATCGCCCCAGGCAGACGGGACGCAGCCTGGGGATTCTTCTCCTGGGGCATTTCCGGTGAAAACGGGTTCACCGGAAATGCTTTGTCTCTACCCCTCGACGCGGATCACGCCATCCTTGAGGCCGCCGACTTTGGCGAGCTGGGTGAGACGTTTGACCAGACGGTCGCCTGACAGATCGCCGAGGTCGGCCGGAAGATGGAGCACCAGTTGGTCTCCCTCCATCGATAGCCGGGTGCGCGGCAACACGTCGGGCATCGAGGCACTGACGAGATAGGCGACGCGCATCACGGCGCCCAGCGTCCGCGCCCGTTCCTTGAGACGGGTCGATGCCAGCTCGCGGATGCGCGGGGACACGGCGTCATCGATGAGGCCGACGTGCCGGTAGAAGACGGCGAGCGCCAGATAGGCGCGCCCCGGATGATCGATACCGACGAAGGCGGCGTTGGAGAGGATGCCCAGACTCTGCTCGCCGCGATAGTCTGGATGGGCGCGCCAACCGATGTCGGAGACCAGGCAGGCCGCCGCCCGCATGCGCTTTTCGTCCTCCGTCTCCTCGATGCCGAGCAGCGTGAAGGCGGCTGCCGACCAGGCGACCACTTCCTTGGCATGGCGCGGCGAACGCGAGCGCACCCAATTGAGTTCCGACGCCGCCTCGATCAGCGGGTCCTTGGCGCGCTCGTCGGCGGAAAGGCGCTCGTAGAGATAGCCTTCGCGCACACCGAGGGCGGAAATCACCACGTGCGACGGGCGGATCGCCCGGATCACCTGCTCCAGCACCAGGGCGCCGTATGGCAGCAACCCCCGGCGGGAGCGCGACACCACCTCGATCTGGTCGATGCTGTCGGGATCGCGACGGGCAACCACCCGGGCGAATTCCAGCGCTTCCTCGGCCCGGATCGAGTAGTTGTGCATCACGTGCAGCGGATAGCCGGTCTCGTACATGTGGAGAAGGGCGAGCGAGCGCCAGGTGCCGCCGACCGCGAAAAAGGGCAGCCCGGCGCAGGGCATCTGCACGATGGCCGGTTCCAGCGCGTCGGCAACGATCTTCTCGGCCTTGCGGATGGAGCCCTCGGAAGCCTCCCACAGACGGATGCCGCCAAGCGGATAGGTGCGACCGGTCCCGACGGCGCCATTCTCGACGCGGATGAGTTCCAGGCTGCCACCACCGAGATCGCCGACGATGCCTTCCGACCTGTTCATGCCGGACATCACACCCAATGCCGACAGCCGCGCTTCATCGGCGCCCGACAGCAGGTTGACCTTGACGCCGCATATCCGCTCGACAGCTTCCAGGAATTCCGGGCCATTCGCCGCGTCGCGGGCGGCGGCAGTGGCAAGAATATAGAGCTCCACCGAACCACTCTGCTCGGCCAGGAGCTTGAATCGACGAATGGCGCCGAGCGCTTGATCCACCGAGTCCTGGTTCATTCGACCGGTCGCGGCGAGGCCCTTGCCGAGACCTGCCAGCATCTTTTCGTTGAACAGCATGGTCGGCGCCCGCGACAGGCGCTCATAAACGACGAGGCGGACGGAGTTGGAGCCAATGTCGATGACCGATACCGGGCCATGGCCGGGCAGTCGCCCGGGGGCCTCGCATCGACAGGTGCTCTTAGTTCCGTCCGGCAATAGATTTGGGTGCGTCTGTTTCAAGCGAGTGTCCACGTCCCGATAGAGATGGATGGGTCATGAAGTAGCGATGGGCGTTGAAAGGTTCCTCGCCCGGCTCCGGCACGATGCGTTCGTGGCTTCCGTCGGACAGCAGGCGCCAGCTCTGCTGGTTGTCGCGGAGATTGGCCACCATGATCTGGTCGACGGCTTGGGCGTGCACGCTCTCCGTGGTCAGCGGCACCAGCACCTCGACGCGGCGGTCGAGGTTGCGCGGCATCAGGTCGGCAGAGCCGATGTAGACCGTGGCGCGCGGGTTGGGCAACGGTTGTCCGTTGCCGAAGCAGAAAATGCGGCTGTGTTCGAGGAAACGACCGACGATCGACTTGACGCGGATGTTGTCCGAAAAGCCGGGGATCTGCGGCCTGAGACAGCAGATGCCGCGCACCACGAGGTCGATCGATACACCGGCCTGGCTCGCCTCGTAGAGCGCGTCAATGATGTCGGCATCGACCAGCGAGTTCATCTTCATCCAGATCTGGCTCGGTCGACCGGCCCTGGCGTGTTCGATCTCCTGGCCGATGCAGTCGATAATCGTCCGTCTCAGCGTCAGCGGGCTCATGGCCAGCGCGTTGAGCGACTGCGGCTCGGCGTAGCCGGTGATGAAGTTGAAGATGCGCGCCACGTCCTGGGCGATGGTCTTGTTGGCCGTGAAATAGCTGAGGTCGGTGTAGATCCTGGCGGTAATCGGGTGATAGTTGCCGGTGCCGAGGTGGCAATAAGAGGTAAGCTGCTGCCCCTCGCGGCGCACCACCAGCGACATCTTGGCGTGGGTCTTCAGCTCGAAGAAGCCGAACACCACCTGTACGCCGGCCCGCTCGAGGTCGCGTGCCCAACGGATATTGGCTTCCTCGTCGAAGCGGGCCTTGAGCTCGACCAAGGCCGTCACCGACTTGCCGGCGTCGGCGGCTTCGATCAGCGCGCGGACGATCGGGCTGTCGTTGGACGTGCGGTAGAGCGTCTGCTTGATGGCGACCACCTCGGGATCGGCCGCCGCCTGGCGCAGGAACTGCACCACCACGTCGAAGGATTCGTAGGGGTGGTGGACGATCAGGTCCTTCTGGCGAATGGCGGCGAAGGCGTCTCCGGCGTGCTCGCGGATGCGTTCGGGGTAACGCGGCGCGTAGGGCTCGAACTTGAGATCAGGCCGTTCGACGCCGACCAATTGGCTGAGATCATTGAGGGCGAGCATCTCGTCGAGGAGTTGCACCTCGTCGGGCACGCAGCCGACCGCTTCGGTGACCAGCTGGCGCAACGCCAGCGGTGTCGAACGCTCGAACTCGGCCCGGATGACAAGACCCTTGCGGCGGCGCTTCAGCGCGCTCTCGAACAGGCGGACCAGATCCTCGGCCTCTTCTTCCACTTCGAGGTCGCTGTCGCGCAGAATGCGGAAGCTGCCCTGCCCGCGCACCGTGTAGCCGGGGAACAGGCGACCAATGAACATGGTCACCACCTGCTCCAGCAGGATGAAGCGCGTCACCCCCGGAGAAGCGCCGTCGTCGGGCAGGCGGACGAAGCGGTCGATCTTGGCCGCCATGCGGATGAGGGCCACCATGCTCTCGTTGCCGCGAATCCTGACGAGGTCGAGGACGATCGAGAAACCGAGATTGGGAATGAAGGGGAAAGGATGGGCCGGGTCGACGGCAAGCGGCGTCAGCACCGGAAAAACCGATGCCAGGAAGTAGTCCTCGAGCCAGACCTCGTCGCCTCCCTTGAGTTTATTGGGATCGACGAGGACGACGCCGGCCTTCTCGATCTCGCTGCGCAGGTCGCGCCAGCGGGCTTGCTGGGCATCGGCCAACCGGGCGGCCGCCTCGGAAATCACCGCCATCTGCTCGGACGGCGTCAGTCCGTCATCGGAGCGGGTGGTGACGCGCTCGCGCACCTGCCCCTTGATGCCGGCAAAGCGCACCATGAAGAATTCATCGAGATTACTGGCGGAGATCGACAGAAAACGCAGTCGCTCCAGCAGCGGATGACTGGCGTTCTCCGACTCCTCAAGTACGCGGCGATTGAATCCCAGCCAGGAGATCTCGCGGTTCACGAACCGCTCGGGCGATTCCATGGTCAGCGCTGGAGCGGATACGGCTTCCGCCTCAATCGTCTCGCTCACAGCAGCATCCGTCTCGCTCATCTCCACGACCTCGCGCATGCGGGGCAGGCACCCGGCTCCAGGCTGGACCGACCGCCAACCATCACTCTAGCCTACGGGTCAGATCCATGCACCAGCTATGTGACAGTTTGTCTACGGCCTCCGGTCCCGGCCAAAATCATGTGCCGGCAACGCATCCCGAGGTCATGTTTCGCTGTCGGGAGCTAGCACTTCGGCGGCAACCGCCCGGGTGATGCGGCGACCGCGAGCCAGCGATTCCCGGTCGAGCGCGTCAACCAGCGCGCAGGCGGCGGCACACGACCGCTCCATACGCAGCAGAATATAGTCGAGCACACCGGCGTCGACGGTGAGCTGGCGATCGGCGAGAAGCTTCACCATCACCTTTTCGAGCAGTTCGTCGTCGGGCGGCCCGAGGAAGGCCGGCTGAGCGGCGCGAAGACGTGACAGCAGGTCCGGAAGCGTCACGCCCCAGGCCGACGGCACAGCATGGGCGGTGATCAGCACCGAGGCGCCGCGGCCACGCGCCGCGTTGAGCAGGTGAAACAGTGCCTTCTCGTCGAGGGTGGGATCGTCGGCATCCTCGACCGCAACGGCACCGGTACCGACGAGCGCCGTCGGGTCGGCGGCCAAAAGGTCGGCCGCGGCGACGACGGAGGCACGGCTCTTGGTCGCCCAGATGTTGACGAGATGCGTCTTGCCCGAACCGTTCGGGCCGATCAACAGCACTACCGACGCCGGCCAGTCGGGCCAGGCGTCGATGAAGGCTGCCGCCTCGCGATTGCCTTCGCCGACCAGAAAATCCTCGCGGCTCATGGCCGCGTGATGCGGCATGGCGAGCGGCAGTTGGCGCGGTTTCATGCGGCTCATGGAGCAGCGTCCTCGGGTGGAATATTGGCGTCGCCGATCGCTGGATGAACGGCCTTGGCCGAATCAAGGCTGTAGAAGGAGCTTGCCCGGTACTGGGTGAAGACGAAGCGGACCAGCACGGCGACCGACGCGGCGGCCGGCACGGCGACCAGAAGGCCGACGAAGCCGAACAGCGAGCCGAAGGCAAACAGAGCGAACATCAGCCAGACCGGATGCAGACCGACCGATGAGCCAATCAGCTTGGGCTGAAGGACATTGCCCTCGATGAACTGACCGACGGCAAAGATGCCGGCGATGACGGAGATCCACGTCCAGTCCGGCCAGAACTGATAGAGTGCCACGCCAATGGCAAGGCCGCCGCCGACGATCGACCCCAGATAGGGAATGAAGCTGATGAGGCCGGCAACGAGGCCGATCAGCAAGCCGAAGGACAGGCCGGCGAGTGACAGCGATACGGCATAGAACAGGCCGAGCAACGCCGATACCGACACCTGCCCACGCACGAAATTGGCGACGCAGTCATTCATGTCCTGCGCCAGCTCCCGGATGGTCGTGCGGTGGTGGCGTGGCAAATTGTCGTCGATCGTCGCCACCATGCGGTCCCAGTCGAGCAGCATGTAGAAGGCGACCACCGGCGTCACCACCAACAGCGAAATGGCCGAGATCAGCGTCTGACCGCCGTTCCAGACCGACGACAGGAGCGCCGCCACGATCGAGGAGCCGTTGGAGAACAGCGCGCCGAGTGAACCGCGGATGTCGGTCGCCGAGATGCGCAGCGCCCGGAACAGGCGCGTGCCCGCCTCCTGGCTTAGCCAGCGTTGAGCGGCATCGAGGTAGGCCGGCATGTTGGCGACCAGCCCCTGGAGCTGGCTGCCCAGCACCGGCACGATGATCATCAGCGCCAACAGCGCCAGCAGAACAAACAGCACGAGGATCAGCGCGGTGGCGATCACCCGCGACAGACCGAGCCGCTCGAGGCGGTCAGCCACCGGATCGAGCAGGTAGGCGAGCGCCATGCCGGCGACGAAGGGCAGCAGGATCGAGGAGAAGACGTAAAGCAGCAGACCGAAGGCCAGCGCCGCGCCAGTCCAGAAGAGAATCGTGTTCCTAAACGTCACGCGCCACCCTCACCCTTGCATGAACGCAAGCCAACCTCTGACGTAGGCGGCGGCGGAGACCAGGGTCAAGGCCGCGACCAACCAGCCCATGATATCCACAACCGGGCCGAACTGCCATGCCAGCCCGAGATCGCCGAGCAACAAGGCGGCGTAGAGGATCTGCGCCACCGTGTTGGCCTTGGAGATCAACAGCGGCACGATCGGTACCGGCTTTGCGGCCAACCAGGACAGGATGACACCGCCGACGATCAGCACGTCACGGCTGACCACCAAGACGGCGAGCCACATCGGCGCGTGGCCGGTGGCCGCCAGCACCACAAAGAGGGACACCAGCAGCGCCTTGTCGGCCACCGGATCGAGCAGGCGGCCGAGTTCGCTCGCCTGTCCCGGCACGTGACGGGCGATCGCGCCATCGACGCCGTCGGAGATGCCGGCGGTGACGAAGACGGCGAAAGCCCAGCCAAAGGCGCCGTCGAGCAGCAACAAGACCACCACGGGAACGGCGATCAGACGGGCCAGCGTGATGAGGTTGGGTATTGTCAAAGGCATCCCCGATGGCAGGTTGTCCCGGTCATTTGAGCATCGCCGCCGAGCTTTCCAAGACCGACCTCCGGCCATGCCAGCGGTTTTCCCGGCACAAGAGGCCGGAAAAGCGCAGTTTGGACTTGTCATTTCCCGCCGTTTCGGCTTCTTGCCGGATATCGATTGCAGCGGAGGCGCGAGGCTCCATGACCACAAAGAACGGGCTCACCTATCGCGACGCGGGTGTCGACATCGACGCCGGAAATGCTCTCGTCGACCGCATCAAACCACTGGTCAAGGCGACGCGGCGAATCGGCGCCGACGCCGACATCGGCGGCTTCGGCGGCCTGTTCGACCTCGCCGCCTGCAAGTTCCGCGACCCTGTGCTGGTGGCCGCCAACGACGGCGTCGGCACCAAGCTCGCCGTCGCCATCGAGGCGGGCATCCACGGCTTCGTCGGCATCGACCTCGTGGCAATGAGCGTCAATGACCTCGTCGTGCAAGGCGCCGAGCCATTGTTCTTCCTTGACTATTTCGCCACCGGTCGCCTGTCCGTCGACACCGCGACCGAGGTGGTGGCCGGCATCGCCGAAGGCTGCAAGATGGCCGGCTGCGCGCTGATCGGCGGCGAGACGGCCGAGATGCCCGGCATGTACAAGGACGGCGATTATGACCTCGCCGGTTTTGCCGTCGGCGCCGTCGAGCGCGATGCGGTCCTGCCCCGCGACACTGTCCAGGCTGGCGACGTCATCCTCGGCATCGCCTCCTCGGGCGTCCATTCCAACGGCTTTTCGCTGGTCCGCAAGATCGTCGAACGCTCGGGGCTTTCCTATGCCGACCCCTCGCCCTTCTCGGAGGGCGAAACGCTCGGCGCGGCGCTGACCGTGCCGACCCGCATCTACGTAAAGCCAATCCTCGCCGCCCAGACGGAGACGGGCGCCATCAAGGCGCTCGCCCACATCACCGGCGGCGGCTTCGTCGACAACATTCCACGCGTGCTGCCGGCCGGACTGTCGGCGCGGATCGACCTTTCGGCCGTCAACGTGCCGAAGGTGTTCGGCTGGCTGGTCGAAATCGGCGGGCTCGACCAGGAGGAACTGGTGCGCACCTTCAACTGCGGTATCGGCATGGTCGCCGTGGTGGCGCCGGAGGATGCCGACCGTGTCGCCGCCGCGCTCTCGGAAGCCGGCGAGCGCGTCGTGCGTTTCGGCGAGATGGTCGCCGATCCGGACGGGCCGCGCACGCTGTTCGATGGGGAACTGGCGCTTTGAATGCCTGCTGGCGTTCCGGGCGACATTAGCGACCTCAAACGGGACCGGGGAAGATGGGCAAGCTCAAAGTCGGCATTCTGATTTCCGGTCGCGGCTCCAACATGGCGGCGCTGGTGGAAGCCGCGCAGGACCCCGCCTTCCCGGCCGAGGTGCGCTGCGTCCTCTCCAACCGGCCCGAGGCCGGCGGCCTCGATTTTGCCCGTGAACGGGGCATTCCGGCCGTGGCGGTCGACCACAAGGCCTATGCCGCCAAGGCTGAGTTCGAGGCGGCCGTGACCAACACCCTCCTCGCCCACGGGGTCGATTTCGTCTGCCTTGCCGGCTTCATGCGCATTGTCTCTCCTGTCTTCATCGAGCGCTGGCACAACCGCCTGATCAACATCCACCCGTCCCTGCTGCCGTCCTACAAGGGGCTTCACACCCACGAGCGGGCCCTCGCCGACGGCGTCAAGCTGACCGGCTGCACGGTCCATTTTGTGCGCGCCGAAATGGACGTTGGTCCGATCGTCGCCCAGGCGGCCGTGCCGGTGATGACCAGCGACACGCCGGACAGCCTCGCCGCCCGCGTGCTGACGGCCGAACACCGCCTCTATCCCCTCGCCGTCCGGCTGATCGCCGAGGGAAAGGCACGGGTCACGAGCGAGACGGTCGACATTGCACCAGACGCCGTTGACGAGACAGCACGGCTGTTTTCGGCGCGATAAGCGCCCTCAGAACAGGCTGCCCTGGGCCGGCGGCTCGTCATCCGGGGCTGAATCGGCTTTTTGTGGCGCCGATTCGGCGTCGGCGACGAGCGGCTCGGTAAGGGGCGCGATCAGCGCCTCGTCATCGCTCGCCACGCTATTCACCCGCTCGCTGACCGGAATCGCCTCCAGAAGATCGTCGGCCGCCGGCCGCAGCAGATGGGCGACGTCGCGCGGGCGACGATTGCCGCAGTCGAGCCACTCGTCCCAGTCCTTGGCATCGAGGATAACCGGCATGCGGTCATGGAGCGCGGCCATCAGCCGATTGGCCGACGTGGTGAGGATGGTGCCGGTGTCGATCTCGCTGCCATCGGGACCGAGCCAGGTTTCCGTGAGACCGGCGAAGGCCATGGTCGAGCCGTCACGAGGGCGGATATAGTAGGGCATCTTGACCGCCCCCATCCGCCGCCACTCATAGAAGCCTGAGGCGGGAACAAGGGAGCGGCGGTGACGCATTGCCGTCCGGAATGATGGCTTGTCGGCCGCCGTCTCCGAGCGGGCATTGAACAGCAACGATTGGGTCTTGGCGTCTTTCGTCCAGCCAGGAATGAGCCCCCAGCGCACCAGGCGAACGTACCGGACGCCATCGAGGCCGGCATCGACGGCGGTGATGGGCTGCGTCGGCGCGATGTTATAGCGCTGGCCGAAGTCGAGAAGACGCTCCGGATAGCGATCGTCGATGCGATACCCGAACATGTTCTGCATCGCCCTCAGCGACGGAATGAGCACAAATCGGCCGCACATGCATCGACTCCGAAACCAACGGGTTAGCCAGGACAGTGATATCCTTTTTCCCTGCGGGCAAACAAATGCCCGCGTAAGGTATTTGGCAACCTTGACCGCTGTATGTTTCCGAAAGTGAAATTCTCGGGGCGGGGGAAAAATTGGGCGGTACGGCAGGCACGGAAGAGCTCGTGAGACCGGAGACCGATTTTTCTCCGGACCGTCTTGCTGCTGCCAACATCCACCCAGATACGCGGCTCGCGACCGATTATCTCAACCATTTCAATGAAGTGGTCATGCTGATCGACATGCTGCCGATGATGCCGGACTGCGCGCCGGACGTCGTCGACTGGCAGCCGTGCTCATATGTCGACCATTTTCGCCTGTCGCATTTCAAGGAACGCGACCTCGCCATTGCTGCCTACGAGGCCTCGGAGCCGGATCGGCGGCGGGCGTTCGAGGACACCGTCGCCCGGATCGACGCCGCCATGACCAGCCTGCAACGCATGATCATCGACGCGCCCATGGACGCGCTGCCGATCGAGGCGCTGTCCGATCTTTCGGAAATGCGCATCAAGCCGCTGCTTGCCCACGCCATGGGATTGATCAACGGCGCGCCGGTGGCGGCTGCGGTCACCGAGGACACCGGCGACGCCCAGTCGGCCGTCGACGCGCTGTTCGGCTAACGCCATGCCCGTTTCTTCTCACGATCGCCGACCCCGCATCGGCGTCAGCGTCGGTGTCTGGCGCGGCGGCGATGTGCTGCTGGTGGAACGGTCGGGCGACCCGTCGGGTGGGCTTTGGAGCTTCCCGGGCGGTCATCTCGAGTGGGGTGAGAGCCTCGAAGATGCCGCGCGCCGCGAGGTATTGGAGGAGACCGGCCTCAGGATCACGCTTGTCGGCATCCCCATGGTCCACCAAGTGATTCTTTCGGGTCGCGACGGCGACACCTTTCGCCACTACGTGCTGATCGTCTTCGCGGCGACGGCAGCCGCCAACGCCGAGCCGGTGGCAGCCTCCGACGCGCTCGCGGCCCGCTTCGTTCGTCCCGAGCGGCTCGTCGATTTCAACCTGACGCCAAAGCTCGCCGCGTTCGTCGACCGCACACGGCAGCTCGTCGAAGGCTGAGGGCCGTCCTTGCCCCGCCCGGGCGGACGGTCCAGAATGCCGGCAAGGTTCGGTGCGACAGGGGGCGTTTCTTGCTGAAGGTATTGGCCGTGTTCGTGACGCTTGCCTCGGCGACGCCTCTTCTGGCCGCTGACGCCACGCCACCGCCCTATCAGGCCGACCTCCTGCGCCTTTCCGAAGTGCTCGGCGCGGCAGCCTATCTCGATGGCCTGTGCGGCGGGGCGGCGGCGGACGACTGGCGCGGCAAGATGGCCGCCCTCATCGACGCCCAGGGGCTCGACGGACCGGCGCGCCGGCCGTATGTGGAAGCCTTCAACCGTGGCCAGCGCACCTTCGCGGTCGCCCATCGGACTTGCACGGCAGCGGCGCGCGGCGTGCTCCAGCGCTACTTTGACGAGGGGGCTCGGCTCTCCGATCGCCTTGACCAGCGCTTCGGCCGAACCGGCGATTCGCCCGCCTCGTCCGTCCCCTGATGGTTACCCATTCGTTAACCGCGTTTCTTCAAACTCGTTAACGCTCTTTAACGGTTGGCGTTGCGTCGATGGAGAAGGATGATAGTGTGACGCCCGTGAATGATGCGGATCGGCGGCGGCCCAGCGTGCCTCCAACGATTCCCTAAGGTGCGGATGGGGTCCGATGTCGGATATGCGGGATGAACTGCTGGAGCCGGTCGAGGCTACGGTGGGCGACAATTTCAAGCATCGGGCCATGACTCACATGGAGCGCGCCTTTGACGACGCCGACGATGACGGCATACCCGTCGACGCCGTCGCCCACGCTGCCCTGTTCGCCGCAATAACGACACTCGTCGAGTGCTTCGGCGAGGAGAGTGTTGCGCGGCTCGTTGCCGAGCTTCCGGAGAAGATCTCGTCGGGCAGCTACACGTTGCTCCGGACTCTGCAGTAAGACGGGGCGGGCCGTCGCGCGAGGCCGGGGGAAGACATGCGGATTTCCATCGGAGCGCTCTTGTTCGCCGCGGCGACCGCGGCGGGCCTTTGGCTGTGGACTGCACCGATGGCGCTCGCCTTCGGAGTCCAATCCCCACCGGAAGAGGGCCGGTCGCCCGGCGACGGCGGTTTCGGCTTCAGCATCCCCGGCGGTGACGGATTCGGCGTTACGCCCGATGCCGAAGTGACGAGCCCGTCGGGCGAGGACGCGGCAAGCCCCCTCCCCAAGGTGAATTACGATCTCTCGACGCTGCCGCCGGCCGTCGCTGCCATGCGCGAAAAGATCATCGGGGCCGCCCGCTCCGGCGATGAGGCGCAGATGCGGGCGGTGATCGGCCTTTCCACTCCGCCGCCGGTGTTCTCTTCGACCGGCGAGGGCGACCCGATCGACATTCTGAAGGCAGCCTCCGGCGACACCGCCGGGCTCGAAGTGCTGGCCATCATGCTTGACGTGCTCGACACGGGATGGGTGGTGAAGGGCGAGGGTACGCCGCAGGTCCGCTACGTCTGGCCCTATTTTGCCGAGATTCCGCCCGACACCCTCGACCGCCGCCAACTCGTCGAGGCCTATCGCGTGCTGACGGCCGGCGATTTCGAGGAAATGCGGGCGATCGGCTCCTACGAGTTCTATCGGCTGGAGATCGGCGCGGATGGACGCTGGCTGCTGTTCATGGCCGGCGAATGACCCGGTCGGGATTGAGGATGCCCTCGGGATCGAGCGCGTCCTTCAGGCGGCCCATCAACTCAAGATCGAGCGGCGATTTCACGTCGGCAAGGAGATTGACCTTTAGCCGGCCGACGCCGTGCTCGGCGGCCACCGAGCCATCGTATTTGCGCACCACGCCATGCACGACGGCATTCATCTTGTCCCAGCGATCGAGGAAGGCCTGACGGTCGCCGCCTTCGGGCTGGCTGACGTTGAAGTGGATGTTGCCATCGCCCATGTGGCCGAAGGGCACCGGCCGGCAGCCAGGGAAAGCCGCCTGCACGGCGGTCATCGCCTCATCGAGGAAGGCCGGCAGATCACCGATCGGCACGGAGACGTCGTGCTTGATCGAGCCACCTTCGTGCTTCTGCACCTCGCTCATGCCGTGACGAAGTCGCCAGAAATCGTCGATCTGGGAGAGCGACTGCGCCACCGCCGCGTCGAGCACCTCGCCGGCCGCCATTGCGCCGTCGAGAACATCGAGGACGACCGCATTCGCCTCCGTGTCGGACAGACCTGAACTGACCTCGACGAGTACGTACCAAGGCGCCTGGGCTGCCGGCAGACGGGCGCCGGGCAGATGGCGCAGCGCGAATTGCATGGCAAGGCCGGACATCAACTCGAAGCCGGTCAGGCCGAAGCTCGCCGCCGCCTGGGCACGAGCGAACAGGTCGAGTGCGGCGGCCGGCGAAGCGACCGAGACGAAGGCGGCGGCCAGCCCGCGCGGACGGTGACGGAGCCGCAGTGCCGCTGCCGTGATGATGCCCAGCGTGCCCTCCGAACCGATAAACAATTGTTTCAGATCATAACCGGCATTGTCCTTTCCAAGCTGCCGGAGGCCGTTCCAGACACGGCCATCGGCAAGCACCACTTCGAGGCCAAGCACAAGGTTGCGCGCGTTGCCATAGGCGAGCACCGCGGTGCCGCCGGCATTGGTGGCGATGTTGCCGCCGATCTGACAGGAGCCGAGCGAAGCCAGCGTCAGCGGGAACATGCGGCCCGCCGCCTCCGCCGCCGCATGCACGGCGGCGAGCGGCATGCCAGCCTCGACGACCATGCTGTTGCCGAGGGGATCGAGCGAGCGAACCTTGTCAAGCCGTTCGAGAGAAACGACAATTTCCTGCTGCCCCGGTATCGGGATCTGTCCGCCGACCAGGCCGGTATTGCCACCCTGCGGCACGATGGGCGTCTTCGTCTGATGGGCAAGACGCAGGATGGCCGCGACTTCCGCCGTGTCGGCCGGCCGCAATACGAGCGGCGTTT
>Ga0316613_10001389_pt1 | contig 16571 bp, 19 predicted proteins | sample OWC_soil_day10_C_2_FD_207647 | JGI IMG/M metagenome (GOLD analysis project Ga0316613, IMG submission 207647) | Wetland soil microbial communities from Old Woman Creek delta, Ohio, United States - OWC_soil_day10_CT_b | ecosystem: Environmental > Terrestrial > Soil > Wetlands | place: USA: Ohio...
TGCGGCCGGTGCTGGTCGCGCAGGTCGCATTCGCGGAATGGACGGCGGGTGGGCTGCTGCGACAAGCGTCGTTCCAGGGCCTGCGCGAAGACAAGGATGCGCGCTCGGTCAAGCGCGAGCGAGTGCGGAAGATCGACGGCGCCGATGCACCGATGCTCAAGGTCACTCATCCGGAGCGCGTCGTCTACAGCCGGCCGCGGACGACCAAGCTCGAAGTGGTGCGCTACTACGAACGCGTCGCCGAGGCGATGCTGCCGCACCTTCGCAGTCGTCCGCTGTCGGTGGTGCGCTGTCCGCAAGGCGTGACAAAGCACTGTTTCTTCCAAAAGCACATCGACGTGAAACTGCCGTCGGGCGTGCGACCGATTGCGATCCGCACGAGCAGTGGCGTCGAGGATTACTTTGCCGTGGAATCGGCCGAGGCGATTGCCGCACTTGCCCAGTACGGAAGCATCGAGTTTCATACCTGGGGCTCGACCGCGGATCGGCTCGAGCGCGCCGATCGCGTGACTTTCGATCTCGACCCGGACCCGGACGTGCCGTGGCCGCGGCTGATCGAGGCGGCGCTGCTGACCCGCGGCCTGATCGAGGAGCTCGGGCTGACGGGTTTCCTGAAGACCACCGGCGGCAAGGGTCTGCACGTCGTCGCACCGCTACAGTCCAATCGTGACTGGGAGACGATCAAAGCGTTCGCACAGGCGGTTGCGCAACGGTTGGAAGCCGTCGCTCCGGAGCGCTTCACTTCGAGCCTGTCGAAGGCACGCCGCACCGACCGCATCTTCATCGACTACCTCCGCAATGGACGCGGCGCCACGGCGGTCAGCGCGTACTCGCTGCGCGCACGCGAAGGAGCTCCGGTGTCGATGCCGGTGCCGTGGGAGGCGTTGTCGCCGCGTCGCGACCTGCGCGCCGAGGCTTTCAATCTGCGCAACCTGCACGAACACCTCGAATGGTCGCAACATGCCTGGGCGGGTTACGAAACGTCACGCGCGACACTGACGCTGAAGCATCTGCGCAAGATCGGCGTCAAGGCATGAGTCGCTTCACGTCGGTTTGACCGCCTGGCGCTTGCCCTTCGGCGTATCGCTGCCGTCAAGGCGGATCACGCTCACCTCGCCGTTGCTTTCCATCACCGCGCGCTTCACCTGGGCAAGATCGTCAACACCCTTTTCGCGCAACTTGCCCATCAGGTCCTCGGGAGAGAGCAGTTCGCGCCGCAGGTTGCCACGATGCATCTGGCCGTGATGAACCAGAAGCAGAGGTGGCGGCTCAAATAACCGGGCAAGTCGCGGCGACCGGTACGCCGCCCAGTCGAGCAGGGCGTTCCAGAAAACGATGGTCGCGACCAGAATGAAGCCGTCCGTGATCGAACGGTATTCACCGGCCATCGCGTTCTGCGATGCGTCGGCGATCAGCACGATGACGAGCACGTCGGCGATGCCGACGGCGCCGATTTCACGGCGCAAGACCAGGCGAAAGATCCCGAAGAGGAACCAGAAGACCGCGGTACCGCGGATCACGATCTCGATCGGCGAGACCGTCAAACCGAACAACTCGGACCAGTTCACCGGCCAGGAGCCCACGGTCGCAGTCGCCGGTGACCGTGGCGGTCCCTCGCGGTCACGAGCTCGGGCCGGTGGAAGTGCCCAGGCCCGAGACGTTGTCTCGGGGTTGGCTGTCGCGCAGCGTCGAGTCGTTCATGGTGTCTGCTGTCGGGCTGGACGCCACGGCGTAGGGGCTGGTTGACTGCAGGCGCTGACGGCGGTGGCTGGCAAGCCAGCGCGATGCGGCATAGGCCGCGCCGCCGAGTGCTGCAGCCTTGATGATCAATGGCAGGGGCATGGTGTTTTCCTCTTCAGATGATTAGTTCTGACAAGGCAAGCCGTGTACCGACATGTGACAGGTCGAAAGCCTCATGCGGTGGCACGGAGCTGAACCGCGACAGCCTCGGGCGGCGGGCTCGCCGCAACGGGTTCACCGGTCGCCGCCGGGGCCAGCGGTACATCGCGAATCGTGTGCTCGGTGTAGTGCAGCCTGGTCGTGTCGAAACCCTGTTGTTCGGCGCGGGTGATGAATGTCGCCAGTGTGGGACCCGGCAGGCTGGACGTACGGCTCAGCAACCAGAGATGGCGTCGGTCCGGTGTGCCGACCAGTGCGGCGCTGTAGTCATCGGCAAGATCGACGACCCAGTAGTCGGCCCACACGAACGGCAACACGTCGAGCAGGGAGGGGGCGAAAGAAATCTGCAGCTTCGCATTCGTCCGGGCCTCAGCCACGCGAGCTCGGCCGATTGCCGCCTTGAGGCGGCCGTTGGTGCGCTGGCAGCGGTTTACGACGCGCAACCCGTCGGCAGTGACTTCGTAATACGCGGTGACGTCGCGCTCGCAGTGTCGCTCCGACGAGATCGGCAGTCGCGCCACCTCGAACCATTGCCCTGCGAAGCGACCGAGGTCGACGTACGGTACGGTCTCAACGGCCTTCTTTGGTCGGCCCGAAGAAAGTCCGGCTGCGAACGCCACCACCGCGGCGATGCCACGGCTGATCAGCAGGTTCACCACCGGATTCGTCACGCGGCTCCAGGAGGAATACGGTCTCAGGGAACGCGGCTGCCTGCCGGCACGCGGAATGAGGAGAACGGCGGCGGCAACGAGACCTGCTACGCCGAAGCCAGCAACCCATGGCAGGCGGTCACTCCAGCGCCGCTTCAACGTCGACACGGCAAGGCTGACGTGGTCATCAGCGCGGGTCACCTCGGCCTCGGCCTGTGCGACCTGCCTGTCGAGGTCGTCGAGAAGGGGGATCAACTGGGGCTCCTTGCCCGCCAGCGGAAGGCGTCGACCAGTGCACGTCTTGAGGCGCTGAAGGACAGCCTATCCACCGATGCGTGAACTCGCCGCAGCAGCAGCGCCGCGGCGACACCATGGGCCGCGATGACAATCAGCGCACCGAGCCACCACGGCGCGCCCGCCGCAACGGCGGCATAGACCAGGGAAGCAGCAAGCACGAGCCAGGCGGTGATCGCCAGCAGTGCCGCTGTGATCGCCATGGCTCCCATGTACGCGGCCGTCCACGCAGCCCGCTTGAACTCTGCCTCGAACAACTGCAGCCGAGCACCGGCCGCATCGGAAAGTGCACCAACGAGCCGGCCCTCCGCTCCATGCATGGAAGGCCGGCTTGTTGCGGTGGTGGCAGCGGTAGGCTGGTCCACGTCAGCGCATGATCCGGCCGATCAGCAGGCCGGCGAGTACCGCGAGGCCGACTACGGCCAGCGGGCGCTCGCGCACCTGGTCGCGCATCGAGGCCATCCACTCGTCCTGCATCGTCGACAGGTCATCGAGCCTGGAGCCGACGGCCTCGGTGGCGCGCTCGGCGGCGGTACGTACCTGGTCAATGGCCGGGCCTGCACGCTCGGCAACACGATCGACAGCCTGGTGCGCGCTGCGGGAAAGACGATCGACCGAGCCTTGCATGCGCTCGGCGGCTTCTACGGTGTGGTTCATTGTGAATCTCCGTTGGATCTGAAACGTGCGTTGGATGGTCCGGCGCGGTTCCGCGCCGGGACCCGTGAGGCGTGCGTGTAACGATCAGCGAACCGCGCCGCGACGGAACAGGTTCACGATGGCGAGCAGGATGATGGCGCCGACCAGCGAAACGATCAGGGCACCGATACTGAAGGCGTCTTGGTTGATCGAGGGAAAGCCGAGCAGCGGCGAGATCAGCCAGCCTCCGAGCGCCGCGCCGACGATGCCGACGACGACATTGAGCAGCACACCTTGCTGCGCGTCCGTGCGCATGATCAAGCTTGCGATCCAGCCGATCACGCCTCCCACTACGAGCCAAATGATGAAGTTGATCATTGGGGGTCCTCACTTTTGAAATGTTGAAATGGAAACCGAACTTCCCCGCGACGGTTCGCGGCAAGGCGGACACAGCAATCGCCGTGCCGTGGCGCGCGCCCCGCGTTCCGGGAGCGCACCTGGCATGGACCTTGCGTAGTCCTCTGTCGCACCACCCAACAAGCGACGAGGAGCCCAAGATGAACAGGCGAGAGAGCAAGCAAATCCGTCCGGTCATGTTCGTGCTGCGCAAGCTGCATCGCGGATGCTGGGTCGTTGCGTGCGACGGCCGCTGGATCGCCGGTGCGGTGCTCAGTTCGCTGCCTGCTGCGGCCGCCTATGCGGGAGAGATCGCGGCGGCGTCGGGCTGGCAGAACTTCCTCGTCAGCGTTGTTTCGCGCTAGCCCAAAGTCATCTCTCATTGATCGCTCGGAGCGACATCCGCTCCGAGCACCTTGCCCAGATAATTCACGGCCGCTGCGTGTTGCTCGCGCGAAGCGCTGGCGATGCAGTCGCTCGGCACGCGCAGCGAATAGCCGCGGACGTAGGCGTCCATCGCGGTAAAAAGCACACACCATTCGCTCGAAACACCGGCGATCACGAGTTCGCGCGCCTTCAATTGCTGCAGCAGAACTTGCAGCGGGCTCTCGTAGAACGCTGAGTGACGCGGCTTGACGACAGTGATGTCATTTCGTGCCGGCGCAAGCAGCTCGGCGATCTCGGCGGCCTCGCCGCCGCTCCTCCGGCACTGCTGGAGCAGAGTGTGGAAGTCGGAGCGCCAGACTCCGTAGTTGTCGTTCGCGTAAATCGCCTGCACGCCGGTGCGCGACAGTCGCTGCTTGAGGCGCGCCGTGCAGCGCGCGGCGGCGAGTGCGGGCCGGCGCAACTGGTCCGCGCCCGCGTGCGTGAGTGGATTTATCCAGTCAACCAGCAGAAGCACCTGGGCGCTTACAGACGGAGCGCCGTCAAAGCTTGGTTGTGCGGGTGCGGTGGTTGCCAAAGCCGTGCGATCGGAGGGGTGAAGTTCTTACACACCGCTCGAGGCTGCAGGGTGAAAATTCCAGTCGTAGCCCCCTTGAGGTACAAGATCGGAAGCATTTTCCGTGCTCGGTCTGATATCGTTTTCCGTCCAAAGGTGCCCGCCCCGAGGCGAGGCACGAAGCAAGAATTGCGGCGCGAGGGAGGTAGTCCATGGGTCATGCGTTGATCGTCGATGACGACACTGACGCGGCCGAAATGCTGGCCGAACTGGCTGTAAGCCAGGGCTTTACCGCAGCGACCGCGCGGACGATGCGCGAAGCCAAGCGTCAGCTCGTCATGAATGCGCCCGACGTCGTGTTCCTCGACCTGATGCTGCCGGACGGCAAGGGCACGGAGCTGTTCGAGGACAAGTCGGCATTGGGTAACACCGAAGTGGTGCTTATTACCGGCCACGCGAGCCTCGAAACGTCGATCGAGGCATTGCGGCTGGGAGCAGCCGATTACCTGATCAAGCCGGTGACGCCGTCGCAGGTGACCAGCGTGCTGAGCCGCGTGATGCGTCCGGCCGAACTGCAGGCAGAAATTACCGACCTGCAGGAGGAGATGGATCGAACCGGCCGATTTGGCGAATTGTGGGGCACGTCCGAGGCCATGCGCCGCGTCTATGAGCAGGTCTCGCGAGTTGCCGGGACTGCGGTCACGGTGCTGATCGAAGGCGAGAGCGGCACCGGCAAGGAACTGGTGGCGCGCTCGATCCACCAGCTGAGCCGTCGTCGCAGCCGTCCGTTCCTCGCAATCAACTGCGGCGCGATCTCGCCGCACCTGATGGAAAGCGAGATCTTCGGCCACGAGAAAGGCAGCTTCACCGGCGCCACTCGCCAGCATCAGGGGTTCTTCGAGCGGGCGCACGGGGGCACGCTGTTCCTCGACGAGATCACCGAGATGCCACTGGACTTGCAGGTCAAGCTGTTGCGCGTTCTCGAAACCGGTACCTTCAATCGCGTCGGATCGACCGATATGCAGACCACCGACGTGCGCGTGATCGCCGCGACCAACCGCATTCCGGACAAGGCGGTCGCGGACGGCAAGCTGCGCGAAGACCTGCTGTACCGCCTGAACGTCTTTCCGCTGCGGTTGCCGCCGTTGCGTGATCGCCGCGATGACGTCCAGCTGCTGGCCGACCACTTCCTGCGCGAGATCTGCGAGACCGAGGGGCAGGTGAAGCGCTTTTCGCCGGCGGCCTACGCGGCGCTGCAGGCGCATGACTGGCCCGGCAACGTGCGCGAACTGCGCAATGTCGTGCAGCGCGCCTATGTGATGGCGCGCGATTCGGTGATCACCGACGGCTGGCTGGAACTGGGATCGGCGAAGACCGCGCGAGAGGACGATGTGCCGCTGGTGTCGATTTCCATCGGCACGTCGATCGCCGAAGCTGAGCGCGCGCTGATCCTCGCCACGCTCGAGCACTACGAGGGCCAGAAGGAGCGCACCGCCGCCGTACTCGGTGTGAGCTTGAAGACCCTGTACAACCGACTGAAGGAATACTCGGTGGACCTTCCACCATCGAACGGCAACGGCGGAACGCACGCCTCGCCGCGAATGGCTCCTCCAGTGTCCTGACCACGATCCGGCCGCGGCTTTCTCGCGGCTGCTCGTCCTCCCGGGAATGCAGATTGCCGGTGAAGTGCACTGGCGCCGTTGAGCGCCATGTCATCTGCCGTGTCTGCGGTGGATCCCGACACGTTTCCACGTTTAAGCATGGGAGGAGTCATGAAATCGATGCATCAACGATCAGTTCTTGCCACATTGCTGTCCGGTGCGGCCGTGCTCGCGTTCGCGGGGTGTTCCCCGGGCGAACGCCAGCAGGTCAGCGACGACGCGAGCCGCGCGGCACAGACCGCACGCAATGAGACGTCGCAGGCGGTCAAGAACACCGGGAAGGCCGTCGACGACGCGTCCGTCACAGCCAAGGTCAAGTCCACACTGCTGGCAGATAACCAGGTCAGCGGCATGAAGATCGACGTCGACACCAGCAATGGCGTCGTGACGCTGAATGGCAGCGTCAGCACGGCGGCCGAGCGGGCGCGCGCCGAGCAGCTGGCTCGGGACATCGAAGGCGTGCGCTCCGTCAGGAACTATCTGTCTGCACCCTGAGGCATGGATGGAAAAGGAAAACTCGATGAAACCGAAGAGTGATCGCAAGCCGGGGGAAACCCCGGACAAGGTGCAGGGCGAGGGCAACTACGAGGCGGCGCGTCGCTACAACGATGCGGCGCGCGAACACGCCAAGTCGGCCGACGTCGAGGAAGAAGCGCGTGATGCGCAGCCGACGGACGAACGCGAGGAACGCGAGTTACAGGACGCCGAAGACGCCGGGCGCGCCCGCGCGCTTGAGGAGGATCCGCTGCTCGACGACCCGGAGCGGATCGAACACGACCCTGGGAAAGGGCGCTGATAGCTGATGGAGAGCGACCGGGCGATCATTGATCGTCGCCCGGTCGACTCGTTCCAGTCGCACGGACGCGGCTCCTTCAGGTCGGGCGAGATTCGGGCGGACCGGTCGGTCCGTACACCAGAGCCTCGAGTTCATCCGCGCCACCCACAATCTGACCGTTCAGGAACACCAGCGGTACCGTCGTGCGTTCGGACAGCGCTCCCAACACGCGGCCGCGGACATCTGCATCCAACGGGATCTCCACATAGGGAAATCCGGCTTGCTCGAGCAACTCGCGGGCACGTGCGCAGTGCTGGCAGCCCTCGCGGGAAAACATCACCACCTGATCCGGTGGCAGCGCTTCGGGATCGATCGCACGCAGCATCGTGTCTGCGTCTGACACCGTGTACGGGTCGCCGTCCTCCTCGGGTTCGACAAAGCAGCGTTCGATTCGACCGTCGTTCACCAGCATCGAATAGCGCTGCGAGCGTCGACCAAAGCCGGCGTCGCTACGGTCCACCAGCAGGCCGAGGGCGGCCGAGAACTCGCCGTTGCCATCGGCGAGCATCGTGACGTACTGCGCTCCCTCTTCCCTGGCCCATGCTTCCATCACGTAACTGTCGTTCACCGACGTACAGATGATCTCGTCTACGCCGCGTGCAAGGAACACCGGCGCGAGCTCTTCATATCGCGGCAGATGCTGGCTCGAGCAGGTCGGTGTGAACGCGCCCGGCAGTCCGAACACGATGACGCGGCGCCTGGAAAAGAGCTGATCGCTCTCGATGTCCTGCCAGTGACCGTCTCGCAGAACCCGCAACCGCAGTGCGGGCAGGGTATCGCCTTCGGTGACTCGATGAGCATCGTGCACATTGGTCTCCTGGGGTCAGGCGCGCGTTGATCGCAGCGCTCCGGGAATCCCCTTGCCGCAGCAACCGTCGGTCCCGAGCGCGGACGCGCATGTCCACTTCCTGCCATCGATGCCATGCGGCTCGATGCCGTCAGGCAGAAGGTGGCCGTGGTTCCCGGCTGCGCTGCATGCGGCGCAGTGCGTTGGCCAGGCGGATCGCCGCCTGCGCATCGCCGCGATCGATCAGCATCAGTGCGAGGAGCCGGTACGCTTCTTCCAGCTGCGCATCGAGCGCGATGGCCTGCTCGTAGGCGCGGCGCGCGAGGCGCCAGCGACGCAGGCGCTCGAGCACGATCCCGTAGTGCAGATGCATCTGCGGTGACAATGGCCACCGTCGCGAGCCGCGGCGAAACAGGGCAGCCGCGCGGGCGATCTGTCCGCGATTGAGCAGGGCGATGCCGGCGCCAAGCCACTCGTCCTTTCCGCTGACGGGAGAGTCGACCTCGTGGTGAGCCGGAGCCTCGGACTGCGCTGTGACATCGAGCGCCAGAACGCGCTGTCCGGACTCGGCGTCCCAGAGTCCGTCGGAATCGCTGACCACCAGTCGACCACCGCAGGCGCGGACCCGGCGGGTGCCGGGCGCAAGCTCTGCCAGGCGTGTCGCGCCGGCACGCAGCACGCGCCGTGGCAGCGCGCCGAGCGACTGCAGCGCCATCACGTCGTCGAGGGTCAGCAGCGGGCGCTCGACGTGGGAGGCGGTGATCTTCACGACTCCGGCACGCAGCAGCAGGCGCGCTGTTGCGGGCGAAAGACCCGCGAGGCGCGACGCCTGTACCAGCGTGTAGGCCACTTTCCTGCCCGCCATGTTCAGCGTACCTCGCAGGCCTTCGCGGCCCCACGCATCAAGCGGCCCGACGGAGCGTTCTCTTGGCCGCGGCTTTTTTCGCGGGACGCGCTGGTTTTTCCTTCTCCCTGTCGCGGTCCTTATCGGCGCGGCTCGCAGCCCGCGCGACTGCCTTGTCAGCTGCAGTCTTCGTTCCGCCCTTCAGGCTGGCACGCAGCGCTTCCATCAGGTCGATGACGCGTGCGCCCTGGGAAGCGGCTGGAGCTTCGGGCGCGGTTACCTCGCGGCCGCTGACCTTCTGCGCGATCAGCTCTTCGATGCGGACCTCGACATCATTCGTGTACTTGGACACGTCGAAGCCTGCCGATGAGGTGATGCTGTCGATCAGCTGCGCGGCGAGCTTGAGTTCGCTCTCATTGACCTTCGCCGACGGAATCTCGATCTCTTCAAACCCTCGCACCTCGTCGCTGTACAGCAGCTGCTGCAGCACAAGTCCATGTTCGGCAACGCGGAGTTGCACGAGGTGCTGCTTGCCGCGTGCCGCCCACCGGCCGATCGCCGTGCGGCCGGACGCATGCATTGCCTGCCGCAGCAACGCATACGGCTTCGCACCGCCCTTATCGGGGGCCAGGTAGTAGGCCCGCTCGTAGTACACCGGGTCCACGGTCTCCTGCGCCACGAATTCGGTGATCTCGATCGCGCCGCTGGAAGCCTCGTCCAACGCTTCGAGTTCGTCCTTCGTGAAGGTGACGAAGCGGTCCTTCTCAAACTCGTAGGCTTTCACCAGTTCGCTGCGCGGAACGTCTTTCTCCTCGGCGATGCAACGGTACTGCTGACGGACCCGGCTGCCGCACTTGTGAAGGTAGTTGAAGCGGATCCGCCCCTTGGGGTCTGTGGCGGTGAACAGGCGCACCGGGATCGTCACGAGTCCAAACGTGACGGTAAGTGACTGCAGCGAACGTGCGGCCATGTCAGGGATTCAGTGAGGGAATGTGCGGAACCGCGGCCGTGGTCGGCGGTTCGGTGTTGGACTTGTCATTTCTTGGCACGGGAATTGCTGATATCGCGGCCTGTGGGGTGCATGCATTGATCCCGGTGCGTCGCGTCTCGATGGCCCGGGGGCAGCCCCAGGGATCCCGGCAATGCTTGCAGCAAGAACATCATTGACCCGAGCAGACTTTAGCCAACCCGCGCAATTGGCCGAATGCGGCTGCGTGTATCCGCCGGACGGCCGAGCGACGGCAACGCGACGGTTCCGGTATTGCAAACGATCGACGGCAGGACTTGAATCACAGCAACTTTGCGGGTTTGGCATCAAGGCGATCTCGGCAAGCGGCGTGCCGCTCGCCGCAGGGCGGGCTCCTGCGCAATCGCGAGTTACCTGCGGCACAATCGGCACGCTGGGAAGGGGCTGGAAGGATTGAAGGAGTTATGTGATGAACAACAGCCCGCATGGGGTGCGGCACCGATTCCTTCGCGATCACGGCGTGAGCAACGGACAACAGGTGCAGCAGCCTTGAAGACCGCGATGCGCCGACAGTCGGGGCTGGCCGGCGCCTTTGAAGACCTCAACGCGCAGGTCGAGCGCCTCGACGCCCGCGGCCTGCCGCTGCCGGGCCAGTACGCGTTCGCCCTCTCGCTGGTTGCGCTGGCGCTGTTCGCACGCGGCCTGCTCGATCCGATCCTGCAGGATCGCCTGCCGTTTTTGTCGGTCTTTGCCGTACTGCTGATACTGATCGTCGCGGTGCGGCCAGGGCCGTTCTTCGTGGCTGCGATTGCCGGGGGTCTCGGTACGTCGTTCATGTTCGTCCCGGTTCGCGGCAGCGCCGAACTCGATGCAGTGGGTTGGGCATCGCTCGGCGTCTACCTCTTCACGATCCTGTGCGCGACCGTGGCAGCAATCCTCGTGACGCGTGTTCGGAAGCAGGAGCTTGTGGCCCATTCGGCCGCGGCGCAGCAGCGCGAGGCATTGCGCGTGACACTGGCCAGCATCGGCGACGCCGTGATCACCACCGACGAGGAAGGCAATGTCGAGTACCTCAATGACGTGGCCGTCGACCTGACTGGCTGGACGCGCGAAGAGGCCAATGGACGACCGCTGACCGAGGTGTTCCGGATCATCAGTGAAGAAACGCGGCAGCCGGTTGAAAACCCGGTGACCAGGGTGATCAAGTTTGGCCAGGCGACCGGCCTGGCGAATCACACGCTCCTCATACATCGTGACGGCAGCGAGCGAGCAATCGATGACAGCGCGGCACCGATTCGCGATAGCGCCAGGAGAATCGTCGGCGTGGTGCTGGTGTTCCGCGATGTTGCCGTTCGGCGCGAGACCGAGCGCCAGCTCGTGCGCAGTGAGCACGAACTGGCTGACTTCTTTGAGAATGCCACCCTGCCGATGCACTGGATCGGGCCGGACGGAACCATCCTGCGCGTCAACCGCGCTGAACTGAAGATGCTGGGTTACTCCGCCGAGGAGTACGTCGGGCACAATATTTCCGAGTTCCACCTTGATGCGTCGGAACTCGGTTCGATTTTCCACTGCCTGAACAACGCCGACAGCCTGCACGACTTTCCCGCGCGGATGCGCTGCCGGGACGGCTCGGTGCGCGACGTGCTGATCAGCTCCAGCGTGTATCGCGAGAACGGCCGTTTCAGCCACACGCGCTGCTTGACTCTCGACATTACCGATCGCAAGCGGGCCGAAGAGCACCTGCGCGAAAGCGAGGAGCGCTTTCGCCTGATGGCGGACGCCGCGCCGGTGCTGATCTGGCTGAGCGGGCCGGACAAGAAGCGCACCTGGTTCAACCGCACCTGGCTGGAGTTCGTCGGGCGCACGATGGAGCAGGAACTGGGTTACGGCTGGGTCGAGAGCGTGCATCAGGACGATCGCGACGAGTGCCTCCGGCAATATGACGAGGCCCTCGATTCGAGGCGTCCGCTGGCGATGGAATACCGCCTGCGCAACGCGAAGGGCGGATATCGTTGGATCCTGGTGAGCGGAGTGCCTCGTTTCACCTCAGAGGGTGCCGAATTCGCCGGTTACATTGGCTCCTGTGTCGACATCGACGATCGCAAGAAGATCGAGGTCGCGCTCGGGCTTAGTGAGTCGCGCTTCCGACGGCTTGCCGATGCCAACCTGATCGGCGTGGGGTTCGGCGACGGACAGGGCAACGTCACCTACGTCAACGACGAAATGCTCCGCATGATGGGCCGGAGTCGCGAGGATTTCGAGGCCGGCCTTTTCAACTGGCGGCAGGCGATCGCGCCCGAATACATGGAGACGTATCGGCGTACGACCGAGAAGCTGCTGAAGGAAGGAAGTGTCGTTGGCTACGAAAAGGCGTTCATGCACCCCGACGGCGAGCGCACCTATTTCCTCGGTGCGGCCGCTCTCCTCGAGCCGGGCAGCAATGCCCACGTGCGGATCGCGCTCGACCTGACGAAGCTGAAGCGTTCGGAGCACGAGCGCGAGGTGCTGGTCGCCCAGCTGCGGCAGGCCGATCAGCGCAAGGACGAGTTCCTTGCCGTGCTCGCCCATGAACTGCGCAACCCGCTGGCACCGATCCGCAATTCGCTGGAAGTCGTCAAACGCTCGCCGGCGGACGGCGATCTTCTCCGCACGACGATCGAGACGATGGAGCGTCAGGTCAACCACATGGTGCGGCTGATCGACGACCTCTTCGACGTCAGCCGGATCACTCATAACCGGCTGGAACTTCGGCGTGCCACCTGTGACCTGAAATCGATCATCGCGCAGGCATTGCAGACGATCCGGCCCCTGGCCGACGCGCGGCACCATACGATCGAGGTCCAGAGTCCGGATGAAGACATCGTCCTGGACGCCGATGCGGTGCGGCTGACGCAGGTGTTCATCAACCTGCTGGATAACGCCTGCAAGTACACCGATCCCGGTGGTCGGGTGCGGCTGGCCGTCGAGCGTGATGGCCAGCAGGTGGTCGTGACGGTCGAGGACAACGGGCTCGGTGTTTCCGCCGAAATGCTGCCTTCGATCTTCGACATGTTCACGCGCGCGGATCACTCGCTGGAGCGAGAGCAGGGCGGACTGGGGCTCGGACTGACGCTGGTGAAGCGCATGGTCGAACTGCACGGAGGCACGGTGAGCGCGTATAGCGCGGGCAAGGGCAAGGGCAGTCGCTTTACGGTGCGGCTGCCAGCGCTTTCGGCCGACTGCGCCGTTATCGTGCACGACCCGGCGTCCGTCACTGCTCCTTCGGGGCCTTATCGCATCCTCGTCGTCGATGACAATCGTGATGCGAGCGAGACGTTGGCGACGCTGCTGCGGCTCATCGGCCACGAGACGATGACCGCGTTCGATGGCAAGGAGGCGATTGCGGCCGCGGCCCAGTTTCGGCCGGACGTGGTGCTGCTCGACATCGGATTGCCGCGGACCAATGGCTATGACGTCGCGCGTCATCTGCGAACGCAGTCCTGGGGTCGCAGCGCGAAGCTGATCGCGCTGACCGGCTGGGGTCAGGATGAGGACCGCAGGAAGTCACAGGAGGCAGGCTTCGATGCGCATATTGTGAAGCCCGTCGACCATGCCTACCTGATCCAGTTGCTTGCGAGCCTGGCGAGCATGCGCCAGCCAGTTCAGGCGAGTGGCGAAGCGTCGTCGAAAAGCGCCCACTAGCCTGCGTCCGATTCCGCTGCGAGTCGCTTAGCGCCTGCGTGTCCACCGGCACCGCGGCACGCGGGTTGCTGACATCAATCCCCGTGCGACTGCGCAGAACAACATCCTCTGGGTGGCAGCAGTCGGCCGGGGGCAATGACATCGGCCCTCGAACCCAGCAACAACCGAACTTCAAGGAGTGCTCATGGCCAAGACTATCGTCGGCTCGTTCGACAGTTTCGAGGAGGCCCGCAGAGTGGTAGGGGAGCTGCGGCAGCAAGGCTTCAAGCAGGAAGACATCAGCATCGTGGCCAACAATGCCGCCGGTCGTTACAGCACCGAAGAGGCTAGCGATGCACCGGCCACGATGTCGGATACGGGTGCCGGCGCAGCCAGTGGCGCGGCGGCCGGTGGACTTATCGGTGGCGCCGCCGGTCTGATCGTCGGCCTGATGGGCCTCGCTATCCCCGGCATCGGCCCGATCGTCGCGGCCGGTCCGCTGGCCGCGACGCTGGCCGGTGCGGGCGTCGGTGCGGTGGCCGGTGGACTGATCGGCGGCCTCACGGGCGCTGGTGTGCCGGAAGATGAAGCGCATGTATATGCCGAGGCAGTGCGTCGGGGCGGTGCGTTGGTGACGGTGCGTGCCGACGATGCGCGAGCAGAACAGGCGGCATCCATCATGCGTAACTTCGGCGCCGTCGACATCGAGCGTCGTGCCGAACTCTGGCGCGGGCAGGGCTGGCAACGCTACGACCCAAACTCGGAGCCACTCAGCCCCGAACAACTCGAGCGTGAGCGCGCCGCCTATGCCGGCTCGCTTGGCGTGACGGGCGGCGCGGGTGTTGCCGCGAGCAGCAAGTCCGCGTCGCGATCGACCTCGGCCGATGACTGGCGCGAGCACAGTGACCAGTTGCGCATGCGCCATAGCGAGGACTACGGCGCGTTCCGCTTCGAGGAGTTCGAACCGCACTACCGGTACGGTTGGGGTCTGGGCAGCGACCAGCGCTACCGCGGTCGCGACTGGTTCGAGATCGAACCGTCGATCCGCCGTGATTGGGAGACACGCTATCCGGGCAGCAGCTGGGATCGCATGAAGACCGCGGTCCGCCGCGGCTGGGAACGCACGACCGAGGCGGTCGAGCGCGCGATCCCGGGCGACTCCGATGGCGACGGTCGCTAGCAGAAGAATGCGGCGGGGCGCCATGTCGGCGCTCCGCCAGCTCCGACTTCCGCGGCCAATCTCATGACGAACCAAGAAACCGATTCGCGCAAACCACCCAAGGTCGCAGTCTTCGAGCGGCCGGCGAGCGCGGATAGACCACGCCGCAACTGGCTCCCGTGGGCACTGGCCGTCGCCGTGAGCGCGGCGTGGGGCGTGTACATCTTCTGGCTGCGCTGACGGCGAACGTGCGTTCTTCAGCCGCATGGCATGCGGTTTGCTGATGTTAGCGGTTCCATCCAGGAGGAAACGATGAAGACAGCAGTGCGCGAGAACAATGCGGCGTCTGCCGTAAAGATTCCCCCGGTCGGCAGCCCGCGCCACGAGGACGCACTGCTCGACCAGGCCCTGCTCGAAACCTTCCCCGCCAGCGATCCGATCTCGCCGGCTGTTGAAGCCCGACTGCAGGCTGCAGAAGCGCATGAATCGTCTGATCAGGTCACTACGCGGTCTCTGAGCCGTCGGCTGCTGCGTGTTGTGCCGACGTTGATTGCCTTCGGTGCCCTCGCCATCGCTCTGTCCGCTGTCCGAAGCGCGAAATCGGGCCGGCTTCATCTGCGGTAACGGGCGCTCGGCCCGCTGGGCGACGCATGGAAGCCGCCTGGCCGCAGGTAAAGGTCCTGATTGAAGTCGCCGCGGCGATGGTGCTCGGCGGCCTCATCGGCTACGAGCGCGAGATTGCTGATCGGCCCGCTGGGCTGCGGACTCACATGCTGTTGGCGGGCGCCTGCGCGTTGATCGTCGGGCTCGGTGGCGCAATGCTCGAGGCGTTTGGCGGAGCGCATCCGTCACTTGTTTCTGCCGATCCGTTCCGACTCGTCGGTGGTGTGATCGCCGCGCTCGGCTTCATCGGAGCCGGCACGATTTTCCAGCGCGGCGGGAAGAAGATCGAGGGCCTGACCACCGCGACCGCAATGCTGTTCTCCGGCGGCGTGGGCGTGAGCACAGCGCTCGAACAATGGTGGATCGCTCTCGGCGCCACGGTGTTGGCGCTGCTGGTGCTGCGCGGTGCGTGGCTGCTGGACCGCCGCGCCTTCCTTACTGCCGATAAGAAGCGAGAGGGCATCCTGGAGGAGCAGCGCGCAGGTCAGTGAAGGTATGTCGCTTGCCGTCTCTACGTTCTCACTCTCATTCCCGGAGACGTCATGAACAAGCACCAGGTCAAGGGACGGCTGGATCAGGCCAGTGGCCGCATCAAGGAAGAACTGGGCAAGGCTGCCGGCGACGTCAGTACCGAAGCTCGCGGCAAGGCGCAGAAGGCGCGCGGCAAGGTGCAGGCTGCTGCAGGTGACACCGCAGCAAGGTTGAAGAAGGCTGCACGGTAGGACCCCGCGTGCCCCGCGCATCCGCTGGGTGCGCAGGGCCGGGGGTCACTTCAGCGGCGCCGCCTCGTCGATCTGTTCCACGACCGCGGCGCGCTCTTCGCCCGCATGCACCAGCGCGGCCTGGCAGGCCAGCATTTCGTGGCCAAGCGCGTCGAGCTCGTCTTCCGTGCAAATCTTCTTCACCTTGGGGAATAGGTGTTCTTCCTCTTCCTCGTGGTGATGTCGCGTCTGTTCATCCAGGACCTTAAGCTTTGGCTGCCACGTTTCCGCCGTCGGCTCCAGCTCGAGCAGGTCCGCAAGGAGCCGCTTCAGCGAGAGGTGTTCCTCGAGCGACTCCAGCAGAATGTCCTCGGTCCGTCGTGCCCGCACCGCAGGGTAGAACACCCGCTCCTCGGACGCGATGTGCTTGCCGAGATCGTCGGCGATGCGTTCCAGTGCCTCAGCGCGACCTTCGG